>Ga0181557_1005186_pt1 | contig 11852 bp, 10 predicted proteins | sample 011ome_23_FD_148632 | JGI IMG/M metagenome (GOLD analysis project Ga0181557, IMG submission 148632) | Coastal salt marsh microbial communities from the Groves Creek Marsh, Skidaway Island, Georgia - 011506CT metaG (spades assembly) | ecosystem: Environmental > Aquatic > Marine > Intertidal zone... | reverse complement strand
CAGCTCCCACCGGAAATAAAGTCATTAACAATCAAGTGAGAAACAGTCAATGACCCTTTTCTGGTTAGATATTCTCATCTTGATTAATAAAACTGCTGCGTAATAAACAGTACCCACTATTCACTGATTAATGCCTGAAAAATGAAAAATAAAGAATTGGCAGAACAAGTAATCAGTAGAGAGTCTTTACTTAAAATCCTGAACGAACTGATTGCCAATAACTTTAATGGTAAAGCGCACTGCCTATGCTACCTGGATATTGATAATTTTCGGGTCGTTAATCATGGTCATGGTACAAAAGCTGGGGACTTGCTGTTAAAGGAAATATCGAACCTGATATTGGGTGTGTTAGGTGATGAACACAGTCTGGCCTGGATCTACGGTGATTGTTTTATTATTTATTTCAAGGATTGTGAAATAGAAAAGGCCAAAAATATTATCAGAACGATTCGAAATGAAATCAAAGAGTATCGCTTGCGCTGGGAAAAAGAAATCCTGGTGGTGTCTGCAAGTTTTGGTGTTATTCAGCTGGATAAAAACCTGTTGGCCGATGCGCCTAGCATGTTGTTGCTGGCCGAGGAAGCCTGCAATGTTGTCAAGCTAAAAGGGGGTGATGGCGTTGAGGCAGTGGCCGGTGCAGAGCTTTCCAGTATTATTAAAAAGCAACGGGAAGAGGCAAAGTGGGTATCCAGGATTAATAATGCTTTTGAAGAAGACCGTTTCCTGCTGTATTACCAGCCCATCGTAAGCCTGAATCCTGCTGTTAAGGAAAGACATTTTGAATTCCTTATCAGGATGATTAATCACGAAGGTGAGTTGGTGTCACCAAATCTGTTTTTAAATACCGCTGAGAAATATGAGCTGGGTGTAAAAATAGACAGCTGGGTAGTTAAAACGGCATTTTCATGGATGGAAGCCTATTCTGACCTGATCTCGGAAAATATGAGTTGGGGAATAAACCTGTCTGGTCAGTCTCTTGCCAATAAAGAATTTCTTGATTTGGTGCTGGAGCAATTCGAACGAAAAAATATTCATCATGCCAAGGTCTATTTCGAAATTACCGAGACTGCGGCAATAACAAACCTGGAAAATGCCATAAGATTTATTGATGTCATTCATGGCAAGGGGGGTAAGGTAGCCCTGGATGACTTTGGCAGCGGTTTGTCTTCCTTTGCATACCTGAAAAACCTGCCAGTGGACTATATAAAGATTGATGGCTTATTTATTAAAAATATCCTGGAAGATGATATTGATTTGTCCCTGGTGAAAGCCATAAGAGATATCGCCATCAGTATGGGAAAACAAACTATTGCAGAGTTTGTTGAGAGTGAAGGTATTAAAACCATGCTCGAAGAAATCAATATCGATTTTGCCCAGGGCTATGAAATCTCCAGGCCTCTACCTCTAGCTGACTACGAAGAGTACAGTATGCAGGAAGCATCAATAGGTTAAATCAAAGTTAAGCCTCCCTCAGAGTGATAAAACCCGCCCTTCAGCAAACCTACGGATATCAATTTTTCAGACTCTTTAATCTGCCCGTGTTTTCCTGAAATTCTTAACCTGCTGAAAATAAAGGGTATTTTTGGAAAAAGAGCGCCGTTTAATCCCCTTTTTTGGGAGAAATTTCCTGTTCAGTTTTGCCTATTGACCGAATAGGCACATCCAATGGGCATGTTTGATTTTGCCTCCATATACTTCTGCTACTTCACAAAAGGAGGCAAGACCCCATGAACAAATCTGGAAAATTACTTTTAGCCCTGGCGATAGGTCTGTCGTCTGTGGCTGCTATGGCTCCAGTTTCTGCGCAGTCAGGCATGCCTGACAACGAATACTGGTGGCCCAATGCGCTGGACCTGAAAACCCTGAGGGACAATTCCATTGAGTCTGATCCCTTTGGTGGTGACTTTGATTATGCACAGGCATTTGAAAGTCTCGACATGGATGCGCTGAAACAGGATCTTGCTGAGGTTATGACAACCTCTCAAGACTGGTGGCCGGCAGATTATGGCCACTATGGACCGTTTTTCATTCGTATGGCCTGGCACGCTGCTGGTACATACAGAATCAGTGATGGCCGTGGCGGCTCAGACGGTGGCATGCAGCGTTTTGCCCCACTGAACAGCTGGCCGGATAACGCTAACCTCGACAAGGCCCGCCGCCTGCTGCTGCCAATCAAGCAGCAATACGGCAACAACATTTCCTGGGCAGACCTGATCATCCTGGCAGGCACCGTTGCCATGGAAGACATGGGTTTTGAAACCTATGGTTTCGCCGGTGGCCGTGTAGACATGTGGGAGCCGGAAATCGTCAATTGGGGACCTGAAGCCGAGTGGCTGGAATCCAACAGGCACGGTAGCGGCGGTGATCTTAACCGAACTTTTGGTGCTACCCAGATGGGCCTGATCTATGTAAATCCTGAAGGTCCAGGTGGTGTTCCTGATCCGCTGGCTTCAGCACAGCGCATTCGTCAAACATTTGGCAACATGGCCATGAAAGATGAAGAAACCCTGGCACTGATTGCCGGTGGTCACACCTTCGGTAAGGCCCATGGCGCACATGCCCCTTCTGAATGTGTTGGCGTTGAGCCTGAAGCTGCAGCCCTGGAAGAGCAGGGTCTTGGTTGGACCAACAGCTGTGGAGAAGGCAGTGGTGTTGACACCGTGACTAGTGGCCTTGAAGGTGCCTGGACTGTAAGCCCAACACAGTGGACACACAACTACCTGCAGAATCTGTACGCCTGGGACTGGGAGCAGACTCGCAGCCCTGCCGGTGCAATTCAGTGGGTGCCGGTTGATGGCCAGGGCGCAGGTCTTGTGCCAGATGCCCATGATCCGAGCAAGCGTCATCAGCCCATCATGTTCACTACTGACCTGGCGCTGAAAGAAGATCCGGCATTCCGTGAAATCACCACGCGCTGGTTAAACAATCCCCAGGAATTTGAAGATGCCTTTGCTCATGCCTGGTTCAAACTGACGCATCGTGATCTTGGACCAAAGTCCCGTTACCTGGGTGATGATGTGCCAGAGGGTGACCTGATCTGGCAGGATCCGATTCCTGAAGTGGATTACCCACTGGTGAATGACCGTGATGTTGCCAGGCTGAAAAATGAAATCCTGGATTCAGGACTGAGTGTTTCTCAACTGGTTAAAACGGCGTGGTCATCAGCAGCCAGCTACCGCGGCACAGATATGCGCGGTGGTGCAAACGGCGCACGACTCCGCCTGGCACCACAGAATGGCTGGGCGGTTAACGATCCGTCTGACCTGTCCGAAGTTCTGGGTGTGCTGGAAGGTATACGCAGTGAGTTCAATGACAGGGGCCGCAGGCAGATTTCAATGGCCGACCTTATCGTCCTGGCTGGAGCAGCTGGTATTGAAAAGGCTGCAGCGGATGCCGGTTTCGATACCCAGGTGCCATTTGTTCCTGGACGGAATGACACGACCCAGGAGCTGACTGATGTTGATTCCTTTGCTGTACTTGAACCCAAGGCAGACGGTTTTCGCAACTACTTCAGCACTGACAGCATGCTGCCACCTGCCGAGGCACTTGTGGACAAGGCCGACATGATGGAGCTGACTGTTCCCGAAATGACAGCGCTTGTTGGTGGACTGCGCGCATTGAATGCCAATGCCGGTGGTTCAACGCACGGAGTGTTCACGGATCGTCCGGGTACTTTGAGCAATGATTTCTTCGTAAACCTGCTGGACATGTCTATTGCCTGGCAGAAGTCTGACATGGAAGGTGTCTACGAAGGTATCGATCGTAATAGCGGTGATGTTGTCTACACAGGCACCACGGTTGATCTGATCTTTGGCTCAAACTCCGAACTGCGTGCCGTTGCTGAGCTTTATGCCCAGGAAGATATGCAGGAACAGTTTGTTCAGGATTTTGTAAATGCCTGGACCAAGGTCATGCAGCTGGACCGCTTTGACCTGGATTCATAACTTTACTTTTCGTGATGAAAAAAAGGCGGCTCAAAAGGCCGCCTTTTTTATTTGCTGTCAAACACATCCCGGTGAATAGCCAGGAGATCTGGAATCGTTTCCGGGTCGCGTCTGCCAAATCCGCATTCCGTTGCGATACTGAAATCACTGACAAACTTTTTGGCGGTATTAATCCTTTCCCTGGTGCCATTGGCGCCATCCGTGTAATGCACCAGTCCAAGCACTAATTCAGCAGAGCCAATTGCCAGGTCGGTTAATGGACTGAAATAGTCATTGTCTTTTCTTTCTATTAATACGGGCATATGAACGAAGTCCAGTCGTCCTTCTGACTGGTTGTATATCAGGTTGGCAAATTTTACACAGTTGCCCAGGTCCACCGGATCGATAATATGCTTATGCCCCGGGTCGCCATAACACAGGTGAACTCCCGTGATCACGCTGGCTGGTATCAGCTTGAGCAGATAAGAGACACGGTCACCGGTTCCTTCCAGAATGTCAGAATAGGCAAAAGGAAAATTGCCTTCGTAGCACACCACCTCATGTGCGACATCCCACTGAATGGCCAGCTCGTCATGGGGTATCCCCGCAAGAATTGCCTGCAACTCCGACACCATGGCCTTGGTGTAGGCGGCTTCTGCAAGCGGCCGGTGATCGGGCACCAGGAAAGTGGTCAGCACGGCAATCGGGGTAGGCAGTGATACCTGGAATCTTGTGGATTCAGGGATGACACCTTCCTGCTTAAGTTGCTTGAACTGTGCATAGGAGGCCAGTGCTTCGCTGGCATAACCGATCTCATCGAACTCCAGTTCCTCAACTGCACCAGGATTTTTCAGGGCAAACAGGGAAGTGCGGTTTGCTGTGTCGGTGAGTTGTTCTCGCTCCGTTTCAAATTCAAATGCTTCGTGATTTTCAAACACGGCACTTTGCCATTGCACCCAGTAATGCCTGTTACCGGTTTCACCGTCAGGGTAACGGCTGGCGCGTTCCCCAATGATGCTGCCGAGTGAACGAAATACCTGGTCTGAATTTTCAAGACCGATACTGCCTACAAAATGAATATTGTTAATAGTCATATCAGTAACCTGAAGTGCTTAAAAAAGGAGAAATTGGACATGCGCTCCTGATAGTCAGGAGACTTTTGCACCTTCTGAAATTATTGATGGTGCGGCATTCAGGTTTTCAATGGCATAACCTGCAGCTTTTTTGTATCCCTCCATAAATTTATTGCGCTCAGCGGCTGGAAAGACTTCTTCAATATCATCAAAAACGCCCTCGCACCGGTCATCAAGTTCATTCAGCAATCCGAAAGGACCGGCACCCCGGTTTCTCAGAACGACTTCATTGATTGGGGCGCATAGCTGTTCATTGTAATGTTGCAATGCCTTGGCATTGACGCCATGTTCAATCATAGCAGCACCCAGTACACGGCAATCAATTATTGCCTGCGTCGCTCCATTTGACCCGGTCGGATACATCACATGGGCAGCATCGCCTAACAGGGCGACATTGCCATCAACCCAGCTTGGAATGGGATCACGATCAATCATCGGATATTCAAAAACTTCCTTCGTGCTGAGCAGCATCGTGGGTACGTCTATCCAGTCATGATTCCAGTCAACGAAATGATGAATAAAATCTTCATGATTGACCTGCTTTGTCCAGTCACCATGTTGCCACCCACCTGAATTATCCACAGTAATTTCCGCTATCCAGTTGATATCTGCCAGGCCGGTTGCAGGATCGGGTTGGGAAATAGGATAAAAAACGACGCGATGATGATGAGTCCCGAATCCAACGAAGGACGCCCCTGTGCGAATAGGCTTACCCCTGGTCACCCCTCGCCACATTATTGCGCCACCCCATTGAATCTCAGGTTGATTGGGATGCATCTGGGCTCTTACCGCCGAATGCAAACCGTCTGCAGCGACAAGTAATGCCCCAGAAAAATCCTTTGTCTGACCAGCCGAATCGATTGCACTGACAATTACTCCATCATCAGTATTTTGATACCCCGTAATACGCAACCCTGTTTGTATTGCTTCAGGCCCCAATCGCTCTTTGACGGCATCGAATAACATCATTTGCAGATGGCCGCGATGGACGGAATACTGTGGCCATTTACACCCGGCTAATAATCCACGGGTTTCTGAATAGACATCTTTACCATTAAGTCCTACCAGGCACCATTCGCGGGTCTGAATCCCAATGGCATCAAGGGCTTTTTCATCAAAGCCAAGCTCGTACAGTTCTCGCACAGCATTGGGCTGAATATTAATGCCTACCCCAAGCGGTTTAATGTCGGAAACAGCTTCAAGAACCAGGCAGGGAACCCCGATCTGATGAAAAGTCAAAGCAAGACTGAGACCGCCGATGCCACCACCGGCGATAATTACTGGAGATGAATTCATGAGATTAAATCAGGACCTTTTCAATCAATTCGACTAATTTGTGACAGGTTTTTCCATCGCTTCTTTATGATAGACCTGCGAGTCCAGTGCCGTCCAGCTGAGCAGTGCACCATGTAGCAATTAGCGTTACCATCTGGTTTTCGAACAGAAAATTATTCCGATCTTTGAGGGTCTGGTCGTCAAACATGGCTATATCCCTTTTTGCACAAGACAATTATAGTCGTGTCTTTACACTTGAAAAGGTTGGTTTCGGAAAGTAAGACAAACTTTCAGGGGAAACTGTCCTGGTAAAAATTATGCTGAAGAAAATACTCATGGGAATATTCATTGTACTCACAGTGCTCGTCATTGCCTTTCAGGTGATGCTGTATGTCCAGGCAGTTAACAGCCGTTCGATGGAAGTGCCTTCCGGCCATGACAATGGTCAGTTATTGCCCTGTCCCGAATCACCCAATTGCGTTTCAAGCCAGGTGCCGGAAAGTGACAGCCATTACATTGCGCCTATTGTGGATAATGGATCAACCTGGGTCCAGCTGATAGCTTTCCTGGATTCACAGGACAATACAGAACAGCATACTCTTGATGAAAATTATGCTCACTATACGTTCAGTACACCGGTCATGGGCTTTGTAGATGATGTCGAGTTTTTCTTTTCAGCCAATGAGGGGGTAATCCATGTGCGTTCAGCGTCCAGGGTAGGTTATGGGGATGGCGGAACTAACAGAAATCGTATCGAAATGATCAGGGCAGGCCTGTAATACTGGATTTCATAGACTAAAAAAATATATAACTGTTCAAGAACTGGTTCATTATTAGCTAATAACAAGAAGGGGGATGACATGAAAATGAAAACGATATTTAAAGGCCTTGCATTGGCAGTGCCTGCAACAATGTTGAGTATGCAGCTCCAGGCCGCACAACCAGATGAGAGTGCCGAATTGCCGGAGATGGGATTCTTTGTGACCAGCCGCGGCATGGGTGATGGTGCGAATCTTGGCGGGCTGGCAGGTGCCGATGCCCATTGCCAGGCACTGGCTGAAGAAGCCGGATCATCACGAACCTGGGCAGCATACCTGAGCACGCAGGGCCCAAATGCAGTCAATGCCAGGGACAGGATAGGCAGTGGCCCCTGGGCCAATGCCAAGGGCGTTGTCATGGCGACCAGTGTTGAAAGTCTGCATTACGACAATTCCAATTTGAACTGGATTCATTCGCGTGATGAAAACGGACATCAGTTTGCCTCCAGGATTGACGGCAATCCTGAATTCACTGAGCACGATATCCTGACGGGTACGCAGATTGATGGTACGGCTTTCCCGGCGGGAGAAGACCGAACCTGCAGTAACTGGACAAGTGGAGATGAAGGCAGTGCCTGGGTAGGCCATGGCGACCGCTATTCATTTACTACCCCGGGATCTCCCTGGAATTCATCCCATGCAACACCGGGGTGCAACCAGCAAGCCCTGGTTCAAGTAGGTGGTGCGGGACTGCTGTATTGTTTCGCCACTGACTGACAGTGAGAAATTAAAAAAAGGGCAGATACTTTCGGGTATCTGCCCTTTTTTTATGCGAAGTTTTTGAGCGATATCTGGCTTGGTATAAAAAGTATCAGTCTTCTACATCGTAGGTATGCCAGTTATCGTAATCAGGCAACTTGATCCGGTTTTCCCAGAATCCCTTGTTGTTTTCATTGCAGGAATATTCCAGTAATCCGAAATCACTTTGCATGCGCGTGAATATCCGGCGATTACTCCAGGGCTCGGAATAATAGATGGGATCATCCACGGTGATTTCATAATTGAGCGTGTTTGCATCGCGCATAGAGAAGCGTTCGGTCACAGTGATCTTGTGACTGTGTGGATGACCGATAGTATCCAGGCGTGTTTTGCCGTTGTAGTTTTTCGTTGTCACAACCAACGTGTCTCCATCCCATTGGGCATGGGAGCTGCCATACCAGGTTGGCGGCATTTGGTCGCTGGTGTCAGTGCCGCCTATTTTGAAGGCATGATGCCAGGTGTTCACTTCAAAGAGATAGGCGAAGTCTGTGTCAGTATGAATAAACTGAACCGGGTTTGGCGAATTCATGGAGCGGACATGCCCGAAGGGCAGGCAGGCACCGGTGTAATCTCCATCAGTTGAATTATAGTTTTCAAAATTCAGTCGTCCGGCCTCGGTAAAGGGAAGCTCTCCCGGTCCGAACTGGTTACGATTGTTGCTGCGTGCCATGTCCGGCACATAGGGAAATTCCCAGACGCCATTCAGGTTGGGCTTGCCGCTGGACAGGCGGGGGATATTGTCATCCTGCGCCGCAACAGAGGAAAAACAAAAAGCCAGTGTCAGTGTGAGAGTTAGTTTCAGTGATTTCATGTTCGTTCTCTCTTTTAGCGATTGCCGGTTCGGGAAAATACTGGGGTACCGTCTTCCAGCGTAATCACGCGGGTGCTGCAGGTATTGGAGCCATCACGAGCTGGATTGGCCTGGGCAACGATAACTGTGCCGATTGGTAGATCCTTTTCGCGCCATCCAAGTCTGAACAACTGGTTGGGTGAGCCCATTTCGCATTCCCACTTGGCCACGTCACCATTTTCATCTTCAACATCCATGTACAGCCAGATGTGAGGATTGGTCCAGTCCAGGTCGGTGATAGTGCCGGTCAGTTCAAAGCGGACAGAGGTATCAAATTCACCCACGAGAGAGTGATGTGCGAATACTGATGTCGCTGATGCTCCAAGAATTAAAAAAACGAGAGAAATGAATTGCTTGGCGCTGAATTTCATAATTTTTCCTCTATTTATTCTGCCAAAAACAGACACCTGGATACCCAAATGTGATAAAAATCTTTTATCAAGACTAACAGGCATTAAATAACACTCTGAGTTTTCAAGTCTAGTTTCAAATGAACCTGTTAAGCTCTCACAAACCATGAAGAGATACAAACCATTCCTCGCCCCGGGGCTTGTCCCTGGCTGGCTCTCGGTAAGCAGCTTTATCCTGCTGGCCTTCTCGTGTGTATCAATTTCCATCGCCCAGTCACAGCAAATCCAGTCCCGACCTTTGTCAGACAATGTTCTGTTTATACAGGGGCCGCAATCCAATGTGCTGGCTGTGCAGGGCAGTGAAGGACTCGTACTGGTAGATGGAGGTCATGCAAGCTGGTATGGCACTTTACGCAGTACGCTTGAATCACATTTTCCCGGTGTCCCCGTCCGTGCATTGATCAATACCCACTGGCATGAAGATCAAACAGGGGCCAACGTGCCACTGGGAAAAGAAGGTGTTGAAATCATCGCTCATGAAAACACCTGGCTTTGGTTGAGTACCGAAGTCTGGCAACGCTGGTCAGACAGAATTTTTCAGCCGCTGGCTGAAGAAGGCTTGCCCACCAGGATTCTCCGGGATGATGAAACCCTGGTAATCGGGGATTTGACCATTCATATCGGGTTTATCTGGAATGCCCATACCGATGGTGATATCTGGGTCTATTTTGAAAACGAGGATGTCCTGGCTACCGGGGGCTTGGTCTCCAATGGTCGCTGGCCTGAAATTGACTGGTGGACCGGTGGGTATATCGGCGGGCTGCTGGACAGTTTTATTTCATTGCTGACAGTGCCTACTGACAACACTGCCATTGTTCCCGGCTATGGGGACGTGATGAACCTGGAAGAATTAAAGGTTCAGAACCAGATGTACCTGACTATTTTTGATCGCCTGCATGCTGCGTTCATTAGAAGCTCAAGCATTGATGACGTGCTTGAGGAAACGCCGACAGCTGAATTTGATGACTTAATGGGAGACCCGACCCATTTCCTTTCGCTGGCCTACCAGGGTTTCCAGTGGCGTGTCAGGGACCCGCAGAATTTCCGGATACTGAATATTCCATGAGCGGCATTAACAGAAACAAGCTCATTAAAATTCCGGGAATCCTTTTCCTGGGAAGCCTGCTTGCTGCCTGTAATGACTCCGCAGAACCTGCTCAACAGGTGTCAGACAACCGTGCTGAAGTCACAGCATTACCTCCTGTGCCAGCAAAGGAGGCGCTCGACAGCCAGGCGGTAGAGCAATGGCAGCTTCTGGAAGACTACTGTATTGACTGCCATAACCTGGATGATTTCAGCGGTGGTCTTGCCCTGGATCTGATGGATCATGATTCAATTCCGCAAGAAGCTGAGGTGTGGGAGAAGGTTGTACGTAAGCTGCGAGGCAGTCTGATGCCGCCACCGGGCCAGGACAAACCCGGCAATGACCGGGTCAATGCCTTTGTTGCCTGGCTGGAAGGAAACCTGGACCAGCCGCGGCAGACACAGATACCTGGTGAAAAACTCCTCCATCGTTTGAACAGAACCGAATATGCCAATGCCATCCGCGATCTGCTGAACCTGGAGATTGATGTGGATTTTCTCTTGCCCGTGGATGGCGCAGAAGACGGATTTGATAATATTGCCACTGCACTGCAGGTTACCCCGGTATTTATCGATCAGTACCTCAATGCGGCCAGAGTTGTCAGTGAAAAGGCCATCAGCACACCCTCAGCCCGCCCTTCCGGTACAGCCTATTCCTTTTCACCCCGGGGCCAGTCATTTCACATAGAAGGCCTGCCACTGGGTTCCCGTGGCGGGGCAGTTATCGAGCATTATTTTCCAAGCGACGGTGACTACCAGCTCAATATCGCCAGCATGGCCTCCGGCCTGGCGACAGCCGGGATGGAACATGAGCACACCCTGGTTGCCACCATCGATGGCAAAAAATTTTTCGAAACGACCATTGGCGGCATGGAAGAGGCAGAGCGTCTCGACAAGTTAAGGGCGCCGGCCCTGGATGCATTGAATGCCCGCCTGAGAAATATCCCTGTGACAACAACGGCCGGTCCACACAAGGTTGCAGTATTTTTCCTGCATCGCTCTTTTGCAGAATCCGACAGTCCCTTGCAGCAGCTTACGCCAAGAAAAGGTCAGGATGACATTGCAGTACTTAGAGGCTTTGAAATTTATGGCCCTGTAAATGCCACAGGTCTAAGCGACACACCCAGCCGGGATAGAATATTTTCCTGTCATCCGGATGCGGATGCAGAAGAAGGCAGCTGTGCACGACAGATTATTTCCAGTCTGGCCTACGATGCCTTCCGTGGCTTTCTGACCGATGAGGATACTGATCTGCTGATGCGCCTGTATGAATCGGGTCTTGTGGAAGGTGGATTTGAAAAGGGCATCAGTTTTGCGCTGTCGGGTATCCTGGCCCATCCCAAGTTTCTGTACCGCATTGAACCCGTGCCGGAAGCCCTGCCGCCCGGTGCGACCTTTGAACTGAGCAGCCTGGAACTGGCCTCCCGCTTGTCCTTTTTTTTATGGAGCTCTTTACCCGATGAAATCCTGCTGGAAGTGGCCGCTGATGATGCCCTGAAGGATCCTGGTGTGCTGAAAGCCCAGGTGATTCGTATGCTGGCGGACCCCCGCGCGAAGAATATCTCGGACAATTTCGGTTTCCAGTGGCTGGGTCTTGCAGA
>Ga0181557_1005163_pt1 | contig 11885 bp, 7 predicted proteins | sample 011ome_23_FD_148632 | JGI IMG/M metagenome (GOLD analysis project Ga0181557, IMG submission 148632) | Coastal salt marsh microbial communities from the Groves Creek Marsh, Skidaway Island, Georgia - 011506CT metaG (spades assembly) | ecosystem: Environmental > Aquatic > Marine > Intertidal zone >... | reverse complement strand
CAAGGTATATACCCGTAACGGTAGTTTTATGCTCAACGAGCAGAATCAAATGGTCAACTCTGCAGGGCAAGCGCTTCTTTCCCTGCCAGTTGACTCCACAAATAAAGCGGACTTTAGCCAGCCACCCTCGGCGCTGTCGATTCCTCGCCAGACGGTGTCCGAGTTCCGCGCGACGACCGAGGTTGAACTCGGGTTGAATTTGCCGTCGAATGTTGATCCGATAACCGCAACCTTTAACCCCAATAAGCCTGAGACCTATCATCGCACAACCTCGCTTACCGTTTACGGTGCGTCTGGTTCACAGCATCTAGCGACAATTTATTATGTCAAGACTCAGAACGCTACAGCGGATACGCCCGAAAACAAGTGGCAAACTCATGTTTATCTGGACGGCCAGCGTGTGGATTCGGAACTCATTCAGGCAACAGATAGTGGCGGCGATCAGTTCTTTGTGAATAAGTATGGTGAGCTCAAGACCGCGTCCGAGCTGGAGGTTTTGCAGAAGAATAGTACTAACAGCTCAGAGTATTTAGTGACTCAGGGAACTGTATATCGAAAGTATTCTTTTGATAAGTTAGATGAGGCAATTCAGTCCACTCCCGCAACGGTATCTATTTCATCTGCGAACGAGACGACTCGACAACAGCTATCTTTGGCGGGCGGGGAAAGCGGTTTCGATCTGTCAACAGCAAGTCGGAGCGACCTGCGAGATATGCTGAGCCTCAGTGTAGATGGTTCCGCATACGTTTCTCTGGGCTTGGAGCATTTAGCTGGTTCGGTAAATATGGGAGCAGTCTCAGGGCAGACTATCGCCACAGAACTCACAAGAATCGCCAACGAGCGTTTTGGCGATGGCAGAAAGTTTGATATGTCAGATTACGTTAATGCCGACGGTGCCTCAACAGGGACCAAAATGCAGTTAACGCGCAACTATGGTTTTGATGACGAAAGCACAATCGAGCTCAATGTTGGCCAACTCTTACTGGATCAGAAGGCAGCTGGTAATATCGTGTTCGACACCACCGACCCGCAAGTGAGTCATGAGGAACTAGTATTCGCATTAAATGCTGGGTTAGAGGCTGCCGGAGTCACTGATGTTGAAATCACTTACAACTTGGCTCGTCAGGGACTGACTATTACTCAAACTGGTGAAGAAACGCTGCATGTAACATCGAGTGCGGCGGAAGGTGCCTTTGGGGTTCCGGTTATAAATTTAGAGTTAGATGGCGCCACGGGGAAGGTCGCAGACACTAAGTTAGACGAGGTGTCGGCCGTGCCTCCCGCCGATAGGGATCTTGCCATCAAGCTCTTGGGTAATATAGTCCCTAACGGCGATTTGGTTTTGCCAGCACGTGACCAGCGCTATGGCATACAGATCACCTATTTTGATGGTAAGTTTAATATCTCTTCTGGTACTACGGGCGACGCTTCTAGTATCGCGGTGCGCAATATCCTGACTGCTTCGGATGACACAAAGAGTGCGAATCAATTGGGAGTGCAGCTATTTGGACTTGAGTATGACAGTACGCTGTCAGATGCCGAAAATACGATCAAAGTGGATCCCGAAACTTCTGCGATAGCTAACAGGCCCGCTGTCCGAGGAACGGCCTCGACACCGGCGATTGTTATAGGCAATCAGATGGGCGTGGATCCCAATGCGCCCTTCTCAGTAACGGCTGACAATCGTAATCTTACTGTGATTGTTGACAATATATCAGCGCAGATCGAGCTCGACTTGGGTGATTATCAGATCGGTGATTTTACTGAAATGGTCCAGGATAAAATCAATCTAATGGCGGATAATGTCGGCCGTCAGGTGTCAGGTGTAAAAGTAGATTTTGATCTAGGGGTCATCCGATTTACTGGTGCTACGGCGACCGATGATTCTTTTCTTCAGGTCGCGGGCTCCGCTGACTTCGGTCTTGAAGATGTGGATTCGGCGTTCGGACAGACTTCCACTTATATCGAGCTTGAGCCAGATACACAGGGGGCATCAACGCCGCTTTACGTCTTTCAAGATCGAAATGGTACTTGGATCGAGACCACCGACAAGCAAGACTTTGATGAAAACGACATACCACAGTGGCGACCCATTTTCTTAGATAAGGGTGAGCTAACCTTCAACACCAGCGGTACCCTAGTGTCCCCTGTTAATGAGGTCACTTTGGCATCGAGCGAGATTACTGGTAATCAAATTAGCCTCGATTACGCCGCCAGTACACAGTTTAACAGCCCTTTTGCCGTGTTATCACAATCTCAGAACGGCGCGCCAGAGGGAGACTTGGTAGGCGTTAATATCGGTGAGGACGGGCTGGTGGTGGCTAGCTACTCTAATGGCTCTCAGAAGTCGCTGGGTAAGATCATATTGGCTAACTTCGCTACTCCGAAAGGGCTTCGACAAGTCGGCAACAGCGGTTTTGTTGCTAGCTCCGAGTCGGGAGAGGCAAGGCAGGGTGAGCCTGGCTCAGCCGGCTTCGGCACAATTCGAGCGGGCGCGACCGAGCGGTCGAATGTCGATTTGACTGCCGAACTAGTCAACCTAATCACGGCGCAACGTAATTTCCAAGCCAATGCTAAGGCAATCGAGACAAGCTCGACCTTAACATCAACCATTATCAACATGCGTAGTTAGTAGCGGTCGATAAGACTGAAGGGGATTTAGGATGAAAGTCGCGTACACGGCAATGGCGAGTGTGAGGCAAGTGGATCAAGCACGCGCCCAAGCCACAAACATGTTGGCTAATGTGTCAACAGTAGGTTTCAAAGAAAGTTACCGGCACGCGACGGCTTCAGTAAAAGTGGCGTCAGTCGCTTTTTCGACGACTTATCAGCCTGTGGCTGCCTCTAAAGACGTTATTTCTTTGAAGGCCGGACCGATGCAATCAACTGGTCGCAAGCTAGATGTTTTTATGCAAGCGCAGACCGTGTTGGGGGTGCAGGCGAGCAATGAACAAATTGCTTTTACTCGGAGAGGTGATCTAAGAGTCAACGAGATCGGGCAGCTTGAGCTCGGTCCCGGGCAGCTCGTTGTTGACGATGCTGGCAGCCCGATCTCAGTGCCTCTAGGGCAGGAATTAGAGATCGGTGCGGATGGAACGATTATCGCTTACGATCCTGAGTTACCCGAAGCTCCCGGAGCGGAAGTGGGGCGACTTATGTTGAGGGATGCGAGTACGACGGTTTTGGTAAGACGACTTGACGGGTTATTTGAGCCCGCGAATCAAGCGGGTAGTGGTGGGGATTTTGAATCAGGACCAACGCCACCCGAGATTTTATCGGGTGCCCTCGAAGGATCGAGCGTAAATGTATCAGAGATGCTGACGCAACTGCTTGATTACAACCGCACTTTCGAGAGTCGAATCCGGTTAATCAAAGAAGTGAGAGATTTGGATCAAGCGGGTTCATCAATGATCAAGATGGCATAGGGTCTATTAATTGAAGGAGGAGCGACATGGACGCTTCATTATGGGTAGCTAAGACTGGATTGACCGCGCAACAGATGCGAATGACTGTTATCGCGAACAATCTGGCAAACGTGAATACAGTTGGATTTAAGAAAGATCGTGCCGTTTTTGAGGATCTTTTGTATCAAAACGTTAGACAACCCGGTGCTTCAGCAGATGCACAGACCATCGCTCCCACCGGATTGATGTTAGGTACTGGAACGCGGATTATCGCCACCGAAAAGATTCACCGACAAGGAAACATGATATCAACTGAGAATGCGCTCGACTTGGCTATTGCTGGTCGTGGTTTTTTCCAAATTCAACAGGCGGACGGCACATTTGCCTACACCCGTGACGGCTCATTCAAGCTTAATGATCAAGGTCAAGTGATTACAGCGAGCGGGCAACTGATGGTGCCTGCTATCACAGTTCCAGTTAACGCATCCAGTCTGACTGTTGGGCGAGATGGAACCGTTGATGCGGAGTTAGAAGCGGGGGCGGGGAAGGTGACTCTTGGGCAGATACAGTTGGCTCGATTCATTAATGAGGCGGGGCTGCAGTCCATCGGTCGCAATCTATACCGTGAGACTACCGCCAGCGGACCGGTTGAAGTTGGCGTTCCTGGCATATCGGGGATAGGAGAGCTCACGCAAGGTTCTCTCGAGGCTTCAAACGTCAATGTTGTCGAAGAGATGGTCAATATGATCGAAACGCAGCGGGCCTATGAAGTGAACTCGAAGGCGATCTCAGCTGCTGATGGGATGTTACGTTTCTTGAATAACAACCTGTAATACCCTTAAAGAGCGGAGTGGAATTATGAAATCCTGGATGTTGTTAGCGGGGTTGAGCTTGATCGCAGGTTGCGCATCCAAGCCATCGCTGGAGAGGTACAACGAATTCGCACCTATCCGACCTTTACAGCCCGTGGTGACGGGTCCTGCGACAGGCTCTATTTTAAATAATCGCAGCGGGCTGTCACTGTTTGAGGGGCAGCGAGAATGGTATGTGGGTGATATTGTCACCATCGTACTCAGCGAAACCACGCAGGCGAGTCGCAACACCAATCTGTCGACCGAGCGAGTCTCTGAAAACAATGTGCTCGGTACGAGAGGCCCAAGTGAGCTTTTTCCGCAAACTGGCTTTCTCGGTAAGGCAATGCCCTATCTAAAGCGCGATGGGGCGACCGTTAAAACGGAAGGCGGCGGTAGTACTGCGCAAAACGCATCTTTGCAAGGTGTCATAACCGCAATGGTTACAGAGGTGCTTCCGAATGGAAATTTGGTTGTGCAAGGTGAAAAACAGCTCTCGATGACGGAAGGTTCCGAGTTCATACAGGTGCGTGGCATCGTTCGCGCAACAGATATTCAAATGGATAACTCGGTGTCGTCTCAAAGGCTGGCCAACGCGCAGATCGCATACAAAGGCACTGGCGACCTCGCGACAAGCACCCAACCTGGCTGGCTGACTTCGATGCTGTTCAAGTTCTGGCCCCTATGACCGATGATTTATGGATGGAGTTTGTTATGACCTTAAGTAAAGTAAGAAACGGCGGGAACAAAGGACTCCTTTCTGTGCTACTCCTTATCTGCACCAGTCTGGTGGCAAATCCAAGTCATGCAGAGAGAGTTAAAGACCTCGCTTCCGTCGGCGGCGTTCGCGAGAACCAATTGATCGGCTATGGGTTGGTTGTAGGTTTGCAAGGGACGGGCGATGGCAAAGATGTGTCATTTACAGGCCAAAGCTTAAAGTCGATTTTGTCGAGTTTAGGGGTCACTACAAACCCTTATGATGACTTTGATTTGGCGCAGTCTCGGGGACGTCCATTAGAGCTTGATAACGTTGCCGCTGTCATGGTGACAGCAGATTTGCCTGCCTTTGCGAAGCCTGGGCAGCGTCTGGATGTCAATGTGTCGGCGCTGGGCGTGGCTGAGAGTTTGCGCGGCGGAACACTGATCATGACGCGCTTGCGTGGTATTGATGGTCAAACTTATGCGATCGCCCAAGGCTCCCTAACGGTGACGGGTTTAAACGAAGAAATGGCAGGTACAAGTATTCAGGTTGGCGTGCCGACCTCGGGCAGAATACCTAGGGGCGCTATTATCGAGAGAGAAGTCGATACCCCGTTTGGGACTAGTGAGTATTTAGTTTTTAATGTTCATGCCAAAGATTTTGGCACCACTGATGCGATAACAACGGCGATCAATAATGAATACGGTGAGGGTACAGCGTTTTCTCTGGATGGCGTTTCTCTCGCAGTCAATGCACCATCTGACACGTCTCAGCGAGTTAAATTTGTGAGCATGATCGAGAATCTAGAAGTGGATCCCTCCGATCCTGAAGCACGCATCGTGGTAAATTCCCGCACAGGCACGGTCGTTATCAATCAGAACGTTGCTGTTAAAGCGGCTGCGGTATCGCATGGTAGCATTTCGGTCAGAATCCAGACTTTGAATACGGTGTCTCAGCCGGAGCCATTCTCGGATGGGGTTACTGTAGGCGTACAAAATGCGGGTATCGCAGTCGATACCGAAGGAGAAGCGGTCGTTTTTGAACCCGGTGTAGATTTAAAAGAGGTCGTATCGGCGGTGAATGCAGCGGGCGCATCGACGTCTTCTTTGATTGCCATCCTCGAGGCTCTTAAGATGGCTGGCAGCCTCCACGCTGATATTTTGGTGATGTGAATGGAGTATAGCATCAGTTCTTACAGCGATTTTTCGGGTCTCGCGACCCTGCGTACAAAGGCGAGGACAGATGCGTCAGCTGCGGTAGGGGAGGTAGGGCAGCAATTTGAAGCCTATTTCATGCAGATGATGCTGAAATCTATGCGGGACGCCGGCGATGTCTTGAAGAGCGATCTTATGTCGTCCAGCGAGTCTAAGGTTTACGAGCAGATGTTCGATGAAGAGCTTTCGCTTCAGATGGCCAAGACTGGCTCGTTGGGGGTTGGGGAGTGGATGCAAAGAGCAATGGAGAACAATATGGGTGGTGGTCAGGCTGATGCCAGAGGTATTGAGGCGTACAGAGGGGTAGAGATGAAACCGACCACTTCATTGGTAAAGGCATTTGTTAAATGAGCGATTTTCTATCGATCGGAGCGAGCGCGATCAATGTGTATCGTCAAGCCATAGCCACGACCAGTAATAATATCTCGAATGTGAATACCGAAGGTTATTCCAAGCAGGAAGTGAAGATCACCGAGTCGTATCCAACTCAGATCGCGAACTTTTATCTTGGTACAGGGGCCTTTACCGGGAGCGTTCAGCGCTCCTACGACGAGTTTGTAGAGCGGTCGTTGCGTGATAGTACGAGTGATTTAGATGCGACGACCCCATTCATTGAGTACACACAGCGGATCGTCGACATTATGGGTTCCGAGACCTCTAATCTAGCGAACGCAATAGATGCTTTTTTTAATGCTAACCAACTGCTTAGTGTCGAGCCCGCCTCAATTCCTCTAAGAAATGAAGTGTTGAACAGTGGCAGTGAATTGGCGTCGCGTTTCAACATGTTGTCTGCACAGGTCGATTCAGTCGCAGCTGAGTCCAAAGCAAAAGTGAATGCGACGTTGGCGCAGATTAATGGTTTGGCGGATCAGTTGTTAGCGGTCAACAAGCAATTGGGGCGCAAGTCAGATGTGACCAAGCAGCCCCCGCAGTTGATGGACCAGCGAGATCTGATCCTACGAAAGATGGCGAGTTTGGTCACTATTGGCGTGAATGAATCCGATAACGGAGAAGTATCGGTTAATCTCGGTGGGCCAGGCAGAGGCTTCGTGTTTGTCGATTCGCGAGGGACGCAGAGAGTGGGAATCGCGAATGATTCTGCAGATCCGTCATCTGATGTTCGGCTGGTGCTCGATCCAAGGGGTAAAAAACAGCCGATACCTGTTTTGAATGGCGGCGAGTTAGGTGGACTCCTGGCGTTTCGAACCGAGGTGGTGGCGGTGGTAAGAGATGGTCTCGATCATCTCGCGGTTGAGTTTGCTGCCAACATAAATGAGACGCACCGGCAAGGGGTGGATCTCCGCGGGTCTTTTGGCGGCGACGTATTTTCGATTGCGCCGAGTTATGATACTTCAACCGACGCGGTAACTGGCGATATTTCAGTAGCGATAGAGGTGATCGACTACTCAGAGCTGCCAAGCAACACCATGAGAATGATGTACAGGGAAAGCTCGGATAGCTGGCTGGTTTTCTCAGGTGCGACCGTCTACCCAGAGGCGGAACTATCTGCAGACAATGCGTTTACTTATAAAGGACTACAACTGATCGTTTCTGGCCAAGCAAACGATGGTGATACCCTAACGATCACGCCTCGTGACAGACCTGCCACAACCTTTGCAATGACCTTAATTGATCCATACAAGCTCGCCGCATCCGAGCCTATGAGCCTCAGACCCGCGGTGTCGAATTCTGCTGACCTGAGCGCCGCTTTATCTTACATTCCGCCAAGCGCTCGCAGCAAGGGCTTTGAGAATGGCATCAGCCTGAGTCAGTTAAAACCGAACAGATCTACCGAGTCGGATTTCGTTTTAAGCGTAAGCAACAACCGTCCTGTGTTGAGGATAGATGCGGGTAGTCACTCGCAAACGATGTTGTTTGATATTGGTCCAAACAGTGATCAAAAAATACAAATATTTACTGCGGAATCTGCTCATTTAGCGGGTACATCTCTAACCAGCGCAGAAGCAACAGCATTAAAAACCAGCGATGGTGGCTTTAATACTACGGCGGCATATAGCAGTGCCTACTTGAATAAATCGGGGACAGATGCCTACCTTGATAACGCTATTCGACTTGGCGCAATCGGATTCAGGACCGAAAGGCCTGTTGATCAAATAGATCCCATTACCGGGTCCCTGATCAAAGAAAGCGTGGCGTTTGAGGCAGTAATTTCATCAGGTGCGATACCGAACTACGAGAACACTTCGGGTACTTCAGAGGATTATATCGCTGATGGCGCATTGAGCCTGAATGGTAACGCATTGGGTCCTTTAACACTGACTAATGGAGCGGTGCTTTCGGCGGCGACAGTTAAAGAGTGGCTTACCGACGAAGCCGATCGATTGGGCTTATCTGACGTGACTATCGAGGCCAGCAACGCGCTCATCGTCAACGAGATAGACCCCAGCAAAACGCTCAAGATCAACGGAGAGGATGTCGTCTTCGATCCAAGCGTTACAATGGCGGAGATGGTAGATATCATCAACGCTAGTAATAGCGATACAAATGTTAGAGCGGAGTGGCTCTCTGATTCAAGCTTCAAATTGGTCAACGCTGCAGGTCATGCCGGAGAAAATATTGTGCTTGGAGGCACAGACTCGACAACAGCTCTTAACCTCAGCACCGGCGTTTACACGGGCAGATTTTTAATCGCATCTGCTGAGCAAGCTGAAGTGGCCCTGACGATAGCAGCAGGTCAACCATCAGATATGGGTCGACTTGGTTTTTACACAGGGATCTATTCAGATCAGCCGCTCAATGAGGAGCTGGCAGTATTCGTGACGGGAACCGGGGCGGTAGGCGCTTCAATGACGAATAGCCGGATGACGGCCGCCGAATACACTGAGCAGCAGCTATCGGCAGCACCTTACAAAATAAACTTCACGGCAGAATCGGTGTATACGATTACCGATATAGCCACGGACACAGTGGTCGCAACGCGAGCTTTTGAGTATGGTAAACCGATTGAATATCGGGGCACATCCATCAGCTTTGAAGCCAAACCCAGCAAGGGCGACGAGTTTTTTGTAGAAGCTAACAACAGCCCGGCGGGCAACAATAAAAACCTGTTAGCGCTAATGAATTGGTCGAAACGTCCGATTATATCAGGACAAACGTTCACTGAAGCGTATTTAGATTTGGTGACTGGCATTGGGTCACGGTCAGAGATGACCGAACTGCGACAGGAAGCGCTGCAAGTGGTCTATGATCAAGCTTATAACAGTCGGGAGCAGGCCTCTGGCGTTAATTTAGACGACGAAGCGGCCAATTTGATTCGATTCCAGCAAGCGTATCAGGCCGCGGCCCAAGTGGTTCAGGCATCTCAGAAAGCCTTTGATATTCTCATGCGGATTTCTTAGGGGTTATTGTGAAGATTTCAACGGGTCAGTTTTTCAGAAACAGCATTAGCCAGATGCAGCAGCAGCAAGCGAAGGTCGCGCAGTTACAAGCTCAGCTCGGGTCGGGCAGTCAGCTGGTGAACCCCAGCGACAATCCTTCCAAATCAGCGAGCGTCAATCGTTTAACGTCGGCGATAGAGAGGCAAGATGTTTTTGCTCGCAACTTGAATGCGGTGGAAACACGACTGTCTACTGAAGAAGTCGCACTCCGCTCAGTCAGCGACATCATGCGACGAGTGAATCAGCTGACTATCAGTGCTGCATCAGATACGTTAACGGCCGTTGACCGGCGCATCGTAGCGGCAGAAATCACAGGCTTGCGAGATGAGCTGTTTAATCTCTCTAATACACAAGATTCCTTTGGGAATTACATCTTCGCCGGTTCCCAGTCATCTGAACCAGCGTTCGTGAAGGATGCCTATGACCGTGTTCAGTATAATGGCGATTATTCCGAGGTCGAAGTCAATGTGACCGACAACCGGAAAATGGTGATCAATACCATCGGCACTCGCGCATTTTCGCAAGTGGATAGAGACGGCGGTTCAGCGATCTTCGGTTCGAGTTTTACCAGCGCAGATACTGGCTCGCAGCAGCCATCGGGTTGGGTTGTCAACAACGTACAACTCGTGAGTGGCGCTGAGGTGGCTGGTTTTAGCTCCCTAGTGGATGAGGATTATCCAACCCTTAACACCGTCACTGATAATCCAGTGGTTACCAGTAGTTCTTTCTCTTCACAAGTGGTCGCTGACGGCGTCGAAGTAGGCGAAAAATCACTTGAAATGACAACCACAGCGACCTTGGATAATTATGGTGTTATCCGAGGTCCTATCGTGACAGCAGGTGAAGCCAGAAGCTTAAGCGTCGGCGACAAAGTGACTCTCAATTTTAAGGCGAATGGTGGTGGTGACCAAGTCGATGTGATGGCCTATCTGCTCAATGCTCGCACAGGCGAGATGCAAGCAGTTGTGAACCAAACGCTGAATGCTGATGATGACGGCGATTGGCAAAGTGTCGAAATCAGTGTTGAAAAGTATGGTGATTACAAGGTGGTTTTTGTCAGCGGCGCATATGATGCTGATGGCAGTGGTACCGTGGATACGTCCGTTCAGTTAGGTGATGTGTCGATCACTCGGCCAGGGGGGTCTCAGAGAGCAGACTATTTTCAGGTGCTAGACGATCTTCTGTATGATTTGAATACCAATAATGGCAGTGGCATCCGGGAGAGCTTGGGCGAAGTTTCTCAGTTGGTTGATGCCTCGACAGTTGCCCTTTCTATGACCGCGGGCCGCGCATCGACTATAGTGTCTCAAAAACTCATTCTTGAGGATGCGCAAGTTCGCATGTCGGTGCTCCTCTCGGGTGAAAAAGATTTAGATTACGCCTCGGCAGTCACTGAGTTGTCTAAGGAAGCGATGGCTCTTGAAGCGCTGCAGAGCAGCTTTGCAAAAATCTCACAGCTCACACTGTTCGACTACATCCGGTGAGTACATTGAAACTGCGCTAACTTGGAGTAAGGCATGGCAACCTCGGACGTCGCGTCAAGCATTCTACTAAGTATGGGAAATGGTTCGGGTATCGATATCATAAAGCTCGCGCGTGATTTGGCCGATACGGAGTTGATGCCCCAGCAAGACAGAGTAACTCGCGCAAAGACAGATACTGAAGCGGCTATTTCTGCTTATGCAGTGTTAAAATACAACGTCGAACTGCTGACAGAGCAGTTCAATGGGCTCAACGATGCGCAGGAGTTAGCGACACCTGTTGCGGTGTCCAGCAATACGTCGGCTATCTCGATTGGGTCGACTCAAGGTAGCGCAGTCTCGGGCAGTCACCAAATTGATGTGACACAGTTAGCGGCATCGCAGCGTAATCGCTCGAGTGAATACACTTCAAGCACGGAAACTTTAAATTCCGGTAGTGCATTCGATATTACGGTAACCAGTAACGGCTCGACTCAAACTATTAGCGTGGACGCTGGCGATGACACACCTGCTGGCGTTGTAGCTGCTATTAACGCCTCTGGTACTGGGTTTACAGCCACCCTGATTGATACCGACACCGCGGGCACGAACTACAGGATTGTGTTGCAGGGTCCCAGTGGTGAGGACAATGCCTTTACGGTATCGTCCACGCCTGATCTGGGGTTTCACACCGCCGGTAATCAATTACAGTCTGCCGCAAACGCTCTGCTAACGGTCGATGGTATGAGTATTGAGCGCACCAGTAATACCATATCAGACGCGATCTCGGGTGTTACTCTTAACCTGAATACGGTGGCCAACGGTACCAGTTTGCAAGTCACAAATGATACGACGACG
>Ga0181557_1005161_pt1 | contig 11888 bp, 10 predicted proteins | sample 011ome_23_FD_148632 | JGI IMG/M metagenome (GOLD analysis project Ga0181557, IMG submission 148632) | Coastal salt marsh microbial communities from the Groves Creek Marsh, Skidaway Island, Georgia - 011506CT metaG (spades assembly) | ecosystem: Environmental > Aquatic > Marine > Intertidal zone... | reverse complement strand
TGAGGGAAAAATCATGACACTGGATCCACAACTGCTTGAAGATATCGAGTTTCTCTTGCTGTTTGACAGTCGTAATCCCATGGAGGGGCTGAAGGTTCATCATGAGGCAGAACCCGGGAAAATTGCTGCCGCGAAACGCCTGCATGAGCTGGGTATGACAACACTCACAGGATGGTGGCTACCTGACGGACAGGGGACGTGAAGCGGCCTATCTGGCGGAAGGACTGGTCAATATCCTGCAGGTCAGGCCAGTTGAATAAGCGCTATTGCATGAGCAGGATAGCTGCGCCAATTTTGCGGCATGAGTCAGCTTCAAAGAGCGGAGATTACAGTTGATATTTCATCCAAAACCCAGATTTAGACAGGAATAGTCCGACTAAAAGGTATCTCTGCCATGGTAGGAGCTAATCTATGGATATTTCTTGGCGTTATCAGCTTATTTCACATTGCAGGTAACATCTTGCTGACCAGGCAACTGGCCGAATACATTCCTGTGGTAAAAGAACGTCTCCCTTTACTCATCATCTTGTGGTTTATTCCCGTTGCTGGCGCTTTTTATACCTTTCGAAAAATTGGTACTGATTTTTATGAGCCTGCACAGCCTGGCAATACGGGCGTTACGGCTGATGTCATGGGAATGGGTGAATTTTTAATCCAAATGCCAGGACTGAACAAGTCATTGAAGAAAAACTACCTCCTGCTTTTACTACCAGTGCGAATAATGATGAAATGAAATAATCCGCTACCTGACAAGCCCTTGAATACCTGTGACGTCGGCTCCGCCGTCAATTTATTAAAAAGGGCTGTATGTCATCTCACCAAACCTGAAAATATCCATCCATGCCAATAGCGAACTGTATTGTCACACCACATTGCCAGCCCGGCTCCGGCGACCTGGTGGAACGCTGGGCGAGTGAATCCGGTCAGTCACCCGAGCATATGACAGTCAACATCATGACTGCCGTCCAGCAGTACGGTAAGGAGTATCACGTGATGGCAACTCTCTGGTTGCCTTCTGTCTGGTCAGATGCGGGTATCACTTCGCTGCAGGTTGGCCTGGCCAGGGCTCTCGCGAAACACTTTGACCTGGCGTTGAAGGAGGTTCACGTGATGACCCGTATTGTGGAATCCGGCAGGGTAGTGGAGGATGGTCAGGAAATTCACTGGTAGCAAAACAGCCATGTCCCACAATAAGTAAGACACAAGAAGAAGACGAGTTTATACGATGAGACAGATATTTATTCCAGAGACATACCAGGTACCAACGTCTTTTGAGTCAGACAGGTTTCGGTTTGAAATCCTTGGGCCACAGATTGCTGAAATGGACTATGAAGCAGTCATGTCCAGTAAAACCAGGTTGCGTTCAGTCTTTTTCGAAGCCACAGAGTGGCCACGTGATGACATGAGCCTGGATGAAAACAGGAATGATCTGGCGCGTCATGAAAGTGAATTCAACTCCCGTGAGGCATTTGCCTATACGGTACTGTCGCCAGACAGAAAAAAATATATTGGCTGTTTGTATATAGATCCACCCACGGTTCCCGAATTTGATAGCGAAATCTATTTATGGGTACGGGATGACTGCCTGGAACTGGACGGACATCTCTATGACACCGTCAAGGCCTGGCTGGATGAATGTTGGCCATTTGAAAAGCCTGCGTTTCCCGGTAGAGAAATACCCTGGGAGCAATGGACGCCGCATCCAAAAATCAAGTAAACAGTGACAGCGATCACCGAGAACGGTGGGCGATAGCAGCGCTGCCTGAAGACGCTATCCGCAGCCTGGAAGCAATCGCCGACAAGGTGTGAATTTCCTTACCACCCGCACTGGCGGAACTGGTTCTGCTCATCCAGCCATTCCTTGAGCGGCGCAAAGTAATCAATGATGGCCGAGGCATCCAGTTCCCGCTGACCGGTCATGGCCTCCATGGCATCCTGCCAGGGACGGCTGACGCCCATTTCCAGCATGGCATTAAGTTTGGCCCCGGCTTCCTTGCTGCCGTAGATACTGCAGCGGTGCAGCGGGCCTTCATAACCGGCGGCATCACACAGGGCACGGTGAAACTGGAACTGCTGGATGTAGGCTAGGAAGTAGCGCATGTAGGGGGTATTGCCGGGAATGTGGTATTTGGCGCCCGGATCAAAATAATCCTCACTGCGTGCAACCGGCGCCATCACCCCCTGGTATTCCTCGCGCAGTTGCCACCAGGCCTCATTGTATTCATCGGGAGACACTTCACCGTTGAACACCTGCCAGCGCCACTTGTCGATCATCAGGCCCCAGGGCAGGAAGGCAATCTTGTCCAGGGCCATGCTCATCAGGTATCCGAGATCGCCTTCGGCCGGGGGCTCTTCCTCCAGCCAGCCGATATCCACCAGGTACTTGGGGGTCACGGACAGGGCAATGGTATCGCCGGTGGCTTCATGGAAACCGTCATTGGCACTGCCGCGGAACAGCGGTGGCTGGTCCTTGTAGGCCCGCTGGTAGAAATTGTGGCCCAGCTCATGATGCACCACGCGAAACTCCTCGGCGGTCTGGTCGATACACATCTTGATACGCAGGTCGTCCTGGTCATCCAGGTCCCAGGCACTGGCGTGACACACGGCCTTGTGATCCACCGGTTCGGTAAACATCGAACGCTCCCAGAAAGTGTCCGGCAGCGGATCGAAATCCAGGGAGATGAAAAAGTTTTCGGCTATTTTCACGATATCTTCAGCGCCGGTGGTGTTCGCTTTCACCAGGGCGTCCAGGTCATATCCCAGGTCAGAGCTTTCCGGTTTGACGATGTCGTACAGGTAGCTCCAGTCCTGGGCCCACTGGTTGCCCATGACATGGGCGGGAATGGGGCCGGTGGGTGGCACCACTTCGGGGCCGTAATAATCACTTAACTCTGCCCGCACATGGCAGTGCAGGGCATCGTAGAAAGGTTTCACTTTCTGCCACTGGGCATCGGCGTCAGCAGCAAAGGCATCAGGCGACATGTCGTACTTGGCACGCCAGAAGGTGCTCATGTTGTCATAACCCAGTTCCTGGGCACCCAGGTTGCCGATTTCCACCTGGCGCTCGTACAGGGACTTCATCGGTTTGGAAATTTCTCGCCAGCCAACCCAGAATTCCAGCAGTTCATCCGGATCACGCAGTTCGCGCATCAGGTTTTCAATCTGGTCGCCGGAATAACACACGGCCTCACCGGTAATGCCCTCGTTGCGGCAGTATTCACCGGCTCCATACAGGGCGCCCATTTCGGAGCCGATCTCCGCCAGCTCCCTGGCCATTTCACTGTCCTGCGGTGACGGGATAACCAGGAACTGTTTCAACAGCTCCATCTTGCGGCGATCAGCATAGTCCAGGTCCAGGTCATTGAAGCGGGCCGCCGCGTTGGCATATTCCACGGACAGTTCCAGGAAGCGCTGGTAGGCCAGCGCTTCAATCTTCTGGCTGTCGTAGGTGATGTAGGTGGCTGCTACCCACGCCGCATGGGCATATTCATGGCTGGCAGCCTCCAGACGCGTTTCCGCCTCTTCCAGGAAAGCGACAGCTTCCGCTTCAGTCTGGGCAAATGCACTGGTTGCCAGGCCTGCAGAAAACAGGGTGCTGGCAAAAAGATTTTTCAGGAAAACGCGTTTCACAAAGGCCTTCGGGTTTACTGGGTTTATTCAAATGAGCTATTCAAAGGATAAGGGAAAATTACCATCATAGGGTGGCCAGTTCGGGACCGGCTGAGTCGGTGGCGCGTAGAACATGGCACCATGAACGTGGCGAATGAGGCCGTCCTCGATGCTGATGGTGTGGGTGAAATGATTGCGCCAGCGCTCGTTACCCGGTTGGCGTAAAAACACCACTGACATCATGACGATCTGCTGTTCAACATCCACCACCTGCACGCGCCTGGCGGTAATCTGTGCCAGTCCGAAATCGCCGGCAGTGCGGCAGTCGCCCCTGCCGTTGAAACCGGTCTGTCCGGGTTCCAGTTCGCCGCCAAAGGTGGGAAAGCCGTTCTCCCGACGGGAGCAACCGGGATGGCCCTTGATGATCTTGCTGTTCTTGGCGATGATGCCGTCAAAATAGCTGTTGGCCACGGCAATCAGGTCATCGCGACCGTAGCGGCGGTCCAGGGGCACATAGCCTTCGTTGGGCGGATTGGCGAGCAGGTTGTCCAGGTCGAATACAACGCCGCCGGGCTCACCGGAAATGCCAACATCATTTTCCCGGCCGATATGCCACTCCGCCTCGGTAATCATGCTTTCTTCCACTTTCAGTCGCAGTGCCACAATGGCCGGGCTGCCATTTTCATCCAGTACGCCAAAAAATCCGGCAGTGCTGCCTTCCGGATCATAATATCGGCGCTGCAGTTCACCCAGGCCGGTGACGGTTGACCAGAGGCCTTCATCATTGGGAGTGACGACAGAGTTTTCAGTCTGGCGAAATCGGTAGGCCAGTGGCGCCTGGTTGGCATCGTTGGCCACCAGGGCATCAAGGTACTGGTCCAGGAAACCGGCTAGGCAACTGCGGTCGCAGTCGTGGGCCTGTACCGAAAAAGCGGAGCAGGAGAGTAGTAGGGCAAAAACTGTACTGAATAAGCGCATGGGACTTCCCTTTATGAGTTTTTATTGGTTGCCAGTGATTCTCTTATTGCTGGAGGCTGAATTCAAGCTTGGCAGGATGCCAGGTAAGACATTGATATTAAAATGGTTTTCAGGAATCGAGAATGACGGCATGGGCCGTGTCTGCCTGGTTGCGGTTTTTCAGCTGGTTAACCAGCTCGGGCAGGGTCATGGGCGCGCCAAAATAACCGCCCTGGCCATACTTGATTCCCAGGCCCACCAGGATCACCTGCTGTTCAAAGGTTTCTATGCCCTCGGCAATGACGGTCATGTCGAGCTGGTCGGCCATGTTGATGATATGGGGTATGAGCGAGGAGCGAATGGGTTCCTCCTCCAGGTCAGCTAAATAACTGCGATCAACCTTGAGGTAGCTGCAATTGAGTTTTTTCAGTTGCGTGAGATTTGAATAACCCGTACCAAAATCATCGATGGATATGCTAAGGCCGGTCTTGTGAATGTTTTCCAGGCGGTTCTGGGTGCTGATTTCGTCCAGGTACTCTTCCTCGGTAATTTCCAGTGTCAGGGAAAAGCGTGACTGTCGAATTTCAGCCATGGCGATGATGTCTTCAATTTGTCCCGAGATGATATCCGCGGGAAAGATGTTGAGGCAAACCTTGAAGTTGTCGGGCAGGTCCCTGCAGTGTTCAAGCTCGACAAGTGCAGACTTGATCATGAGGCGGGTGAATTTACTGGTGTACTCGGCCTTGCGCAGTTCCGGCAGGTAATCATCAGGCATGGCCTGTCCATAGTGGTCGGCAAAACGCGAAAGGATCTCGCAGCCAATGACCGACTTCGTTTCCATATCCACAATGGGCTGGTAAAGCCAGTAGTAGGCGTTATTGTCAAAGCCGTGTATCAACCTGGAGGCAATGGATTGGCGTCCACGCAGGTAGGCGTTGAACCAGTAAGCCCCGATATTGCCAATAGCCAGGCTGCATAAAGCCAGCAGGGCAATGATTTTGGCGTACTCGTTGGCTAATACAGAGGTGCTGCTGCGCAATGCCAGGCACAGGTTAAGACGCATCTCATCACATGCCTCAAAGTAGGTAAGACTGTTGTCTGCAGAATCGTGGAGAGTATTGGCGACCTGGTATACGCCCCTGGTGCCGGAGATATGTTTCCAGTTAGTCGGTGCACCGGTATCCCTGAAGAAAAATTCCCAGGTAAATGGGCCAGTGTTCTGCAGGGTAAAAAAACCCGGGTCTGTCATGGTGCTGTAGTTGCCCAGCTTGATGACGATGGTGGAAAGGATTTCGCCGGTGAAATCCAGTTCCACCTCACGGTTGATCCAGATTTCTGCACCGTTGACCAGGGAAACAAAATCGGCAGGCGGGCTGACCACAGGTTCTGCAAATATGCCGCTGACCGTGGAACAAAGGCCGATGTCATCCTGGTAGAACATGATCTGCTTGGCATAGGCAGCATTGAACAGGGCGGATTCCATGATGCGTAAATTGTCTTCACTGCATTCTGTAAATTCGTACTCGTTAAGCGGCACCAGGATGGAGAACACATCATTGGCAGCAAATTCCAGCAGCTCAAACATGTCGTCGGCAAGATCGTTCTGGAGATTACGGATACTCTGGGCAAACAACTGGAAAAAAACGCCCGCAGCAACCAGTGTCACTGTGACACTGACCAGTACGGTATAAAGCTTGTTGGCAGCCATCGTTTTCAGCATGAGCCTTTGCTCGGGCAGTCACTATGCAGAAGGTGGAAATTGCCTGGTATGACTGCGCTATTTTAATGCCATAAAAATAACATCAATATTGAGGCCATCAGAATATCAGGGTTAGGCAAGGCATTCACCAGAAAAGCCTTGCTACCTACAGGGCTTTGGCAGAATGCCAGGAACCGGTGCCCGGTGTTTCAGTGCTTATGTGTCAGGAAGCATTGCCATAGGAGGGCTGTGCCATGGTCCCGGGTGTGGAGAGCTTGCTCCCCTTGAAGTCCTCGAGGATCACATACAGGCAGGGAATCAGCAGCAGGGTAATCACTGTCGCAAAGACAATGCCAAAGGCAAGTGAGGTGGCCATGGGAATCAGGAACTGGGCCTGCATGCTGGTTTCCAGCAGGATTGGTAACAAACCGAAGAAGGTGGTCAGGGACGTCAGCAGAATGGCCCGAAAACGCCGGGCACCGCCATTGACCACGGCCTCGATAATGGTCGTACCGGATTCCTTGGCCTTGTTCACAAAATTGACCAGGATAATACTGTCATTTACCACGACACCTGACAGGGCGATGATGCCCAGGAAAGACATGAAGTTCACCGGAATACCCACGATCAGGTGGCCCAGGATGGCACCAATGGCGCCAAAGGGAATGACGCCCATGATCATGATGGGCTGCGTGTAGGAGCGCAGGGGAATGGCCAGCAGGGCATAAATACCGAAAATGGCAAACAACATGCCCCGGACCATGTCCTGGATGATGGTCTGCTGTTCCGCCGTACCACCGTCTTCGCGGTAATCCACGCTGGGGTAGCGGGTTTTAAGTTCAGGGAAAAAATTGTTCTTGATGTCATTGTTCACCAGGCTGGGCTCGACCAGGGCTTCAATGATGTCAGCATTGACGGCCACGGAGCGTTCACCTTCCACGCGGTTGATCTGGGCGTACCCGGGCTGCATGTCGAAGCTGGCAATGGAGGAGAAGGGCACGGCATCACCGTCATTCGTGCGGATATACATGTCTTCGAGGTCGCCGATGGACACCCGCTCCTGTTCCGGGTAGCGCACCATTACGCGGACTTCATCGTCACCACGCTGCAGGCGCTGGGCCTGGGAGCCGTAAAAGGCATTGCGTACCTGGGTCGACAAATCATTCAGGGTAAAGCCCATGATTTCTGCACGGGGCATCAGTTGCAGTCTTAATTCATCCTTGCTGTTCACCGCTTCGTTCTTGATGTTGATCAGGCCGTTGTAGGTTCTCAGCTTGGCCTCCAGCTCGGCAGCCGCGGCGGTCAGCTCCTGGGGGTTGTTGCTCACCAGCTGGTAGGAGATTGGATTGCCACCAAAGACCTGGCCTGAAGAGAAGGTCAGTGATTTCAGGCCCGGCATGTCGCCGACATAATTGAGCAGGTATTCGGTGATCAGGTCAGCATCAATCTGGTTGGCCACGTCCTTGTCCATTTCAATAGCAGCCGTACCTGAAGACACCCCACTGCCGATAATGATGAAGTGATCAACGATATCGGTAGACACCTCGCCTGTTTCGGAATCGTCAAATTCGAAGTTGCCGTTGAGAGACAATACCGCCTCTTCCAGTTTGTTCATGATGTCACGGGTTTGTTCTTCCGGGCTGCCTTCCACCATGGTGACGCTGGCCTGCACGAAGTCACTGGGAATTTCCGGCAGGAACACCACGCGTACCAGTCCACCGGCAAGCAGCCCGCCTGAGATGATCAGGATGCCCACAAACGTCGACAGGGTGATGTAGCGATTGACAATGCACTTGTGCAGGAACGGTATGTACCGGTTGTGTACAAATTTGCTCAGCACGGCATTGCATCGATCGGGAATCTTGTTGAACCAGCTGTTCGGATTGGGTTTGCCGAAGTGAACCAGGTGAGAGGGCAGGATCAGTTTTGACTCGACCAGCGAAAAGACCAGGCACAGGATGACCACCCAGCCAATGGATTCGGTAAAGGCTGCAGCAAAGCCACTGATCATCAGCAGCGGCAGGAAGGCCATGATCGTGGTCAGAACGCCGAAAGTGGCAGGCAGGGCAACCCGCTGTGCGCCGTGCACAATACTCTTCGTACTGTGGCCATACTTGGTCATACTGTGGTGTGCACTTTCTCCGATGATGATGGCATCATCCACCACGATCCCCAGTACCATGATGAAACCGAACAGGCTTAACATGTTCAGGTCCAGGCCCACACTGGGCATCAGCGCAAAGGCGCCGAGAAATGAAATGGGAATGCCGACGATGACCCAGAAGGCCAGTTTGAGTTCCAGGAACAGGCTCAGGATGATCAGCACGAGCAGGGCACCCATCAACAGGTTTTCCGTCATCAGGTCGAGACGGTCCTGCAGGTAATACGAGGTGTCAGCCCAGATATCCATCTCGATGCCTTCAGGCAATGTCTGCGATCTTTCGGCTACGAACTGCCGAACGCTTTCGGTGACCTGCAGCATATTCTGGTTGCTGGTGGTCTGCACCGTGATGCTTACCGACGGGTTGCCGTCAAAGCGGGCATAGGTTTCGGTATCTTCAAAACCGTCAACGATAGTGGCGATATCGCCCAGGGTAAGTATCGTGCCATCGGTGGTTGTCAGCAGGACGATCTTGTCAAAGTCCTGGTAGTTGTAGGCCAGCGCCTGTGTCCGTACCAGGATCTCACCACCTTCTGTATCGATGGAGCCGGCAGGCAGGTCGAGTGATGAGGCGCGAATGCGTTGGGCAATCTGGTCCAGGCTCAGGCCGTACTTGAGCAGGGTGTTTTCCGACACCTCGATGCCAATTTCATAGGGACGTGCTCCCTGCAGTGTGACGGTAGTGACATCGTCCAGCTCCAGCAGTTCATCGCGAATCTGCTGGGCCAGTTCCTTCTGGCTGACCGGGTTGATATCACCGTGAATTTCGATACGCAGGGCGTCATTACGGATCAGGGTACGCATCACCACGGCCGGTTCGGCATCCACGGGTAAATTGACGATGCTGTCTACCCGGGTTTTGACATCATTGAGTACTTCATTGATGTTGTAGGACTCATCGACTTCAAGGGTCACCTGGGCATTGCCTTCCTGGGCAACGGAACGGATGGTGTTGATGCCGTCCACATCCTCGACGGCTTCCTCGATCAGGATAACAATGCCTTTCTCCACATCGGCCGGAGTGGCACCCGGGTAGGCCATGCGCACCTGGATGATGGGCAGGTCGATGTCCGGCATGGCTTTCTTGGTAATGGTGGCCACTGAAAACAGACCGGCCATGATGATAATGATCATCATCAGGTTGGCCGCCACGTGATTGTTGGCAAACCACGCAATAATGCCCTTGTCTTCTGCTTCGATGCTCATGTCTGTCCTGTTCTGCTTTCGGTTTCTTCCGGGTTAATGACTTGCCTGTTCAGCAATGCTTGTAGGCCTTACTCAATGGTCTGTACTGCCTGGACACCCTGGGCATCCTGGATATTGACCTGCACGGGGGCGCCGTTGAGAGGATTTTCCAGGCGCGTCAGGATCGCCCGGTCACCGTCTTCAAGACCGCCGGAAATGTAGACATCATCGCCATTGATCGTCAGTACGTCGACGGTCTTGGGCCGCAGCCGGCCCTCGGTATCGGCAGTCCAGACAATGTTGTTGGCCTGCAGGGTGTAGCGGGGGAGCACGACCACGTCTTCAAGGACACGGCCGCGAATATTGGCATTGACATAGGTGCCGATACGCAGGGTTTCCCTTTCCCAGCCACTGTTGACCAGGTTATAGGGGTCTTCCACCTGGACCACGCTGAACAGCACGCGCGTTCTGGTATCCAGGACACCTTCGGTGCGGATCAGTTTACCGGTCCAGTGATACTCTCGGTTGCCAATGGTACTCACCAGGTCGACTTCCGGTGTATTGGTCATGGCCTCGACGCCGGTAATGTTGCTGGTTGCCGGCGGCAGGTCCAGGAAGGGAATCTTGGTTTCGGGTATGGGCAGCCTGACCTCGGCATAATCCACGGCGAAAGTCTCGGCAATGGCCGTGCCGATCGAGACATACTGGCCAATATCGGTGTTCTTGGCACTAACGAGGCCGTCATAGGGGGCAATGATCGAGGTCTTGGCGAGATCCGTACGTGCCTGCTCCAGGTCAGCCTGTGCCGATGCCAGGCGTGCACGGGCTTCTTCCAGTTGGGGCTTGCGCAGGTACAAATCCTTGGCACGAATTCGCTCCTGTTCCGCGGCAGTCATGCGGTCCCATTCCCGTTGTGCCACATCAGCCTGGCCCTGTTCCTGCTGCAACTGGCTTTGCGCACCTGCCACGGTTGCTTCTGCTCGTGCCACGGCAGCCCGGTAATTCTGGTCATCAAGTTTCACCAGCAGGTCACCCTTGCGGAAAAAGCCGCCTGCGACGAAGGCAGGTGACACCGACACTACCTGGCCAGAAACTTCAGATACCAGGTTGGTAGAAGTCCGCGGCTCCACGGTGCCCTGGGATGACACGGTAATGGCGGCATCCTGTACGCGGACAGTAATGGCATCCACGGCGACCACCAGTTGCTGAGGCTCATTTTGTTCCGCCTCAGGGCGCACCATGCGCAGCATCACTGCAATGGCAATGGCGACAATAATAATCAGTAGGGGCAGGATTTTTTTGATCATGGTGGACTACATCCTAGAAGTGAATTCGGTAGCGGTTATATTTGCAGGGTGTCTATCAACAGTTTCAGGCTGGTATCGAGTGTGTCGCGTTCATCAGCAGACAGGCTACTCAACAGGTCACTGACATGCTGTTCTGCCCGTTCACGCAGCACAATACGTTTGTTATTGCCTTCCGGGGTCAGCGCCAGCAGGGTGATGCGGCGATTGTCTTCGGGCACGGTCCTGGTCACCAGGCCTGCCTTGACCAGCAAGTTCACCGAGCGTGAAGCCGTGGGCGGTGTGACATGATGCTGCCTGGCCAGTTCAGTCAGCGTCAGGGGGCCCTGTGCAAGGCTCATCAGTATGCCGATCTGGGCCGGGTCAATGGAGTCTTCCTCATGCCTGAGATTTTGCGAAAAACTGCGATGGAGCAAGTGCAAAGCATAGAACAGTGATGACTCGGTCGAGGCATTGTTGTCCAGGGCGGCATCATTCATGGCGGCTGTGTTTCCTGACTTTTGCGTATCAGCGTTTCAAAATTGGTTTTGGCTAATAGTTAGCGATGCGAACTATAACTTAGACTAACTGTTAGTTCAACATGGATTTGATTCCAAAGTGCCGCTACCAGGCTGAAAAAGCCCCGGTATGGAGCAAACAGGTCCCCGATTTGCGGAGAATTCAGGAACAGTGGCTAGTGCAGAGCAGGCTTCATGGGCAGTGTGCGAATAATGTCTGCCTCGATTTCCAGGAGCTGCTCCAGTCGGGGGGTTATACGTTCGGCAGGGAAATACAGTTCAGCCAGATCCAGAAACATTTGATAGTGGCGGGCTTCAGAATCGGTGATGGCCTGGTAGAACTTTTTCAACCGCGGCTCTTCCACCTCTCCGGCAATCATGCCGAAACGTTCTGCGCCCCGGGCCTCAACGATACTGGCAATAAGCAGACGATCAAGCAGGTAGGCTTCCTTGCCCTGGTCCATGGCCTGGTGCAG
>Ga0181557_1005151_pt1 | contig 11910 bp, 6 predicted proteins | sample 011ome_23_FD_148632 | JGI IMG/M metagenome (GOLD analysis project Ga0181557, IMG submission 148632) | Coastal salt marsh microbial communities from the Groves Creek Marsh, Skidaway Island, Georgia - 011506CT metaG (spades assembly) | ecosystem: Environmental > Aquatic > Marine > Intertidal zone >... | reverse complement strand
GGTGATGCGCGATGGCGTGGGGCGTGTGTGCGTGGTCATCGTGTGCGCGTGCGTTGTGGGTGTATGCGACGGGTAGAGGGTGGGATCGGCGCGGGATCGCGACGATCGCGCGCGCGACCCTACCGCGTGGGGGATATCGCGCGCGGGACGCGCGGCGACGTCGGGAGGGGTGGTTGTGTGTGTCTGCGCGGAGATGTGATGCGTGCGTGTGCGTGATGGCGGACGTGACGCACGGGACGTCTTGGGGGTGTTCGTGTTGATTGTATGCGTATACACTTGACGCGCGCGTACGCGCGCGATGATGATGACTGACGAGGCGATTGCGTGTGTGGTCCGCGTTGTAGATGAACCTTACGAGCAAAGTGACCGTCGCTGGTCTCAAGCCGACCGCCCGCGCGCAACGCGCCGCGGTCAAGACGGAGGCGCGCTGCTCCGCGGCGGATGCGACGCGCAAGGCGGCGTCCTTGGCGGTTGCCGTCGCCGTCGCCGCCGCGCCGTTGGTTGCTGTTGAAGAAGCGTTTGCGCGCGACGTCGCCCCGTACGCTGGTCTCACCCCGTGCAAGTCTAACAAGGCGTTCGCCAAGCGCCAAAAGACGGAAATCAAGGCGCTCGAAAAGCGCTTGAAGAAGTACGACGCCGCTTCCGCGCCCGCGCTCGCGCTCAACGCGACGATTGAAAAGACCAACACGCGCTTCGCGAACTATGGTGAGTCCGGTTTGCTCTGCGGCAAGGATGGTCTTCCCCACTTGATTGTCGATGGTAACCTCGAGCACCTCGGTGAGTTCGCCGTGCCGGGCTTGGGTTTCCTCTACGTGGCGGGCTGGATCGGCTACGCGGGTCGCAGCTACGTGATGATGAACAAGGAGACCGCCAAGCCGACGGAGGGTGAAATCATCATTGATGTCCCGAAGGCGCTCGGCCTCATGTTCCAAGCGGGTGGGTGGCCGCTTCTCGCCGCCATGGAATTACGCAACGGTGAGTTGACTGAGAAGGCCGAAAACATCACGGTCTCCCCGAGGTAATTTCTCAATCGAGATCGTCTAGCCGACTAGACGACATGCTCGTTGAGACGACCCGATCGTTGATGAGACGACCTACTCGTTGTTGGGAAATTGAGCGCTGTATTTCCTTTCACAATCCGTTTAATTAGTCGCGTCTTGTGATACCAAAAAGCTTTCATTTACAACATGCCGTCGTCACACGCGCGTGTGGTGACGACGACGACTACTTTTACACGTGTCTCTCCGAAAGCGTCGCCACAGTTTCAACTTGAACACCGCCGCGGACGACAGTCGTCAAACGACGGGCCGAAACGCGCCCGCATCCGTTCTCGCATCTTCGCCTCCCCGAACGTCTCACACATGCCAAACACACGCCCGCACGATACATGTACCCATACACCATCGCACTCGCGCGTCATCGCCACGAAACCACCATCCAAAGTCGTCGTCAACGTCGCGTTCGTCGTTGTCCGGACGCCGTCGCGCGCCCAAACGTCCCACGCGTGAGCGCGGTTCTCGCCCGCGTCAACACCGTCGCGCCGACGATGACGGTCATCGTATCCGACGGCGCGCTCCAGTGACCATTGGTGAAGCCTTCCTCGTCGCCGCCGCCGCCGCCGCCGCCGTGGCCGCCGCCGTCGCCGCCGCGACCGCCGCCGTCGCCGCCGCGCCCGTGCCCACCATCGTCGCGCCCGCCGTGGTCAAACGCGCGTCGCGAGACGGTGCGCGAGCGCGATCGCGGTCGCGCGGTCGCGGGGACGATGATTCGGGTGATCTGTGTGATGCTTGCGTGCATGTCGCGTGCGTGCGCGCGCGGGTGACGTCGTGAAATGACGTCGAACGAGGGGGGGTCGTTATGATGACGAGGATGACTTTTTAGGGGCGCGCGGTGTCGCGTGTGCGCGACTCTAGGCGCGAGAGGTGACGCGTGCGATGATGCGCGATCTAGAACTACACTGCTATGCTATGCGACGCTATGCGGGCTATCCCGAGGGAGATGTGGACGAGGCGACGATGGATTCGAGTTCGCTCGCTCGCTCTTCGACGAAAAACTCGATGAGCGAGATGGCGAGGATGGTGCATGCGATGGCTATCGCGATGGATTTGCGCACGAAATCCGATTGACCTTGTATGAAATCGATGACTGGCTTGATGTACGTCGCGGCAGAGCCATCACCGACGGTTTGGGCGACGACTATGGCGTGCTCGTTGGTGAGCGATGACAGCGCGTTGTCGATTTCAAGCAACACTTCTTCTCGACGCTTCTTGCCTGCTGCACGAAGTTCATCGTCGTCAACGCCAATTAATACTGTGCGCGGGCGTTCGGGAAATCGTCGCTCGAGGTCTCGAAGCGCGATGGTTGAATCAAGCGCTTGACGGTTGGCGTCCTCCGACGTCGTCAACCACTCGTCATCTTTTTTAACACACAAAACCTCTGTGTTCTGCCTTTCACCTCGAGACTCCGCCCATTTATCTAATTCCGCGAGCACTTCCCGCTCTTTTGCTCCAGTGTTCGTGCTGAGCTGCGTTTCCCACAGATACTTCTCCCCAAACGCAACCGTGCGCGAAACCGTCTTCGCGAGCTCATCTAAAACTTCGCCACCAATCGCACTCGCGCTCGATCCCGCGCGTGCGTTCGCATTGATCAACGCTCGGGATGAACTTTCAATCGCCGCGAGCGCGCTCAGCTCGCTCGCACTCAGACTCGGCATGCGCTCGGTTATTTGTTCGCACATCGCGTAGACGTCGTTGAGCGATAAGCCTCGCAAAGGCGACGGTGCTGGCGCCGCCGATGCCGCCGCCGCCGCGACGGGCGTCGTTGGTGACATCACCATCACCGCCGTCGTCCGATGCGCGACTGCGATCGCGCCGTCGCGCTGCGTGCCGCGCGCGCGCGAGTGAAGCGCCGGAACGGCGGCAGGAAGAGGACGTTGGGCCTCCGCAGTGCGCGACTCGTGCGTTGAAACGGAGCGAGCTCAACGCATCATGTCGACAAAAAAGGTACGGAGATGACGTATGCGCGATGATTGCGATGGTTTACACGCGCGTGCGGTGGCGTGCGAGTGGGCGTAGGCGTCGTTAGGCGCGCGAATGCATCGGTGAGCGATTGAATGGTGTTCAGTGAATGATGCACTCTATGACGACAGAGGGACGCGCGTGGTGTTTATAAGGCGCACAAAAGTGACTAACGTGATGTTTTCGTTTTGACACACACAGCGTACTCTCCTTAAGGTTATTATCCTGGGTGATTCGGGGTACGTGTGTGCTGGCGCGCCGTTTGAAAGAGCGCCGCGAGCGCAGGTACGAGCGCGCGAATGATATACTCACCATACGTTGCTTTCACACGCACAGGGTTGGGAAAACGTCGCTCATGTCTCAATATGTGAACAACAAGTTTTCCAAGCAGTACAAGGCGACTATCGGGGCGGATTTCATGACTAAGGAGATTGTTATCGACGATACAATTGTCACGCTGCAAATTTGGGACACGGCGGGCCAAGAACGATTCCAATCGCTAGGTGTTTCGTTCTACCGTGGTGCCGATTGCGTGATGTGTGTGTACGACGTCAACGTGGCGAAATCGTTTGAGTCGTTGGAGAACTGGCGGAATGAGTTCCTCGTCCAAGCGTCGCCGAGCAACCCGGAGAAGTTCCCATTCGTCATCGTAGGAAACAAAATTGACGTAGAAGAGGGCAAAGAAAGCAAGCGAGTGATCAGTGAAAAGAAAGCAAAATCATGGTGCACCTCCAAGGGTGGCTTGATGCATTTCGAAACATCCGCCAAGGAAGACATCAACGTCGCCACGGCGTTTGAAGCCGTCGCGCGATCCGCCATTCAAAATGAATCCAAGGACGAAGACGTATATTTGCCCGATACTATTCAAGTCGATACTAGCGGTGCAAAAGCTGCAAATAGTGGCTGCTGCTAATCCTTTGAAACATCACATCAATGCGTTGTATCTGCCATCATTCGTCCTTTGCGCTCGTCGAAATCCCTCGCAGTCGAGTCCGCGCCCGCGCTTTTTGGATGATAAAGCGACGTCATCGCCACTCACGCGGCTGATTAATCCACGCTCTTCACACACTGTCGCTCGACAGCGTCGCTCGCACGCACGCACGCACACCATGCTTGCCGCACGCACGATTTCATCCTCCACTGTATTGCGACGCACGTCGCCGTCGTCGTCGTCGTCGCGACCGACGATCGCGCGCGCCGCCGTCGCGAGCGCCGAAGCTTCGAGTGCCGATGCGGCCAAGGCTGCCCCAGTGGTGTTCACCGGTGCGCTCGCCGACGCGCGATTCTCCAAGCTTCGACAAGCGCTTGAAGCCACGGAGTTGTCTGGGGCGCTCACGGGCGCGCTCACGGTGTTCGCGCCGACCGATGCGGCGTTTGAGAAGATGTCGATTGAGCGATCGCTGAGCTTTGAAGAGCTCGCGCAGCGGGACAACTTGAAGGAGATTTTGACGTACCACGTGTTGCCGAGTGCGGTGAAGGCTGAGGCGATGAAGAGCGGTGAGGTGAAGACGTTGAATGGGCGCTCGATGACGGTTGTGAGCAGCGCGTCTGGAGGGGTGACGGTGGACGGCGTGAAGGTGGCGGAGGCGGATAAGGCGGAGGGCGACGTCGTTGTGCACGTCGTGGATGAGGTTGTTTTCCCAGCGTTTTCGATTAATGCTAAAGTGCAAACGCCGCAAGAAATTTTGTCGTTCGAAGGTTGGGCGCCGGAAGTGATTAATGGGCGAGTGGCGATGATTGGTTTCGTGCTCGCGTTGGGCGGCGAGTTTGCCACGGGGCAGTCGTTCACCACGCAAGCGTTTGGGAACTTTGGGGAAGTTTTACACACGGCATTCGTGTGGAGCTTGGCGTCCCTCGCGCCAGCGTTCAGCTCTAACGAAGGCTACGAAGCGAACCCGAAGAAGATTGCGGGAAGCAAGGAATGGCAATTCGTAATCCGCGGCTCCCCGATTCCTGAGCTCTTAAAAGTGCTCACGCCGGAAGCTGAAATGACCAACGGCCGCGCGGCTATGGTTGGCATTGCGTCGATGATCGTTCTCGAGACTCTCATGGGGCACGCGTTGTTTTGATTTGCTTGAGCATCATTTCATTTCGTAAAGTTCTCATATAGACAATGTAGGCGTGCATGCAATTCAATTTCAAATTCTTACTTTCTCCACGTCACAATCGGAAGGACCGGTCTCGAGCGTGCGTCTTTGTGATCACTTCTTCGGACTCAGAATCTTCCAATTCCTCGTATTCGTCGTCAGAGTCAGATTCGACAACAACAGCGGGCTTGCGCGTACGCGTAGAGCGTTCAGGAAGAATTAAATTGGCTTCCTCTCCAGCCACGCGACCAGACGCGCGTGTCGCCTTGTTCCACTTGAACGCTCGGCGCAACGCGACGAGGTGAAGGCGAATGCTTCGCGCACTACTCGCTTCGTTCGCACCAGATGCGCATCGTACTAATGGCGACGCCCAGCTCCAAGACAACCATCCCGGGTTGAGCCAATCACGTTCGAGAGCACGCTCGAAGGCGATGATAGCGGATGCAAGACTGACGAGCGATTTCGCCGAAGCGGCGACATTTAGCCACATTGTACGACGCTCAGCATTACCGAGAGCTCTGTTGAAAGCGATATCGGGAATTTCGGATTCTAAAGTCAGGAATGTTTGACGCACTCGCGCCAAACCGCTTTCCTCTTGATCGCTCATCTCTTCAATAGCTCCCCATTCGCTAATATCTGGAATTGCGGGCACCGCCGTCACGTCACTCAACGCCGAGGCTTCAGCACCGAAACGACGTTGCAACGCGCGCCAAAGATCACCTTCTTTACGTCCTTTAGGGTTCAACTTTCCAATCAATGCTTTAGTTTCTTCTGTGTTCAAGAGTCCGTATTCAGGCTCGACGTCATACTGTTCGGCATCCTTTGCCGCTTGAACGATGACTTCACCCCAGTTTCCGAGTCGCCAGTACATTTGCTTGTGACGATCAGATCCCAAAGGCGTGCGACGAGGGGCGATTTCGAGCTCACTCGCTTCGACTTCGTGCCATTTGCTTTGCCATCGAACACGGGCTCGCGCGAGCTCATCGTCGGTCGGGGCGCGTTGCACAACTTTCCTCTCTCGCTTTTCTTTTGCCGCATCCGCCTTGGCTACAGATTCTTCGCCATCGACGTCCATTTTGACAACTTCATCCTCCACCACGTCTTCATCCGCTTTCGCGGATTCTGGAGCATCTGCTGGCTTATTTGCCTCCGCCTCTTTCGCCGCTTTCGCCTCTTCTTCTGCTTTCTTTGCATCGGAAGCGCGCACCTCTTCCATGCGATACTCATCCCAAGCTTTAATGTGCTGTCTCACCTCACGCTTGACCTCGGACGTCGCGTTCAGGCCGCTATCGATCGCCTCACGCAACGAAACCGAATCCAAGCACAATGTCATCAATGTACGCAACAACACGAGACGAGACTGCGTGGATAATCCGTCGAAACCAACAGATTCCATGGCTCGCGCCAAGGAGCGCAGGCGCCGCGCCATGGCGCCTCGGCAACCACCGTCCGAGAATCCGCTCTCTTCTTCGTCATCCTCTGCTTCGTTTTCTAACATGGCATCCTTCACCGCGATCGCTTCGCCAGTCGCAGCCTTTTCAAGTCTTGTTCCTACGAAAGCCTTGCATTCATGAATACTGACGACGTTGATGTTTTCTTGTTCTCGCACGCACTTGGGGCAGAACCATTCACCTTCTGGCTCCGCAAGGAGCGGCGGATCGAGGCACTTAATGTGATACTCCGCGTCACAAGAGTCACATAAAAGAACCACGCCAGCTACGACGTCTAAACCACACACAGAGCATCCTTGATCCCATGGTGAAGAATGAAGTTCTTCCGCTGCCTTGGTTTGCTTGAGCGCAGAGTCGACGGCGGCGATGAGCTCCTGCTTCGCCTTGGGACCATTTCCATTCGTCAGATGAGCCATGTTATTGGCAACTTCCACTACATCAGCGCGGATCATGTCATCAACCTCATTTGCGTTCGAGACGGAGTGCGCAGCAGCGTTGTAAACACCAGCCTCGAGGCGAGCATCAAGGAGACGGATATCCATGCCTCGCGGTTGCGATCCCTTCACCGCCGCTGCATCGCCTCTGCAAGAGACGTTACTCAAAGCGTGCGACCAAGCGCAGTTACGAATAGCGCATCTCACGGCTTGGATATGCTGGGACTTTTTGGCTTCAGTAATTGCGGCAAGAGCTTTCTGACGCCGAGTTTCCACCACGCGCGACGCTGGAACATCAAAGCCTCCACCGTTTGAAAACAATTCAACCTCGACTGCAGCTAACACTTCGGCGTCCGCAGCGGCAGCGAGATCCGGGGCAATTCTAGCGTTATATTTCGGCACGGGATGTCCGTTCCAAGGAGGACCTTCTTCATTTGAAAGCGGATCAAATCCAGCGTTACCCGCGCACATGTATCGCGTGAAAACATCCGCCGCTTCGGGCAAGATTGGCGGGGCGTCCTTCAAGTACGGCTCATAGGGCGCTGAATCGTAGATGATCGAACTTGCATGTAAGAATCGACGAATTACTTCTTGCCAAACGCCTTTAGTCTCAGAGAAGTGCGCTTTGGCATCCGGAATGAGCTTCAATGCGCTTGTGCTTGACGAATCCGTAGACGCCGAAACATCGCTGATACACGGAGCAACCATACCTAAGTGCAATGCCGCTAACAAAGGTTCGGACTTCTTCGGATTGGATAAAATGTTCGCGAGAGCTTGTACAGTTGGGGGAGAGATTCGATCGGCGTCAGCACCAAAAAGCTCACTTTTGAACCGATCGAGAAACATCCAGATTTCTAAAATATCACCCAACTCAGATTTTTCCGTGAAATCGGGTTCAATTTTCAAATTTGGCGTCATGATAGGAGGCGCAAAAGTTGTGTCCGAACTATCCGCGTCGCGCTGCTGCATGCCCATGAGCCATTCCTTCTGCTTCTTCTCTACAACGCTCATTTGCGCCGCACGTTCGGCGTCACGTTTCTTCTTCTCTTCCATTTCCTTTGCACGTTTCGCTTTGTTGATTTCCCTCTGAGCTTCGCGTTCGATGGCTTGCTGTGCCTTGAGTGCTTCTTTAGCCAACTTTTCCTGCTCACGTTTCGCCTCGCGCTGCATCCTTTCAGACTCTTTTGCAGCTTCTTTTTCAGCTTTTGACGCCTCCTTCAATGAATCGCGATGCTTCTTGGCAATCTCAGAGAGCGCCTTTTTGGTTTCGGCGCGTTGCTTCTTAGCTGCTTCACGCTTTACCGCGGTATCAACGCGAGAGACGAGACGATCAAGAACCTTTGAGATTTCTCGCTGCACGCGATTTTGCGCAACTTGTTCCGTCTTTACTTTTTGCGTCACGAGGCGAATTTGCTTGAGAATTTCTTTGGAGTCCATGACTCGAGCTTTCGCACGACGAACGCGCTCATCATCCCACCCTCCACGCTCCTCGACAAATTGATACTTCTCACATGCATCCGAACCGGCTAAGCTTTCAATGGCGCGAACTATGCGAACGTCCTCAAAGCAGAAATGGTCGGAAATTCCAACTGGAATTGCTGGACCGACGGAATCGCACATCTCAATCCAAGCGCCGAGGGGAGATGCCGCGCATGCGGTATATTTTTCACCATCCTTTTCCATCTTTACGATGAATTCAGGTCCACCATCGGAAGCCTTCGTAACTTGGCTAAAGAAGACGTCGCCGTTGTCATTTGTCCACTTTGTTTTGTAACCAAATGGCCAGATGTGAACCTCGTCGTGGAACTCTTCAGTGTTCTGCAACACAGAACCAAAATCAACAACGACCGTGTTATCACCTAATTCCATCGGCAGCACAGGCTTCTCGCTCGCCTTCGCATTGGCTACGGCTTCAGCGCGAGGAATCGGCTCGATGTGCTGAATCTTTGCTTTTGGCGCCTTGGATCCGGATTTTGCCTCTGGTTTGGGCGGAGCGAGTCCTAACGCTCGTAACACTTCCAAACGAGAACGGTAACGCTGCTGATCGGGAGACCAGTAAATCGCATCATACGACCCCGCTGTGGCGCCATTCGTACGCATTGTCGCCGTGCAGCTCCAATCATCCGATAACGTGCCGCCCGCCTTCATCACAAACTCCCGCAAGCTCTCGAGCAAGCCAGGACACGGGTCATCCACGTTTTTCCGATCGGCACGAATCGCCCCAGGCGTAATCTTCACTCGCTTTGCATTACTATCACCACCATCCGCGGATATAACCTTGCCGTCGACAAGTCTCGCCGCAGCGCCCATCGGAGCGCTTCGTCCGCGCGACGCCACCGTGAAGTCTTCGTCGTCCTCGCTCTCATCGCCATCCGACGCGTCATCGACATCGAATTCGTCCTCATCGCTCTCACCACGCGTGGTATTCGCCTCACTATCGTCTTCGCGTGTTTCCATGTCATCGCGCGCGCGTTTCCCCGTCTCCGTCGTCGTCAACATCGCCGCATCGCCACCCCCAGCTGCGCTATCGAGAATGACGACATCCGCATCGTCCTCCGTCACCGTGCGCTTCGATGCCATCTTAAACCCATGCGCGGACATCGTCTGACGCGACGAACGCGAGCGTCCGACGTTTCGCGACGACCCGTGCGCGCGCACTCGATGTCGTCAACGCGATATGACGCGCGCGCGTTGTCAGAGTTGTCTTTTAAATTTTTTCACTGTTCAAATTTTGTGCGCGTCATCCGCTCTGTCGCGCGTCGCGCGCGGCGCCAATCGAGCGCGAATCGACGCGGCGAGCGAAAAAATGCGCGCGCGTCGCGCATCGCGCGCGATGGTGGATCGATGCGCGATCGTCGATCGATTGAGCTCGCGCTGGTGATGTTGACTTTGTGATTGGGAATATGAAAGCGCCATTGACTCTCGCGCGCGCGTGCGGCGGCGGTCGTCGTCGTCGTCGTCGTCGTTCTCATCATCGGCGTCGATAGAGTCGCCCGTCATGGATAATATGAAAAAGTTTGCGGCGGCGGCCAAGGCGAAGGCGGCGGCGGTGAAGGATTCGGCGCAGACAAAGGTGAGCGAGCTCCGGGCCAACAAGGCTGGTGGCGGTGGCGCGAGCGCGGCGCCGGCGCATGAGGTGCGCACGGTGAGGACGGCATCGATGTCGACGTCGAGCGACGCGCTGGCGTCGAATGCGCTCGAGCGGTGCGTCGCGGCGCTTGAGAGTGAACGCACGAGGGCACAAGAGGCGGAGGCGGCGGTAGAGGCGTTGGAGCGGGCGCGAGACGCGCTGAACAGAGAGCTGCAAAGAGCCGCTGCCGAAGAGGCGAATATGCGTGAGGCGATGAATAACGCGTTGGAAGAGCGAGAAATGATACGTACGCGAGCGTCTGAGGCGTGGTCAGAGATGTCGGCGAAGATTGAAGGGTTGAATGCGGAGCTCGAGGTGCAACGCGCGAAGGCGCAGTTACAAGGTTCGGGGCAGACGCACGTGGCCGCCCTTGAAAACGTCATCGAGGAAGAGAGGCAGACGTCGGCACAGAAAGAGAAAAATTTGTTAGAGAAGATTGCCCAGCTCGAAGAGCGGTTAGCTTTCGCGGATGAAGCAAACGAGGCAAATGACAAGCTTGTGTCCAACGTTCAGACATTACAAACAAAATTAGACGCCGTACAAGTTGAGCTGGCGGCTAAAATGACTGAAGTTAAGGATTTAGAACAGTCGAAAGAATCATCCACTCGAGATTTACAAGACGAACTGGCGCGCGTGAAGCAGAGCGCTCAAGTGGCGGAGGCGACGTCTGCCTCGCTGGAATCGCACGTTAACTCTCTGAAGGTTGAAATTGAAGAGAAGAGCAAGGCTCTCGAAATTGCAAGTGCTGAATCTATTAAATCAAATATAGACGAGCTCGAAGCAACCTTAGCCCAGGCCCAGGCGAGTGTTGTATCGTTGCAATCTGAACTTCAAGTGAAAATAGAGGCGTTGACTGTCGCCGAGGCTTCGGCAAGTGGATTCAAAAATGAACTCGAAAGCGTACGAGAATCACTTGAATCGCAACTCTTGGCAGCGCAGCAACAAGTCCAAATGAAGACAGAAGCTTTGGACGCTAAAACAGAAGCGTTGGAACTTGCACAGTCTTCAGTAGCTTCGACGAACGTTGAGCGCGAGGTGACGCAACAAGTACTCGAATCTGAGCTCGCAAAGGTGCAGTCCGAGTTGCACGCAAAGTCAGAAGCCTTACAGATTGCCGAATCTGCGCTTTCTACGACGATTTCGGAAAAGGAGATATCCCAAGCTGCGCTAGAAAGTCAGGTCGCGGACTTGAATGCTCAATTGAACGTTGCAAAAGAGGCGCTTGAAGCAAGGATCGAAGCATTTGAACGCGCTGAAGCGTTGGCTGCCAGCGCAGAGGAAATCACCAACGTACGTCAAACATATGAGAACCAAATAGCAGTGTTAGATTTGGAGATGCAAGAAAAACAGAACGCTGTGGAGCGCGCTGAAGCGTCTTGTGAATCCATGTCGCAAGAGCTTGAGAGCGTACGCACATCTTTACAGGCACAGTGCGCTGCGCTCCGAGGAGAATTACAAGTGCAAATTGAAGCACTTGCTGCTCAAACTGAAGCCTTAGAACACGCTGAAGCGCTGAGTGCTAATGCAATAGAGTCGGGATCAGTGCGCGAGACCTTAGAAAATCAACTCGCCATGGTTCAGACTGAGTTACAATCAAAATCTGAGGCACTCTTGCAAGCCGAGCAAGTGTGCACGATTGCGACGCAAAACGCAGATGCAGCGCGAGCTGCGCTCGAGAGTCAAGTTGCAACATTGCAGGCTGCGCTTGCGGAGAAGAGCCAAGAGCTTGAGGGCGCTGTCGCATCGACGTCGAGCATCCACGAGATTGAGGCAAAACTTGCGCAAGCGCTC
>Ga0181557_1005143_pt1 | contig 11929 bp, 11 predicted proteins | sample 011ome_23_FD_148632 | JGI IMG/M metagenome (GOLD analysis project Ga0181557, IMG submission 148632) | Coastal salt marsh microbial communities from the Groves Creek Marsh, Skidaway Island, Georgia - 011506CT metaG (spades assembly) | ecosystem: Environmental > Aquatic > Marine > Intertidal zone... | reverse complement strand
CTGCCTGCTCTTCCCGCTGGCTTTCTTCAGCCAGTAACTGCCTGGAAATAGTGGTCATAAAAAAACACCCTGTGAATGAGGCTCGGTACTATATCAGGAAATTATGAGCGAAGAGTTATCCCTTCTGACGGGCTGAATCAACTCCGCCGAGTTTCCTGACAACAGAACCCTGACTTACACTCCCTGGCTTTATTACACGGGCATTAATGCCCCGAAGCTTGAGGGTTTTCCCCTCCACTGAATTGACGAATTCAGTCGCATCCCTACCGAATCGGGCACTGAATTTACTGCAACCAAGATGGGGTAAAGGAGTCACTTCTACCACAGCATCACCGATAGCAATATGGGAACCTATAGGCACATTTTTTTCATCGAGATCAAAATCCACAAAGAGCTGGTCGCCGGCTTCCGGCCAACGTTCCGGAGAACCCGTTATGGCATCAATGACCCTGCTGTTCATGATGGTTAGCTGACGACCCGGATCTGCCGATCCGTCAGCTGAATGTTTATCGCCACGAGCCTGCCAGTTATCTCCCACCAGCCCCTGCTCCTGGTGAATTTCTGCCTGCTTGAGAATTTTTCGGGTATTGGTTTTTGGCCTGGCGACGATCATTTCCACCACGCCTTCATCGGAAGGGGCTTCACGAATTATCCCTAGATAGGACTCCAGCTGCTCAAGATTCCGGTTTTCATGCATGCAACTTCTCCTTATTGAGGAAATGGGCACATCATTTCAGGCATAAAACGCTTTGATGGCTGCAGCCACTTTTTCCAGATCCTGGCGACTGGTCTGCATATGCGTTACCAGGCGGATCTGCTTCCCGGCATCGACCAGGATTCCCTGTTCGGACAGGTACTGTGCCAGTGCGGAGGAGTCTCCATCAGCCGGCTGAAAAAACACCATATTGGTTTGCAGCGAATCAAGGTCCACGACCAGGCCATCAATTGCGGCAAGTTCCTGACCCAGGAAGGCGGCATTGTCATGGTCCTGCTGGAGCCGTGAAATATTATTTTCCAGCGCATGGATGCCACCGGCAGCAATGATTCCTGCCTGGCGCATACCGCCACCGAGCATCTTGCGCCAACGCCGGGCCCGGGCAATAAACTCCCCTGGGCCACAAAGCACCGAGCCAACCGGCGCTCCCAGGCCTTTAGAAAGACACACGGAAACAGTGTCGAAAAAGCAGACAATCTCCCTGACATCCACCTCCAGTTTGACCACCGCATTGAAGACCCGCGCCCCATCCAGGTGAGTGGCCAGGTCATGCTCACGGGCAAGGTCAGTGGCCGCCTGCAGGTAATCCAGGGGAATGACCTTGCCCCCGATAGTATTTTCCAGGCACAGCAACCGGGTGATAGCAAAGTGAAAGTCATCCGGCTTGATTGCATTTCGGATACTGTCGAGAGGAATCGTGCCATCTGTTGCCAGCGCCAGAGGCTGCGGCTGCACACTGCCCAGCACAGCGGCTCCGCCGCCTTCATATTTATAGGTATGGGCATCCTGTCCAACGATATATTCCTCACCACGCTGGCAATGGGACAGGATGGCAACCAGGTTGGACTGGGTACCGCTGGACAGATACAGGGCGCTGGCCTTGCCCGTCATTTCCGCTGCCAGGCTTTCCAGCTTGTTGACAGTGGGGTCATCACCCCAGACATCATCTCCCACGGGCGCCTGCGCCATGGCTTCGATCATCGCCGACGTTGGCCTGGTAACAGTGTCGCTGCGAAGATCTATCATGACAATGCCGTTCTCCTGTCAGTCTTACTGTTCTGGTGAATGTCCCTGTGCATGCAGGCGTGTATTGATCATTTTCAGGGTAGCTTCTACCGACGCATAGACCTGGTTTGCATTCACGCCTCGGGTACGCATGTTACGACCGGCGTTGCCATAGGCATCCCCTTTCCAGGTGATGGTACATTCAGTGAGGGCACCGGTATCACCGCCACGGGGAATCCGTATTGAATAGTCATCCAGTTCCGGCATGACAAAACCTATCTGCTGCAGAATCTTCCCAAGTGCATTCATGAACGCTGCAAAACCACCATTGCCTGCCCCATCACTCTCATAGCGTCCACCATTGATTTCCACCGCAAGCATCACCCGTGAATCCTGGCCGAACTGGCTATGGATCTCACAATCCAGCAGACGTATGTGCTGATAGTCATTGCTTTCAAGTACGTCTGCAATGATAAATGGCAGATCATCAGGTGTAATGGTCTTTTTGGAGTCGCCAAGGGATACAACCCGTTGCAGGACCTTTTTGAGGTTTTCCTCGGACAGGGTAATTCCCAGTTCCTCGATATTTTTGAGCACCGACGCCTTGCCACTGAGTTTTCCAAGAGCGTAAGTGCGACGTCGGTCAAAACGTTCAGGGCTAAGCCGTGTTTCATACAGGCCACCCTTCACATCACCATCCGCATGGATTCCGGCAGTCTGGGTAAACACATCATGTCCCAGGATCGGCATATTCTCGGCAATAGGCTTGCCGGAAAACTGCTCCACCATGACACTGATCGCATGCAGGTGAGTTTCGTCGATTCCTGTGGTGATATTCATCTTGTCCCTGAGCACTACGGCCAGTTCGGCCAGTGAAACGTTTCCTGCCCGCTCACCAAGACAGTTCATGGTGCAATGCAGGTTTGCCACTCCCGCCTTGACTGCCGCCATGCAGTTGGCTGTTGCCAGCCCGTAATCATTATGGGGATGGAAGTCGAATACCTGTTCCGGGAAATGCATGCGCATATCACTCAGGGACTCAAAGACTTCATCCGGGCTCATTACACCAAGGGTGTCAGGCAGCATGAAATGCTCTATGCCACAATCCTTGATGGCCGCCATGAGGTCGTACACGTATTGCCGGGAGTCCTTGTATCCATTGGACCAGTCTTCCAGGTAGGCATTAACATTAAGCCCCTGTTCCCGGGCATACTCCACAGTGTTGAGTATATCGACCACATGTTCGTCCAGGGTTTTTCCCAACTGGCTGGTACAATGTTTTTCACTGCCTTTGACGAGAAGATTGAGTACTTTGCCGCCGGCATCCCGAATCCAGTCGACGCTGCGTGTGAAGTCTACAAAACCAAGCACTTCCACGCGCTCTTCCAGACCATGATCCCGAGCCCAGTCCAGAATAGAACGAACAGCGTCCTGTTCTCCTTCTGACACCCTGGCGGAAGCCACTTCAATCCTGTCTACTCCCAGGGATTCCAGCATGGCCTGGGCGATATTGAGTTTCTCCCCGGCCGTGAAGGAAACACCTTGTGTCTGCTCTCCATCACGCAGGGTGGTATCCATCAGGGACACGTATTCGGGTACAGTGCCCGGTTTGTTCAGTGGTGTACTGAGCTGCTCAGTCACTTTCATTCTCCATCAATAATTCTTCGCCACCAGAACGCAAAAACCCGCCTGGTGGCGGGTTCTGAAAATCTTGTCGACAATACACAAGGATCCAACCCGCATCAGCGTCGGATAATAATACCTTTGATAATTGTCATGGCCTGGTTCATGCCGCGAAGTCTCGTGTGTTTAAGCAATAAAGTCAAGAAAAACCCGGCATTGCGACTAATCCAGGGCATCAAACCGGGCGATCAGGGCCTGCATTTCATCCCCTTTTTCCAGTGTGACCCCAAAATCTGCAGCCAGCAATTCCAGAAATTCATCCACACTGGCGATGTGACGCTGATACCGTTCACCACCCAGGGTGTAGCGGGAGTAATCCCGGTTAAGCATGGCATGCCTGCCTCCCTCAAAGGGTCGGCCCAGCATAAGATTCTGGCGGAACAGTGACTCGGGATGCTCGGACACATAGAAATTGGACATCCCGAAATCCACCGGGTAACAGGGCACCAGATCAAATACATACATCGGCCGCCATTGGTCTGCAGTTTTCGCTTCAATTGTGTATTCCTGCTCCTGCCGGGTAATCCTGAGTATTTCATGAGGCGTCTGTTGCTCAAGATCAGGCTCAAGTCTGAGGGCGGCGGTCATCGTAAGCCCGCCAAATCCTACATCCGCTATCCAGTCCTGGTCATCAACAGTGATTTTCAGGAGCATGTGGGTCCTGGCCATGGCCTGTTTGTCTGGTGAGCGCCAGAGCACGCGAGCGGCATGTTCAGTCACCTCAAACCCAAGATCTTTCAATACCAAAGCAAAGAGGAGGTTCTGTTCAAAGCAGTACCCACCTCTGCCCTGGTTGACCAGTTTGTCGAATACCACTCCTGGATCCAGGCTGACTCCAGTGCCAAGAAATGCAGATAGGCCTTCAAAGGCAATAGCCCGGGGATGCAGGTAATGTAGATCCTGCAGAACGAACAGGGAATTTTCCCGGGGGCCGGAGTAGCCGATGCGCTCAAAGTAGGTATCGAGATTCATGATAGTAGGATACACGGATACAAGGATGCAGGGATAGCTTGCCTTGTATCACTGTACCCTGTCTGGATAGAATCGATCTTCACTCCTCTTCAGCACACCCAGGTATGTCATTGACTGACTCTTCCCGTTCCCCCGTCATCCTCGCCGCCTTATGGATGATCGGTACGCTGACCTCGCTCCTGGCTCTCGCAATTGCTGCCCGTGAATTATCGGACACCATCTCTACATTGCAGATGATTACCGTACGAAACGCGGTCAGTTTTTTACTGATCTGTATGCTGCTCATGCGCAGTGGATGGCATCAGGTCAAGACTCGGCAAGCATTTACCCATGGACTCAGGGCCATATCCCACCTTGTGGCGCAGTATGCATGGATTTTTGGTTTGGCCAGCATACCCATGACAGAGGTATTTTCCCTCGAGTTCACTGGTCCTGTATGGAGCGTGATCATTGCTTCCGTGCTTCTGGGAGAAAAAATAAACCGCTTTCGCATCCTCACACTCCTACTCGGAATAGTCGGCGTAATAGTGATTCTGCGTCCCGGATTTCGCGACCCTGACCCCGCCATGTTCATCGTGATTTTTAGTGCCCTGTGCTTTGCCCTGGCCAATGTACTCACCAAGAAACTGGTAGCTGACAACACGCCGCTGAATATCATTTTTTATGTGACTGCCATTCAGTTCCTCATCACTGTGATTCCTACAGCATTTATCTGGGTGACCCCCAATCTGCGTGAATGGGGACTGATGGCCCTGATGGGTGTCGTCTCCATCACGGCCCACTACAGTTTTGCTCGCGCTTTTTCCTATGCCGATGCCATGATCGTCATCCCTATGGACTTCCTGCGCCTGCCCCTGGCGGCTATCATAGGTTGGGTACTGTACAGGGAGGGCCTGGATATTTTCGTGGTGATCGGCGCCCTGATCATGTTCACCGGAAATTTCATCAATATCCTGGCCGAGAAAAACAACTGGGTAAGCAAGGGCAAACAGCCCGAGGAAACTGAACAGGTATGAACGAAAAACACATTCCCGGACCATTATGGCGACGCCTCGCCGCCATGGCCTATGACAGCGTCCTGGTTATGGCCATCTGGATGATCGTTGCCTTTATTGTCCTGTCCCTTTTCGGCATCGACAATGCACGCACAGTTGACGGCGAAGCTGTCACACTTGATCCGTTGTACAAGAACATCCTGCTTGCTTCCATGATCATCAGCGCCTGGGGCTTCTTTGCCTGGTTCTGGACCCACAGCGGACAAACACTGGGGATGCAGGCATGGCGCTTGAAAATACAGAATGCCGATGGCTCGCCAATCTCTGTGAGGCAGACGGTAACACGCTTTATTGGCGCCTTTGTCTCCATGCTTGTCTGCGGGATGGGTTATCTTCTCATGTTGTTCAATGCCGACCGCAGGACACTCCATGACCGACTCTCGGGTTCGGAAGTGGTTCTTGTCGAATTGATGGACAAAAAGAAAAGCTGACTGTAAAAACAGGCAAAGGAAGATCGCCTGTCATTCTCTGGAGAGCTGTTTTTTCAATTGCTGTGCGGCAATCGCCAGGCCACCATCACCTCCATCGATAAAATGCAGGTGTTTTCCCTGCCCGGTAGTCTCAACAAAGCAGGTCATCAGGGCCTGATCCGAGGTATGTGCACCGTAATACAGCACACCTTTTTGGTATCCTTCGTCGAGCAGGGTATATAACGCATCCAGCTCCTCAGGAGAACAGTCAGTAATGAGCCGCAGGGTGTCATCGAACTTGCGGTAGTCACTGTGACTCCCGATGGCATCTTTATAAGTCCTGGCTTCAAACAAAATGGGAATGGGATTGAGCCCATACCGAAAAATCAGGACCGCAAGACAAATATCCATTAACCTGGCCAGGAAAGAAAAACTCCAGATTTTTCGATGGTAACGGGACTCCTCCCTGACCGCCTGGAAAAATCCCCTGTAGGTATTCAGGTTGTCCTCGACAGGATTTGCCTCGGTAATTTCCCTCCCCATAATACGGCGGAAATTTGCCAGCAAATCACTGTAAACATCCATAGCATCAGTATGACGCGCCATAACCAGAAGGCTTATTACTTTACCCTGTCTGGATGGTACCGGACTCCAGCGGCATGAAAGTCCTTCCAGACTGTCCAGTACCTGTTCCTCCATATTGATGGCATAACGTCCATCGCTTTCCTTCGACAAGCTGTCTGCAACAGCAAGCCCGCCACCACGGAAAAGGGCTATGTAGTTATGACGAGTAATCTCGAGTTTTGCCACAAGAACATCTGCTCCATGGCTCCGGATATCAACGACAGGTATGACTGCAACCCGAAGCGTCAGGTCATAATTCTCACCAGCGAGGTTTTGTAATTTTCCAAGCTGCCTGGCCACGGCATTAACGCGGCTGGAGGGGAGACAAAGACTTGCGCCATCACCGCCAAATACAAAAGGGATTTCGAGGGTTTCCAGGGATTTCATGGCCTGGGTAATACAGGCTGCGCCTATCAGGTTAACCTCTTTATACAGGCCATCCTGGATAGCCTTTGTGGAATTTACGATATCAGCAACTACTACAACCCAGTCATTCGGAAGAGGCAGGTATCTTTCTTTAACGGTAAAGTCCCCGAATTCGGAAAAGGCATCAAGCTGTCGGTAAAAGGAAGCAGGCATTGGTTAGTCATGGCCCAGGCACGGCAATAGCCTCCTCAGGCAACCTGTCGCAGAAGATAGGTGCCAATCAGAAGACAGAAGAGTATTGGACCACCCACGGCAATCAATGGACTCATCTGGTATACAAGACTAACCGTGGCCAGTAAATTCTGAACCAGATAGAAAACGATACCAAAACAGATAGCGGTAAAAACTTTTGATCCCATCGTGGCAGAGCGCAATGGACCAAAGATAAAGGAGACGGCAACAATAACCAGGGCAGCCGTGGTCAGTGGCTGCAGGGCTTTCTTCCAGAATGACAGGAAATAGGGACTACCGTCCTGTCCCTGATTATCAAAGCGTGTGGCATAACGGTAAAGATCAGACATGGACATTTTGTCCGGATCAATAATCAGGACTTTCAGCAGGTCAGGACTCAGATCGACATCCCAACTCTGTTCAATAAACTCTAGAGACTGACCCGACACGTTGCCTGCATCTCCAGGAAAGCGAATTTCACTGCCGTTCTCCAGCAGCCAGTACCCACCGTCTGCCTCCCTCTGAAAGTAGGCCTGTTCCGCCCGGGTTAATGAGGAAAGCTCTTTACCCTCGAATCGGTAAATGGTAATACCATGAAGCACTCCGTCGGGATCAACTGCATTGAAGTGCATGAATTCATTACCATCCCTTTGCCAGTGTCCATAGCGGGATAATGCCACCTGCTCACCCCGGGCAAGCGCCCTGTCCAGTTCGCCCGACAGCTCCAGTCTCGGTGCGACATATTCTCCCAGCACAATGCCGGTAGCCATGACCACGACAGCAGGTTTCATGACTGCCCAGACAATCCTGATAACCGTTACTCCCGAGGCCTGTAACACCACAAGTTCATTGGCAGAGGCAAGTATGCCCAGGCCAATGAGGGAACCTATGAGTGCTGTCATGGGAAGCAACTCATAAAGGTGACGGGGAAAAACGAACAGCACATACCGCAGTGCTTCACCTGTGCCATAACTGCCCTCTGTTTCCCCTATCTCATCCACCAGGGTAAACACAAAATCCAGCCCTCCCAGCACAAGCAGGACAATCGCCATGGCCTGCAGCACATGTCTGTTGATATATCGATCAATGCGGGTCATCGTGTCAGGAACCTTGGCACGTGGATAGCAGGAAGCTTGTTCGAGAACAACAGCCAGCCCAGCACAAAAAATATCCCATGCACCCACCAGAGTCCGAGTATGGGAGACAGCTTCCCCTCTGCCACCATATCGCGACTCACCAACAGGAGGCCAAAATAGAGTATATACAGAATGACCGCCGGAACCATTTTGGCAAATTGCCCCTGCCGGGGGCTGACCCTGCTCAGCGGAACCGCCAAGAACGTCAGCACGGGTATCAACAGCACCAGGGAAATACGCCACTGCAATTCGGCAATATGAGCCAGTTCCCCTGATTGCCATAACGAGGAAGTGCTCATTGCTTTTTCTTCGAGCGTGATATCAAACCTGATGTCACGCTCCGGTAAACGTACGCCCATCTCTTCAAAGCGGGTCAGCACAAAACCGTCTTCATCATTGTCGGATACCGAACCATCGCCAAGCATAACCAGGCGCCCCCCCGCTTCATCCTGCGAGGGAATGGCCGTCCGGGATACCGTTACGCGTCCCGTTTCACTCTCATGCATGAAGACATTCTGCATTTCATTGTCGATAATGTTTTCTGTGTAGGTGGTGCGTTGCCCACGAGAGATATTCTGAAACAGTCCGGGTACCATCACATCAAATTCATTCAAATCTTTCTGGGCCTCAAGCAATCGGTCTGTATTAATCAGACCCCAGGGCGTCACCATGAAAGTGAGTAGTCCAACAGTGCCTCCCACCAGTGCTGAGGAAAGTAAAGTAATACCCAGCAGCCGGCGTGCGCTGAGTCCACAGGCTGCCAGTACAGTCATCTCGTTCTGTGCATACATCCGGCCATAGGCAAGGAGGATACTAAGAAGCAGTGACAGAGGCAGGATAAGCTGGATAAATTCGGGAATCCGGTAGGACATCAGCAGTGCAAGTACAGCCGGATCCAACTCACCCTGGGAAGCCTGGGCCAGGTATTTCAGAAACCGGCCCAGCACAACTACGGCCAGCAGAATGAAAGTTGTAGCAGCTGTTACCTGCAGGATCTGCCTGGTCAGGTAGCGGGAAATAATCATGGCCTGAATTCTAGAGGATCAAGGCAGCACGGGCCACAAGATTCCTCCATCACTTTTGATATATGCCGTGGGCAGGAGTAGAATTTCCCCCCATCTTTTGCCCTGCCAACACGGAATCTTTATGAATTTTTCAATCAAGAGCGCCTCCCTACAGAATGCCACCACATCCTGCCTTGTTCTCGGTGTCTACCAAAACAAAGGTCTTCCGGACCTGACAGCAGCCGTAGACAAAGTCACACGAAAATCCCTTTCAAAAATTCTGGATGCCGGTGATATCAACGGCGCTCTCGGTCAAACCCTGCTTGTACATAATCCTGAAGGAGTACGTGCAAAGCGCATCCTGCTGGTGGGACTCGGCAAAAAAAGCGAGTTTGGCAGGAAAAAATTTATCACCGCTGTCGAAAATACCGCTTCGGCATTGAAGAAATACAGCCTCGAAGATGCCATGGATACCCTGGTCAATACTCCCGTCAATGAAGCTGATATCAATAATCTTGGTCAGTTGTTGGCTCGGGTCCTTGAAAACAGTCTGTACCAATATAACCAGACCAAGTCCAGCAAGGGCAAAAAGCCTGCATTGAAAAAAGTTGATGTATACCTCGACGACAAATCCCAAAGAAGTGCTCTCAAAAAAGGCCTTGATACTGGTTCAGCCACAGCAAAGGGCATGGCCGTAGCCAGGGAACTGGGTAATCTTCCCGGCAATATCTGCACCCCCACTTATCTCGCTGATCAGGCCGTGGCCCTTGGAAAACGCCACAAGGAGCTGAAAACGAAAATCCTTACCGAAGCACAGATGCGGCGTCTGGGCATGGGGTCTCTTCTGTCAGTAGGTCATGGCAGTGATGAAGAGTCACGCCTGATCGTGATGGAATACAGGGGCGGCAGCGCAAACAGCAAGCCAAATGTCATTGTCGGCAAAGGCATCACTTTCGATACCGGCGGTATCAGCCTGAAACCCGGTGCAGCCATGGACGAAATGAAATTCGACATGTGTGGTGCCGCCAGTGTCATGGGAACCATGGCAGCGCTTTGTGCGCTGAAACCGAAAATCAACGTGACCGGAGTTATTGCCAGCGCGGAAAATATGCCCAGTGGTCGGGCCACCAAGCCGGGTGATGTCGTCACCAGCATGTCCGGCAAAACTATCGAAGTCCTGAATACAGATGCCGAAGGACGCCTGGTACTGTGTGACGCCCTAACCTACGTAGAGCGCTTCAAGCCAAAGACTGTCATCGATATTGCGACACTGACAGGCGCCTGCATCGTCGCCCTGGGTTCGGTCAATTCAGGTGTAATGAGTAATGACGATGAACTGGCAGAAAAACTTCACCAGCATGGCAATGAGGTCAACGACCCCTGCTGGCAACTGCCTTTATCGGATGAGTACCAGAAACAGATCGACAGCAACTTTGCAGACATAGCCAATATTGGTGGTCCCAAGGCCGGTACCATAACGGCGGGCTGCTTCCTGTCCCGTTTCACTGAAAACTATAAATGGGCCCATCTTGATATTGCAGGAACCGCCTGGCTTCAGGGCAGCGCCAAGGGTGCTACCGGACGACCGGTGCCTCTGTTGCTCCAGTACCTGCTGAACAACTGATTATTACCGGCGATACTGATGCCTCAAATAGATTTTTACAGCCTGCAGCAATCAGAAGAACAGGATCGTTTGTTCTTCACCTGTCGCCTGTGCGAAAAAGCGGTAAACCAGGGACTGAAGATCTATATCCACACAGATTCAGAACAGGTTGCCCAGGAAATGGATGACCTGCTCTGGAGCTTCAAACCCGAAAGCTTCATTCCCCATGCCATCATTGGCATTGACGACGAGCTGACTGCCGATGAGGAAATTCCGGTATTTATCGGTTGCATAGGGGAGTTTCCCGGTAAGGGTGACCTGCTCATCAATCTTGGCCGCGACATACCTGATTTTCATGGCAATTTCTCCCGCATAGCAGAAATTGTTCCCAACTCAGAAGATGCCAAAAGCAATCTGAGGGACCACTGGAATACGTACAAGTCCCGGGGCTATGAGCTTAACCACCACGCCATGTAACCCCGACCGTGCAGTCTCTGACAAGCACTAGATCAAGGACTGACCATGACTCGTAGAATCAGCACCTCATCGGTGGTCCAGCCTGAAAACGCGTGATAGCTAATAGTTATCACTAAATCAATACTTTTGATTTTAATCTTTCACTATAGTTGCCTCCAATTTTGCTGCGTTGATTGAACAAGGAGCACTGTCTGAATGAGCGCTGAATCACATCACTTGCCCGGTCCTACCGAATTCCGCGGGCTTTTTTCCGAGTTGCTGGCTCCCGAGCACCGTTTCTACAAGCTGGTACTGATCTACAGTTTTGCCATCAGCCTGTTGACACTGGCTGTGCCGATTTCAGTACAGTCGTTAATTGATACCATTGCCAATATTGGCCTGGTTAGGGCTGTTGTCATGATTTCCCTGATTCTTTTCGGGTTGCTGCTCTTCTCTGGCATGCTTTATGCCCTGCGAGCCTACGTAATGGAACTGTTTAATCGCCAGATATTTATCAGGCTTTCCTCGGAAATGGCCATGTGTGCGATCAGTGCCCGGGAGTCAGGTATGGATGACAGAAAGCGGCTGGCATTGTTCAACCGCTTCTTCGATATCATGACCCTGAAGAAAAATATTCCGAACATCCTGACCAATGGCTTTACGCTAGTG
>Ga0181557_1005129_pt1 | contig 11949 bp, 12 predicted proteins | sample 011ome_23_FD_148632 | JGI IMG/M metagenome (GOLD analysis project Ga0181557, IMG submission 148632) | Coastal salt marsh microbial communities from the Groves Creek Marsh, Skidaway Island, Georgia - 011506CT metaG (spades assembly) | ecosystem: Environmental > Aquatic > Marine > Intertidal zone... | reverse complement strand
GATGGCCCCTGAGGGCGCTGTGGTGAAGACTGCTGGCTTTGATCTCACCAGCTTTGAGGGTCCCGCGCGAGTGTTCGAGCGGGAGCGGGCTGCGATGGACGCCCTGACCGAGGGCAAGATCAAGGCCGGAGACGTGGTCGTCATCCGCTACGAAGGCCCCAAGGGTGGGCCGGGGATGCGCGAGATGCTCGCGATTACCGCCGCCATCAAGGGTGCGGGGCTGGGTAAGGATGTATTACTCTTGACGGACGGTCGATTCTCAGGCGGCACAACCGGCCTGTGCATTGGCCACATCGCTCCAGAAGCAGTGGACGCAGGTCCTATTGCTTTTGTGAGAGATGGTGATCTGATACGGGTCGACATCCCCGCTCGTAGCATCGAATTACTAGTCGATGAGGACGAGCTGAAAAAGCGCCACGACGGATGGGCGCCTCTGCCGCCACGGTATACACGCGGAGTTCTCGCGAAGTACACCCAACTGGTGAAGTCTGCTGCGTTGGGTGCCGTCACCGGCTAAACCACAGACCACGACAACTAACGAGATAGAACCATGACTGACATCGCAATCGACGACGACACCACCGAGGCTGAGGCCCCGGTGGACCCGAAGCTTGCCAACGCGCCGGTCCTCACAGGTTCCGGGGCGATTCTGCGCTCGCTCGAAATTCTTGGCATCACGGATGTGTTCGGCCTGCCCGGCGGGGCCATCATGCCCTTCTACGACGAGCTGATGTCGGCAGAGAATATTCGCCACATCTTGGTGCGCCACGAACAAGGCGCCGGCCACGCTGCCGAAGGCTATGCGGCTTCATCCGGGAAGCTCGGCGTGTGTATCGCCACCTCGGGTCCCGGTGCTACCAACTTGGTGACCGCTATTGCGGACGCCCACATGGACTCGGTGCCGCTCCTGGCGATTACTGGACAGGTGTTTTCCACTTCGATGGGAACCGACGCGTTCCAAGAGGTCGACATCTCGGGCGTCACCATGCCGATCACGAAGCACTCGTTTTTGGTGACCAAGCCAGAAGACGTTCCCGGTGTGCTCAAAGCTGCTGTGGAGATTGCCACCACCGGTCGCCCCGGCCCGGTGCTCGTGGACATCACAAAAGACGCACAGCAAAAATCAGCTCCCTTTATTTGGCCAGACGAAGTCGACCTTCCCGGATACCACCCGGTGACCAAGGCCAACCAGAAGCAGGTTCAGTCTGCTGCCCAGATGCTCGTGCGCGCCAAGCGCCCGGTGCTCTACGTCGGCGGTGGTGCGATTCGCGCGGGTGCGAAAGATGAACTCTCCGCTTTTGCGAACGCCGTCGGCGCCCCCGTCATCACCACGTTGATGGCCCGCGGTGTCTTTCCCGATTCCTCACCACTGAACTTGGGCATGCCCGGAATGCACGGAACCGTTCCGGCTGTGCTGGCATTCCAAGAATCTGACTTGATTGTGGCGATTGGTGCGCGATTTGATGACCGCGTGACCGGCAAGGTCAGCGAGTTCGCCCCCCACGCCAAGATTGTTCACATCGACATTGACCCGGCGGAAATCGGCAAGATTCGATTTGCCGACGTGCCCATCGTGGGGGATGCCAAAGAGGTTTTGCAGGACTTCCTGCCCGCATTTGAGGTGGCAAAGAAGGAACACGCCCCCGACTATTCGGAATGGTGGAAGCGTCTCGATGCCCTCCGTGAGGAGTACCCCCTCGGTTTTGACGAACCAGAGGACGGTTTGCTCTCACCCCAGTGGATTATCCAGAAAATTGGCGAAATGTCGGGCCCCGAAGCGGTGTATGCCGCGGGCGTGGGCCAGCACCAGATGTGGGCGGCACAGTTCATCAAATACGAGCGCCCGCACGCCTGGTTGAACTCCGGCGGTGCTGGCACCATGGGGTACGCCATCCCGGCCGCGATGGGTGCCAAAGTGGCCGAACCAGAGCGTCTGGTGTGGGCGATTGATGGTGATGGGTGCTTCCAAATGACCAACCAAGAGTTGGCCACCTGCACGATCAACAACATTCCGATCAAGGTGGCGATTATTAACAATTCGTCGCTCGGTATGGTGCGTCAGTGGCAGACGCTGTTTTATGACGGTCGCCACTCCCACACCGACTTGAACACGGGTCACGACACCGCGATGGTGCCCGACTTTGTGAAGCTCGCTGACGCCTATGGCGCACTCGGCATTCGGGTGCGCACCAAGGAAGAAGTGGAGCCCGCTATTCGGCTCGCCATGGAAACCAACGACCGCCCGGTGGTCATCGACTTTGTGGTGTCGCGCGACTCGATGGTGTGGCCGATGGTGCCTCAGGGTGTGGGCAACTCCCAAGTTCAATACGCCCGCGACAAAGCACCCACCTGGGACGAGGAGTAAGCCATGCAGCACGTACTCTCCCTCCTGGTGGAGGACAAGCCGGGTCTGCTCACCCGCGTGGCAGGTTTGTTTGCCCGTCGCGGCTTCAACATTGAATCCCTCGCAGTAGGAAAGACCGAAGTCGAGGGCCTCTCCCGCATCACTGTTGTGGTTGAGGTTGAAGGTCTTCCGCTCGAGCAGGTGACGAAGCAGCTGAACAAGCTCGTGAACGTGTTGAAGATTGTGGAATTGGATTCCGACCAGTCGGTGCAGCGCGAGCACATGCTCGTGAAGGTCCGCGTGGACAATTCCACGCGCTCCCAGATTCTCGAAGCAGCAAACCTGTTCCGCGCTCGTGTTGTCGACGTTGTCACCGATGCCCTCGTCATTGAGGTCACCGGAGACACGGCAAAAATCAACGCACTATTGAAAGTGCTGGAGCCCTACGGCATCAAAGAAATCGCCCAGTCGGGTCTGCTCGCGATCGGGCGAGGATCGAAGTCGATTACCGAACGCCTCGGCAAGAACTAACCCACGTCACACCCACCACTAAGGAGATTCACGCGTGACTGACATCAAGTACGACAAGGACGCTGACCTCAGCATCATTAAGGGCAAGAAGGTAGCTGTTGTCGGCTACGGCTCACAGGGCCACGCTCACGCGCAGAACCTGCGCGACTCCGGTGTTGAAGTTGTTGTAGCCCTCAAGCCCGGCTCGAAGTCCACCGAGAAGGCCGAGGACGCCGGCTTCCAGGTGATGACCACCCCAGAAGCCACGGCATGGGCGGACGTCATCGTCATCCTGGCTCCTGATCAGCACCAGCGTGGTCTCTACGCCGAGGACATCGCACCGAACCTTGCCGATGGCAAAGCCTTGGTGTTCGGCCACGGCTTCAACATTCGCTTTGGATACATCAAGCCGCCGGCCGGCGTGGATGTCATCTTGGTTGCCCCCAAGGGCCCCGGCCACACTGTGCGCCGCGAATACGTGGCCGGTCGCGGTGTTCCCGTGATTGTTGCCGTTGAGAACGATGCCACTGGAACCGCGTGGGATCTCGCCTGGTCCTACTCCAAGGGCCTGGGTGGTCTCCGCGCCGGTGGAATTGTCACCACCTTCACCGAGGAAACCGAAACTGACCTCTTCGGCGAGCAGGCGGTTCTCTGTGGCGGAACTTCGCAGTTGATTCAGTACGGCTTCGAAGTTCTCACCGAAGCTGGCTACCAGCCCGAAATTGCCTACTTCGAGGTTCTCCACGAACTGAAACTCATCGTGGACCTCATCCACGAGGGTGGAATTGCTAAGCAGCGCTGGTCGGTCAGTGACACCGCTGAATACGGTGACTACGTCTCCGGCCCGCGCGTGATCTCACCCGAGGTCAAGGACCACATGAAGGCGGTTCTCTCCGACATTCAGTCCGGAGCATTCGCTGAGCGCTTTATCGCTGACCAGGACGCGGGAGCACCCGAGTTCATGGCGCTTCGCGCGAAGGGCGAACAGCACCCGATTGAGGCGACCGGTCAGAAGCTACGCGCTCTCTTTGCCTGGAAGCAGACTGACGAAGACTACGTCGAAGGTCACGCTGCTCGCTAAGTGAGCGCCACCGACGACGACGCTCTCCGTTGGGGGCCAGACGACGAGTTCGAGCAGGACTCGGAACCTGAGTCCCCGCGGCAGCGTGAGCCCGGCACCCTACTCACCGCTCTCTTAGGTGGGTTCTATGTGATGTGGGGCTTGGCGTGGGTGATTGGAATTGCCAATCAGCCCATCCAGCCAATGTTTGGGGTGCTCGACCAAGTCATGATTCGTTTTGGCGAGTTTCTCGCCTACATTGCCACCCCGCTGTGGTTTGTGGTGGTGTTGTGGTTAGGAACGAGTTGGAGTCTTCGAGCACGTGCCGGAGCGCTGCTGCTGGGACTCATTGTCCTCCTGCCGTGGCCTTTTATTTTGCCGGTGGTGCTCTGATGGGTCTCTCACGCTGGCTAGTGCTCATCGTGTTCTTGTTTCTTGCCTCCTGGGATATCTGGGAGGCGGTCGGAAACCTGATTGGCTTGCCCCCCTATTACGAAGCAGTCGGCTTCGCGGACTTTGTCCCCTGGTGGCTCCTTATCGGCGGGCTCGTCATCGCGCTGATTCCGCCCATACTGGGTGTGTGGTGGGTGCGCCGACGGGAGAGTGTTGCGAACACTGTCGTGGTTCTGGCCCTGTTCCTCGCTTCCCACGCTGCGCTGTCGCTCAGCCTGCTCTCCTTGGAGCAGGCATGGCGCGCCCGAGTCATGCTCGGTCTTTTCAGCTGAGTCTTAGCCTCCCCTAAACTGGAGGCACCCTTCGCGGGTCTGGGCATCGACGGTCAGGCCCCTCCTTCCCTTTTCCGTCCGTTAAGAGAGGCCCCTCTGGTGGCAAAACCCGTTGTACTTATTGCCGAAGAGCTGTCGCCTGCCACGAGAGACGCGCTGCGGCCCGACTTCGATATTCGCGATGTCGATGGCACCGACCGACCCGCACTGCTCGCGGCGCTCGCCGACGCCCAGGCGGTGCTGATTCGCTCCGCGACTCGCATTGACCAGGAAGCAATCGCTCACGCGCCACAACTCAAAGTGGTCGCCCGTGCCGGTGTGGGACTGGATAACGTCGACATCAAGGCCGCGACCGAGGCGGGTGTGATGGTGGTCAATGCGCCCACGTCAAACATTGTGAGCGCTGCTGAACTCGCGATTACCCATTTGCTCTCGCTCGCTCGCCACGTGCCCGCAGCTCACCAATCGCTCTCCGGCGGGCAGTGGAAGCGCTCGGCGTTCACCGGGGTGGAAATTTTTGAAAAGACCATCGGAATCATTGGTCTGGGACGCATTGGCGCGCTGGTTGCGGACCGTCTCGCCGGTTTCGGCGCACAGCTCATCGGCTACGACCCCTACGTTCAGCCCGCTCGAGCAGCTCAATTGGGTGTGGAGCTCGTTGAGGTGGATGAACTATTCCGTCGCAGTGACTTCATCACCATTCACATCCCGAAGACACCGGAAACCGAAGGCATGGTGTCCGACGAGCAGTTTGCCCTCGCCAAGCCCTCGCTACGCATTGTCAACGCCAGTCGCGGAGGAATCATCGATGAGGACGCGCTGCTGCGCGCATTGACCTCCGGAAAAATTGCCGGGGCAGGCCTCGATGTGTTCGTTACTGAACCCCCGCTCGATTCGCCACTTCTCAGTGCGCCCAACATCCTGCTTACCCCCCACTTGGGCGCCTCGACCGATGAGGCCCAAGAAAAAGCGGGTGTGTCGGTGGCGCGTTCGGTGAAACTCGCACTTGAAGGCGAACTGGTTCCAGACGCTGTCAACGTGGCGGGTGGCGTGATTCACGAATCGGTGCGGCCCGGTATTGGTCTGATGGAAAAACTCGGCCAAATCTTCATCGGGTTAGCCGATAGTTCGCTCTCCTCGGTCGCAATTGAGGTGCGCGGTGAGATTGTCGAACACGATGTGAGCGTGCTGAAACTCGCTGCTCTCAAGGGAATCTTCCAGCGCATCGTGAGTGAAAAGGTGAGCTACGTCAACGCACCCCTCCTCGCTGAATCACGCGGGGTGGATGTCACGATGCACTCTGACGAAGTATCGCCCGCCTACCGCAACCTCCTCACCATCAAGGGCGTGTTGGGCGATGGGCGCACCATGTCGGTCTCGGGAACCTTGATGGGGCCCAAGCAGGTGCAGAAGATCGTGGAAATCAACGGCTATGAGGTGGAAGTCCCCATCGCGGAGCACCACATCGTCATGATTTATAGCGACCGTCCCGGAATTGTCGCAATCTATGGAAAAGAATTTGGCGAACACTCGATCAACATTGCTGGGATGCAGATTGCCCGAGAAAGCGCGGGTGGTGAGGCTCTGAGCGTGTTGACGGTGGATAGTCGAGTAGACGACGAGATTCTTGAGCGAGTCGCTCACGCAATTGACGCTCGAGTGATGAAAGCTATCGAAATAGTCGAGTTGTAGGGGGAAAAGTGGCCACGCTGAACCTCGGTGTTATTGCCGGTGACGGTATCGGTCCGGAAGTGACTGCCGAAGCAATAGAGACACTTTCGGTTGCGCTCGCAGGCACCCTCGATATTGAACAGACCCCCTACCCACTGGGTGCTGGACACTTTCTCGAAACGGGCAAAGTCCTGCGCGATGAGACCCTCACAAAACTCGCCGACCACGACGCGCTGGTGTTGGGTGCGGTAGGCGGAGACCCGAGAGACCCCCGCCTCGCCGCCGGTGTGGTCGAACGCGGCCTGCTCTTGAAGCTCCGATTTGAGTTTGACCACTATGTGAATCTTCGTCCGACCCGGCTGTCAGAGGGGGTGGCGTCGCCTTTGGCTGAACCGGGCGAGGTCGACTTTGTGGTGGTCCGCGAAGGTACCGAAGGTCCCTACGTGGGAAATGGCGGAGTCATCCGACGAGACACCGAACAGGAAGTGGCGACCGAAGTGTCGGTCAACACGGCCTTTGGGGTGGAGCGCGTAGTCCGCTACGCCTTTCACACGGCGATGATTCGACGCAAGAAACTGACACTCGTGCACAAGACGAATGTTTTAGGGTTTGCCGGTTCCCTGTGGCAGCGCACTGTCGATCGGGTGAGTGAAGAGTTTCCCGAAGTGATTGTCGACTACCTGCACGTCGACGCAGCGACTATTTTCATGGTCACTAACCCTTCCCGATTCGATGTGATCGTCACCGACAATCTCTTCGGCGACATCATCACCGATTTGGCCGCCGCCATAGGCGGTGGGATTGGTCTGTCTGCCTCGGGCAATATCAACCCCGAAGGAAATTTCCCCAGCATGTTTGAACCCGTCCATGGTTCTGCCCCCGATATCGCGGGCAAGGGCATCGCGGACCCCACTGCCGCGATCCTCTCGATGGTCATTATGTTGGAGCATTTGGGTCACCGTGAGCAGGGGCTGAACCTTCAGCGGGCAATCGATAAAGACTTGGCAACTCGCGGGGGCGCGACCCGATCCACCAAAGAAATAGGCGCGGCGATTCGCTCTGCTCTCGCCTAATTACTGGGCGCATCGAGCCAGTCGGGGGCGCTAGGCTACCCACAACCCACGTGTGTTTTTCAGGATGGACCCCATGACAATCCCCCTTCAAATGGCCCCGAATGATCTGGTGTTTCAGGTCACCCCGAACGAATCACCTCGGAGCGCGGAGGAACGTCAGGCCATTTTGGACAAGCCAGCGTTTGGCACCGTCTTCACCGACCACATGGTCGATATTTGCTGGTCCGAGATGGGTGGCTGGCACCGTCCTCGGGTGCAGCCCTACGGGCCGATTCCTCTCGACCCCGCCGCATCGGTGTTGCACTATGGCCAGGAAATCTTTGAGGGCCTGAAGGCCTACCGTCATGCAAACGGATCGGTGTGGTCGTTTCGGCCCGACCAAAACGCCAAGCGAATGCAGCGCTCGGCTGTTCGGATGGCCCTGCCGGAATTGCCCGAAGAGTATTTCTTGGAGTCACTGCGGCAACTGATTGCCGTCGATGGCGACTGGGTGCCTTCTGCGCCGGAAACCAGCCTGTATTTGCGGCCCTTTATGTTTGCCAAAGAAGCATTCCTGGGCGTGCGGGCGGCGAAGAAGGTCGCCTACTACGTCATCGCCAGCCCCGCCGGCGCCTATTTCTCAGGCGGTGTCAGCCCGGTCTCAATCTGGCTTTCCACCCACTATTCCCGGGCAGGGCGCGGCGGAACGGGTGCTGCCAAGACCGGTGGCAACTATGCCTCAAGCCTTGTTGCCCAAGCCGAGGCCACTGACAATGGCTGCCAGCAAGTGCTCTTCCTCGACTCGGTGGAAGGCAAATACCTCGAAGAGCTCGGTGGCATGAACATTGTGTTGGTCACCAAAGACGGCACTCTGATTACGCCAAAGTCCGACTCGATCCTTCCGGGTATTACCCGGGACTCGATTTTGCAGCTGGCCGAAGACGCTGGTCACAGCGTCGAGCGTCGGGCGGTCAGCCTGGACGAATGGCGCTCAGGCGTCGAATCGGGCGAGATTGTTGAAGCGTTTGCTTGTGGAACGGCGGCTGTGGTCACTCCGATTGGCCAGCTGAAGGGTCCGGACTTTGTGATTGGAAGCCCCGACCAACCCGCGGGTGAACTCACGATGGGGCTTCGCCAGAAACTCACTGATATCCAATACGGCCGTGCCGAAGACCCCTACGGCTGGATGGTTCGGCTGGATAGCTAAGTGCCGGGTACACGCTGGTGGGCGAAAGCCGGCTATGCCACAGCTCTCGCTCTCGCCGGAGTGTTTGTGGGATTCGCTGTAGGGGTCCAACATCGACTCCTCGCCCCGTGGGGGTTGATTGTGGGTGGAATCGTGTTGGTGGTCTTTGCGACCGCGCTGAGGCTGCTGTTTCGCGGCCGGCTCGGAGCGGCCATCGGCTTGGGCGGAGCGTTCGTTTCGGTCACCGCGCTCTCTACTGAAATGGGCCGAGGCTACGTCATCTTGTCTGACCCGCTGGGCTGGGGGCTCTTGGGCGTGACAGTTCTCGTGTTTCTCGTGGCACTGGGCTGGCCGGACCTGAGAGGTGTCCCCGCTACGATGGAGCAAGCTGAGCCTAAGAATTCGGAGTAGACCTGTGACCTACATCATCGCCCTTCCCTGTGTGGATGTGAAAGACCGCGCCTGTATCGACGAGTGCCCGGTTGACTGCATTTATGAGGGCGAGAGGATGCTCTACATCCACCCCGACGAATGTGTCGACTGTGGCGCCTGTGAGCCGGTTTGCCCGGTCGAGGCCATTTACTACGAAGACGATGTTCCCCAGCAGTGGGCTGAGTACTACACCGCCAACGTGGAGTTCTTCCGTGAGATCGGATCACCCGGTGGTGCCGCCAAGTTGGGTGTGATTAACGACGATCACGAGATCGTGAAAGCATTACCGCCTCAGGCGTAGTCACCTCATGCCCCTCCACCTTCCCGACTTTCCCTGGGATGAACTTGGGCCCGCTAAGGCGACCGCCCAACGCCACCCCGAAGGTCTAATCGACCTGTCGGTTGGCTCACCCGTTGACCACAGCCCTGCCATAGCCCAAGAGGCACTCCGTGAAGCGGCTGATTCTCCGGGCTATCCCACAGCGTGGGGTTCCCTGGATACCCGCACGGTGCTGGCGCGGTGGTGGAACGAACAACGCGGGGCTAATGCGGTAGGGCCGGAAGGCGTGATGCCCACGGTGGGGTCCAAAGAGATGGTGGGGCTTCTGCCCCTTCTCATGGGACTGGGCCCATCAGATACAGTCGTCATTCCAGAAATCGCCTACCCCACCTATGCGGTAGGTGCCCAGCTGGTGGGTGCGCACGTGGTGGCGCAGGACGACCCCGCGCAGTGGCCCGATCAGGCCTCACTTGTGTGGGTGAACAGCCCCTCCAACCCCACAGGTGAAGTGAAGGGTGTCGAGTATCTACGCCACGCGGTCGCTCGCGCGCGGGAAATTGGTGCGGTGCTCGCTAGTGACGAGTGTTATGCCCTCCTGGGTACGCACGACTCGCCCACCTCACCTTCGTTGCTGGCTGATGCCGCGACAAACGGTGACCTCTCGGGGCTTCTGGCGCTGTATTCGCTGAGCAAGCAATCGAACCTTGCCGGCTACCGAGCGGCTATGGTCGCGGGTGACCCCAAGCTGATTCAGGAACTTCTGTTGCCTCGCCGGCATTTGGGCCTGATGATGCCCGAACCGATTCAGCAGGCGCTTGCTGCCGTGTTGAGTGATCCGAGTGGGGTTGACGTCGTGAGAGCTACCTATCTGCACCGACGGAGCATTCTTGAAGGTGCATTGCGAGACGCAGACTGGAGCATCGACGGGGGTGATGCGGGGCTGTATCTGTGGGTAACGAACGGCCTCTCCAGTATGGAGTCTGTCGACTGGTTCGCCGAGCGAGGCATTCTCGTCGCGCCCGGGCATTTCTATGGACCGGCGGGTGCCTCTCACGTTCGAGTCGCTCTCACCGCATCTGACTCGGATATAGAGGCAGCTGCCCGTCGAATCACAGCGGGATAAACAGCGGATAGCTGAGGTCGTCCCAGTCCTCTAGGCTAAAGGGGCGTGTTTACTGCTATCCGCGGTAAATAAGCCTTCATGACCACACCCACCCCAACGGCGGAAACATCCAGCGGGGCGAAGGAGGAACAGGTGACCGACGACAACAAGGTGACGCTGCACTACCCAGGTGGCGAAGCGGATTTCCCTGTCCTGGAATCCTCCTCGGGTGCCCCCAGCATCGACTTGTCCTCGCTCACCCGTCAGACCGGTTACACCGCGTTGGACCAGGGTTTTGTCAACACGGCCTCCACCAAAAGCGCGATTACTTTCATCGACGGCGACCAGGGCGTCCTGCGCTACCGCGGATACCCGATCGAAGACGTCGCTCAGCACTCGACGTTCCTCGAAGTGGCATGGCTTCTTATTTATGGTGAATTACCTAGCGCCTCAGAGTTGGCGGAGTTTGACGAAAAGATTCGTCGACACACCCTGTTGCACGAGGACCTGAAACACCTTTTCGACGCTCTGCCCCACTCCGCACACCCCATGTCGGTGCTCTCCTCGGCAGTGAGCGCGATGTCGACTTACTATGGCGATTCGCTTGATCCGAAAGACCCCGAACAGGTTGAACTCTCCACCATTCGCCTGCTCGCCAAACTTCCGGTGATTGCCGCCTACGCACACAAGAAGAGCATCGGTCAGGCATTCCTCTACCCGGATAACTCTCGCAGCTTCGTCGAAAACTTCCTGTGGTTGAACTTTGGTTTGATGGCAGAGCCCTACGAGGTCAATCCGGTGCTGGTCAAAGCGCTGGACCGGCTCCTGATTTTGCACGAAGATCACGAGCAGAATGCGTCGACGTCGACCGTGCGTTTGGTCGGTTCAACGGAGGCAAACCTGTTCGCCTCGGTATCAGCGGGAATTAACGCGCTTTCTGGCCCGCTGCACGGCGGAGCCAACGAGGCGGTGTTGTCGATGCTCGCAGAAATTCGTGACTCGGGTGAGGGCGTCGAGCGCTTTGTTGAGCGGGTGAAGAACAAAGAAGACGGGATCCGTCTGATGGGCTTTGGCCACCGTGTGTATAAGAACTATGACCCGCGGGCACGCCTAGTCAAAGAGTCAGCCGACGCGGTGTTGGCAGAACTCGGCGTCAAAGACGACCTATTGGATATCGCGAAAGAGCTCGAGGAAATCGCGCTCGCCGATGAGTACTTCATCGAGCGCAAGCTTTACCCCAATGTTGATTTCTACACTGGGGTGATTTATAAAGCGATGGGGTTCCCGACCCGCATGTTCACCGTGCTTTTCGCAATCGGTCGCCTGCCGGGCTGGATTGCCCACTGGCGCGAGATGAACGATGACCCCGCGACGAAGATTGGTCGCCCACAGCAGCTGTATGTGGGCCCTGACGCGAGAAGCTGGCCGAAGGGCCGCTAGCTGTGTAAGGCGGCGTTCAACGTGACGCCCTGGCCTGAACGAGGAATCGCTTGAACCTCACCGGTTTGTGAGTTGCGGCGAAACAGAATATTTGCCACGCCACTCAGCTCAGCAGCTTTCACCTGACGGGGCTCGCTGCCATCGAGC
>Ga0181557_1005125_pt1 | contig 11955 bp, 12 predicted proteins | sample 011ome_23_FD_148632 | JGI IMG/M metagenome (GOLD analysis project Ga0181557, IMG submission 148632) | Coastal salt marsh microbial communities from the Groves Creek Marsh, Skidaway Island, Georgia - 011506CT metaG (spades assembly) | ecosystem: Environmental > Aquatic > Marine > Intertidal zone... | reverse complement strand
TGCTCTTTGGCGATGCCAAGGACAAGGTCGGAGATATTCTCAAGGCGCTCTAGTTTCTAGCGTTATCCTTTTCAGGCGCTGAAGAACGGAGTCCCATGGCTAATCAGCGAGGTTTTGCCAGTGACAATTACGCTGGCGTGCACCCCGAGGTTATGGCCCGAATGGCACAGGTCAATGAGGGACACCAGGTTGCCTATGGCGATGACACCGAGACAGCACGGTTCCAAGAGGTAGTCAAAGAACTCTTTGGCAAAAATGCCGTCGGGTTCCCAGTTTTCAATGGCACCGGAGCCAATGTCATTGCGTTGCAGGCAGCTGTAAAGAGGTGGGAGGCAGTCGTCTGTGTCGAGACCGCTCACATCAATCTTGACGAGGGAGGCGCACCCGAGAAGATGGGCGGCCTGAAACTCTGGACCGTGCCATCACCAGACGGGAAGCTTTCTGTCGAAGGTCTTAAGTCACAGCTCTTTGATTTTGGTTTTGTTCACAGAGCCCAGCCGGCGGTTGTGAGCATCACTCAGACAACCGAGATGGGCACGGTCTACCAACCCGCAGAAGTAGCGGTGCTCGCAGACGTAGCTCACGAACACGGGCTGCTCCTCCACATGGACGGCGCGCGGCTTTCGAATGCTGCCGCTGCGCTTGGCAAAAGCTTCAAAGAGTTCACGACCGATGTTGGGGTGGACCTAGTTTCGCTCGGTGCCACGAAGATCGGTGCGCTGGCCGCAGAGGCGGTAATCGTCACAGATATCAGCAGCCCGCGAGGTGCCGAACTTGCAAGCTCAATGCCTTTTTTGCGCAAGACGTCTATGCAACTTCCCTCCAAGATGCGTTTTGTCTCGGCTCAGCTAAATGCGCTATTCGCTGATGGGGCCAAAGTTGCTCTTGAGAACGCAAAGCGGGCTAACTCAATGGCGGCAAGGTTGTATGAGGGAATCTTGGAGATTGCGAAGACTCATCCGGAGGTGAGTATGCCAAACCCGGCCCAGGCAAATGCTGTTTTCCCCATACTCCCCGGGCACGTAACTGCGAAGGTGCAGGAAGATTTCCGCTTTTACATCTGGGACCAGACCACTGGCCAGGTGCGCTGGATGTGTGCTTGGGACACCACAGAGGAGGATGTTGACGGTTTGCTGATGTCGCTGAGGTCTGCCCTAAGCAGCTAACGAATAGCTGGCGGAGAATGCTTGATTCGACCTACCACCCTGTTCTCCGCATAAACACTGAGGTCGGCAGAGCAAGAAAGACTTTCTACGCCATCTTTCTACGCCATTGGCTTTGATTGAGACCTCGATTGAATTAGCGAGAGGGCAATAAAGAGCACCGAGGCTAAAGCAAATAGGGCTACAAAACTTATGATTGTTAGCTCGCTCGGTGAAGAGAATGGCTCAGCCCTGAGCGCCTGCCAGGTCACCAGACCAACAAAAACAAGCCAGGTAAGGTTGCCAACCAGGATCAGCGGAACTCGGAACGCAAGAGGAAGTAGCAAAGATAGGGCTAGCAGAATCGCTGCCACCTGGATGGAGTGCAGTCCGAAGAAGTGCCCAACTCGCAAATCACCCGCTACTGTGCTCCACCCAAGAAATGGCAAACCAGGACCACCATCGGAGACTCCCACGGAGTGAGCTCCGGCAATCCCTTGGAAGTTAGCCAGTTGGTTGGCAGTTGGCCAAGTCATTAGATAAGCCAAACCCATACCAACAGCAGTGTTCAGGCTTCCAAGGGTAAGAGTTAGCTTCAGATTGAATTCCTGTTGTTTCTGGAACACAATCATGATGCTTAGGAACAACGTTGAGAACAACACAATCGAGATAAATGTTGCCATCAAAGACCAAATAACGATTGCCGTAGGGGTCGAGACATTGAAATGGCTTGTAGTGCCTAGCGCCGCCATCGCAGCAATCAACACCAGCTCCACAGCAAGGGAGATGGCGATGAATAGCCCCGCCAACTTTACCCAGCGAGAATCTTTCGTTATGAAGGAGCTCAGCCAAGAGAAGGTAAAGGAAAAGATTGCTGAAGAGATAAAGAACTTCAGTGGCTTTTCCCAAACCGATACGCCACCAAGTTCTCTGGCGTCAAAAATCCAGAACGGCACCAACACAACCGCACCAACAACGGAAGAAACCGCCAACCAGTAAAGGGATTTGGTGTGCCTAAGGCGAGAAAGTTCAAATAGGTTGTTCGGCTGCATTTTCTGAGTCCTGAATCTTGATTGAGAATGCACAAGTGTCAGCCTTGAGAGATTACAACTACGAGAGTGCTTCTTTAAGTCTTAGCTTGCTAAGTAAGCCTTCTCCATTGCCGCGAGATCAATCTTCTTCATCTCTAACATTGCTTTGGTGGCTCGAGCCGAGCCCTCAGGATCTGGCCCTTCTAGAAAATGCGTCATGCGAGGAGACGTCACCTGCCACGAAACACCAAACTTATCTTTCAGCCAACCGCACTGGCTCTCTTGTCCGCCGTCTTTTGTGAGAAGGTCCCAGTAGTGGTCAATCTCGGATTGATCCTTACAAGGAATCTGGAAAGAGATGGCTTCAGAGTGGGGGAATTGCGGTCCGCCATTGAGACCGATAAAGGGACGTCCGAAGATCTTGAAGTTAACAACCACTTCTTCACCTTGCTGGTTCCCAGGTGTCTCGGTAGGAGCCAGCCAGTTGCTTGTCAATTCGCTATCGGGAAAGATTCCCGTGTAAAAAGTTGCGGCTTCCCGGGCGTTTCCGCTAAACCATAAGCACGTTACTAAATCCATGGGTCAACCCTAGACCCTCGTGCATAACTGCTTTCCAGAGGCAAGGATTAGGCTTTTTGGAGTGTCGGCAATCTATAGGACGAAAGTCATCCCAACTGGTAATCATGCTTCCATAGCCATTCCAGACGAAGTTCTAGCAAAACTTGGGACCAATCGCCGAGCGCCACTTGTGGTCACAATTAATGGACACAGCTACCGCTCAACGGCAACGGCTGTGAATGCACAGTGCAGGGTGGTGTTTCCAATCGCAGAACGCCTAGCAGCTGGCGTATCTGGCGGCGACACGATCACTGTCAAACTTGAACTAGATGACGGACATCGAGAAGTAGAACTACATCCTAAATTTTCTGATTCACTGAAAAAATCCAAACTTAGAAAGAAGTTTGACGCCCTCTCCTACTCAGTGCGGAAAGAATACGCTCGATCCATATTCGAGGCTAAAGCTGAGGAAACTCGCGACCGAAGAATTGAAAAAGCTATTAATGAAGTAGCCAAAAAATAGCGCTTCAAATAAGGTAAGGGGCTTTTTGGATAGTTGGCGGAGAATGGGGGATTCGAACGACCATTTCATGATTTCAAGTCCTGCGTGAGTATTGTCTGGACGATCGCTGCAAACAGCTGTTTTCTAGTTTTGTCTTTGGCTGCAACAAAGTCTTCGATTCCAACTATGTGATGGGTGAACGTGTAGCCCGCCATAAGTGAGCTCATCATTACTGCCCTTAGTTCCTTGTGATCGACAGCTAGCGTGCTAACGATTGGGAGCAATAAGTTTTCCAGGTAGAACTGTCGGAACATTTCGGCAGCCTCGGGTTCAGAGGCGCTGGCGCGAATAACTCCAACGAGTGTTTGCAAGGACCCCGATTTTTGGGCCATCCATATAACGTCAGAAATGCGTTTACCCCATGTACTCTTCGGGGCAAGTTTTAGGAGGCTGATTGCCTTGCCAACTTCTTTTGGAACTTTAACCGTAGAGATAAACAAGCGTTGCTTGTTTCCGAAATAATGCATAACCAACTTGGGGTCAACCCCGGCAGACTCTGCCACCAGCCTGATTGTGGTCTTGTCATAACCAAGATCGGCAAACAACTGACTCGCGGCGTCCAAGATTTGTTGCGAACGGTCGCTTGAAGAAGACCTCGGCCTTCCAGGTGAAAGTTTTCCTGCCATTGAAAAATTATTCTACGCGTGTTGATTTTTAATGCTATCTTTTGCAATGAGTTATTCAACGCTTGTAGAAATAAAGGTTTTGAAATGCAAGAACTACTTGTGGCCACATTCACATTTGGAACTGCCATTTTTATATTCCTCTCCATGCTTGAAATCCCCGTTTATCGACTCATCTTTGGGGGCGGGCACCATGCAGTGGCTGACGAGGCACTGAGGTTTGTTCATAGAAACCTTCGGTTCATGACATCAAAGCTTCCCGCTTCAAATGGAGTGGTGATTATGTCAGCCCTTGCGCTCATGATTTGGCAGGGAGCAGCTACGTCCTGGGAAGTCTGGTCGACTGGCCTGCTCGTCTTTTACATCTCGGGCTTAATACTTATCGTCCTGATTCTTGGAAACCCAAAGACCGTGTTCTCAATTCGTCGGAACGATTCTGATTCAGCCGATATCGATTTGATTATTGAAGACCTTCGGAAGGTAGGTCGCGATCATCACATCGGTTTGACCCTAAACCTAATTTCACTAATTACCCAACTGCTAATCATCTGGAGCTGAGAAAGATGTCACAAAAAGTAAGCCCTATTGTTCTTCCAACCATCGCGCTTTCACTGATGACGGTGGTATCCGCCGTTGCGGGTCTCAACATGGCGCTACCCGGCATCGCCGTTGAGACTGAAGCTACTCAAACGCAACTTACCTGGATTGTCGATTCCTACACCGTAGTTTTCGCAGGGCTTTTGCTCATAGCGGGAGCTATCGGTGACAGATTTGGCAGGCAGCGGATTTTGGTTTGGGGTCTTACTATTTTCGCTGCCGGTGCGATCTTCGGTTTTTACCAAACTGATCCCGAGGGTCTGATTGCAGCCCGACTAATCATGGGTGTTGGTGCCGCGGCAATCATGCCCACAACCCTTTCAGTAATCACAACCTCCTTCCCGCCGGAAAAGCGAGGCAAGGCGATTGGTGTTTGGGTTGGAGTTGCTGGTGGTGGAGCCGTCCTTGGTTTGTTCGCTACGGCATTCTTGCTCGAATACTTTGAGTGGAACTCGTTCTTTGCTTTGAACTTCGCTCTTGCTATCACCTCAATCCTCGGAGCGCTTTTCGTTCCAAACTCCTCTGACGAAAAGATTGGCCATTTGGATTGGCTCGGTGGCGTCTTATCCGTGGCCGCAGTCGGCGGCATCGTATTTGGAATTATCGAGGGGCCAGAGCAGGGCTGGGGTTCCGTTGAGAGTATTTCAGGTCTGGTCGTGGGTTCTTTAGCCTTGGGAGCCTTTGTGATTTGGGAGCTGGTCGCCAAGAATCCACTCCTAGATCCAAGATTATTCAAGCTTCGTGGCTTTAGCTCAGGAGCACTATCCATCACCATTCAGTTCTTTGCTCAATTTGGATTCATATTCGTGGGCATGCAGTACCTCCAGTTTGTTGCGGGATTCACTCCACTTGAAGCAGCACTGCATCTACTTTGGATGCCTCTAGTTGTCCTACCTGGATCAAGACTTGCCGGCTCACTATCCAAGAAAGTGTCACAAAAGATTCTTGGTGGCATAGGTCTTGCCATCTTCGGGTACTCGCTGCTGCACTTCTCTCAGCTACCAGTCGAATTTGACTACTGGTATTTCACCGCCGGCATTCTGATGTTTGGAATTGGAATGTCCCTATCTGCAACGCCTGCGACCGTAGCAATCACATCCGCGCTCCCAAACAGCAAGCAAGGTGTCGCATCTGCAGTGAATGACACCTCCCGAGAGGTCGGCAGCGCTGTCGGCATTGCGATTCTCGGGGCCGCCCTTACCGACACGTATAAATCTGAGATGGAGTCAGTCACCGAAGGTTTGCCATCGGAAATTGCAGAAAAGCTTCAATCTTCAGTGGCATTTACCCAAATGGATGCACCAGCACCGCTATCGCAGGTCTGGGACGGACTAGTTGCCTCCGGATTAGAAGCCTTCAATGCAGGCGTCCAGGCATCGTTAACAATTGCGGGGTGGACGGCGATTGTTGGAGCGGTGCTCATTTCAATCTTGGCGCCCAGCATGGTAAGTGAAGTGGACGCTAACTAACTAAGTGAGAGATTGCACACACACTTGCACAATCAAACAAAAACTCCCTCTCAAAAGAGCCTTTTGAGGCTCTAGATCAAGGGAGTTGCTGGCGGAGAATGGGGGATTCGAACCCCCGAGGGCTTGCACCCAACACGCTTTCCAAGCGTGCGCCATAGGCCACTAGGCGAATTCTCCTTGGTACCCGCAAGAGTTTAGTTGCAACAGTCGGTAACGACCAACCCTAGGGTCTTGTGTGGGTGATCCACTCACCCTCTGGCTCTCCAATGTTGAGCTTTCCCTCTCGCATCAAACTGCCGTCTTTACGATAGAAGTACCAGTAGCCATGCATCTGGCCATCTTTATATTTGCCCTTGGACTTTAGGTGTCCGTTGTCATAGAAAGAGAGATAGTCCCCATTGTTCTTGGGGAAACCCTCGTTGATAATGGCAATTCTCGTTTTCAGAATCTGCTTCAAAAGCGATTTTGAAAGTAGCTTCTCTTTTTCAAACTTGATGGTTCCCTTCGAGGCAACCATGTCTCCAAGCTCTTTGGCTAACCGGATGCCAACCTCGGGGCCCAAGAAGAGACTGTTGTGGTCTTTGAAGCCCTGGAAGTGAATCAGTATGTGGCCTGAGATTTCAAACGTCGGCATCCCATAAGAGATCCGCTCGGTTGCAGCTGGAACGAGCTCTTGAATTAGACCTCTAAGCCCTGTCAGAACGTCAGCCTGCTTATGAGGATGCAGGGCAATCATTGCCGTGATTCTCTCGCTGATCTCCGCCACAGTCTCTCCAGTCTGAACACCATGGATAAAGGTAGTCTTCTTTGGTGAAGCGAGGTAGAAAATGAAGCTGGTTTCTCACTGGGTTGCGGGCAAAGAATTTGCAGGTAGCGGTTCTCGCAGAGGCGAGGTGCATGACCCAGCCAAAGGCCTTCAAACCAAAGAGGTTGTATTCGCCGATCAGTCAGACATAGCCGCAGCGGTCTCTGCAGCCAGTGATGCTTTCCCGTCCTGGAGAGACACCTCACTGGCCAAGCGCAGCGCCATAATGTTCCGCTTTCGTGAGCTACTTGATTCGAAAAAAGGCGAGCTTGCAGAAATCATCACCGAGGAGCACGGCAAGGTTGTGTCTGATGCGATGGGAGAGATCAATCGCGGCCTTGAAGTGGTCGACTTTGCGTGCGGATTGCCACATCTTTTGAAAGGTGAGTACTCAGAGAACGCCTCCACCTCGATAGATGTCTACTCAATGAAGCAGCCGCTTGGGGTGGTGGGGATTATCTCTCCCTTTAATTTCCCAGCGATGGTTCCGATGTGGTTCTTCCCGGTGGCAATTGCCGCAGGTAACACTGTCGTGTTGAAGCCAAGCGAGAAAGACCCATCGAGTGCAATGTGGATCGCAGCACTTCTGAAGGAGGCCGGGCTTCCGGATGGAGTCTTCAATGTTCTTCACGGCGACAAGGTTGCAGTCGACGGTTTGCTCGAACACCCAGAGGTCAGGTCAATCTCCTTTGTTGGCTCAACCCCAATTGCTCAGTACATTTATGAAACCTCGGCAAAACATGGAAAGCGCGTCCAGGCTCTCGGCGGCGCAAAGAACCACATGCTTGTCCTGCCAGATGCCGATCTTGATCTGGTGGCTGACTCTGCGGTCAACGCAGGATTCGGTTCAGCCGGTGAGCGCTGCATGGCAATCTCGGTTGTGGTTGCGGTTGAACCTGTTGCGGATGCTCTGATTCCAAAGATTACGCAGCGAATGCAGCAGATCAAAGTTGGGGATGGCCGCCGCTATTGCGACATGGGGCCGCTTGTAACTAAGCAACACCGAGACAAGGTCGCCAGCTACATAGACATCGCTGCTAGTGATGGTGCGGAGGTTGTTGTCGATGGTAGAGATGTCAATCCAGATGGCGATGCAGCTGGCTATTGGCTCGGACCAACTCTGATTGACAGGGTTCCGTTGAGCTCCAAGGTTTATCAGGAAGAAATCTTTGGACCGGTGTTGTCGGTGGTCAGAGTTGCAAGTTACGAAGAGGGTCTGCAGCTAATCAACTCCGGTGCCTTTGGCAACGGCACCGCGATTTTCACCAATGACGGAGGTGCCGCAAGGCGCTTCCAGCACGAGGTTGAGGTTGGGATGATTGGCATCAATGTTCCTATCCCAGTGCCTGTTGCCTACTTCTCCTTTGGCGGTTGGAAGCATTCTTTGTTTGGCGACTCAAGGGCTCACGGCGAAGAGGGCTTTAGGTTCTTTACCCAGACCAAGGTAGTTACCTCGCGTTGGCTAGACCCCTCCCACGGAGGATTGAACCTGGGTTTCCCTCAGAACTAGCGGGCAATAGAATCGAGGTGACTCCTCGCGTGGCGTCACCTTGGTAAATCCCCCAGGATCGAAAGATAGCAAGGGTAGCGAAGCTCTGACGGGTGCGCGAGGGGTCCCTTATTTTCAGCTAACGCTCAGACATTTACGGCACTTCATTCAGACAACTGCTGCTATTTTGAGGTCGGAGGCAATGATGAAGCTAACCCCAGCGAATCGAAAATTCATTGAGTTTATGTCCAGCAATCTAGGCAGGTTTTTTCGCGGTCTTTTGGGTGCTGCGCTAGTTGTTAGTGCTGCCACCATGGGTGAGTGGTACTGGCTGTTAGCCCCATTTGGTTTCTTTATGGTTTTCACAGCTGCAATGGGCTACTGCCCCACGGGGATGCTCTTCCCCGAGTACAAGGAAGAAAAAATCACCGAGAAGTTCCCCAGCTACAAGATGGATAAGTAATTGGAGGAGCTTTTCTTGATGGTGCTGGGTCTTCCGGCGCATCCACTGCTTGTTCACTTTGCAGCAGTGCTGTTTCCAGTTGCTGCCCTTGGGGTTGCAGTAATAGTTGCGATACCAAAACTGCGCACTCGATTCCTCGGAGCAGGAGTTATCGCACTGGCGCTAACCATTCCTTTTGTTTTTGCTGCCGTGCAGTCAGGAGAGGCCCTAGAGGAGGTCTATTACGAGCCTGAGCCACACTCTGAGTATGGCGAAATGATGATGCCAATCGCTTTAGGAACCCTTGCGGTTGCTGTGGCGGTGTGGCTGGCAATCAAGTACAACTGGCCAAAATTTATTGCCATGAGTCTGGGCTTCCTGATGGTTTCTGCCTCGATTGGCGCAAGTGCAATGACCTTCGTTGTGGGCCACTCTGGAGCAGAGGCCACTTGGGGCGGCAAGTCGGAACTGTTCATCTATGAAGATGGCTATGACGATTACAACAAAGACAATGATTATGACGATTCTTCGGCGCCAGTTGAACCCGGCATCGGGTCGGACTCATCGGCTGCTAGCGGAGGTGGCCTGACGATTCAGGAAGTTTCTAACCACGCCTCAAAAAACGACTGCTGGGTGATTATCGATGGCGGTGTTTACGCACTTGATAGCTACATGGCAAAGCATCCCGGTGGCACAAAAGTCCTTGCTGCACTATGCGGCAAGGATGGAACCCAAGCCTTTCAGAGCCAGCACGCCCGTCAGGCGCTTCCTAAGTCCGAGCTAGACAAGCACTACCTTGGAAAACTCGGAAGCTCAAATCAGGCACAGCAGCCGAGCACTGCCGAGCCAAAGACTCAAGTCCAGCAAAATTCCTCGGTGATATCACAAGAAGACCTCTTGGCGCACAGCACTCTTGACAGCTGCTGGGCAGCAGTAGATGGGGTCGTCTACGACCTTTCAGGATATGGTTCTGAGCACCCTGGAGGAGCGTCCCAAATTCAGGCTGTCTGTGGAACTGATGCAACGGCAGCCTTTAGCTCAGAGCATGGCTTTGTTGGAATACCAGCCAATGTTCTAGCGGCAATGAAGATCAGCGAGATTGAGGCCGGTGCAACCCTGCCACCTGCTGACATTGTCTATGGCGAGGGTGACGACGAGGACGATGAAGGCCATGATGACCGTCAGGAGGACTCTGAGGATGCCTAGTTCTGCACGGACCCTCAAGTCTCAATAGAAAAGTCCCAACGCGGGATTAAGCTTGCAAGGTGACCTACGCCCTCTATCGAAGATATCGACCAGACAGCTTCGCTGATCTGATTGGGCAGACTCAGGTCACCGAGCCCCTCAAGGCGGCGCTAAATTCTGATCGAGTTCACCATGCTTATTTGTTTTCCGGCCCTAGGGGTTGCGGCAAGACAACCAGCGCCAGAATTCTTGCTCGCTGCCTGAACTGTGAAAAGGGCCCAACCGACAATCCTTGCGGCAAATGCCCAAGCTGCATAGAACTCGCAACCGGAGGCCCAGGTTCTTTAGATGTTGTGGAAATTGACGCTGCTAGCCACAACGGAGTTGACGATGCCAGGGACCTCAGGGAGCGCGCGATCTTTGCTCCATCTAGGGACCGCTACAAAATATTCATTCTTGACGAGGCTCACATGGTTACCCCTCAGGGGTTCAATGCCCTGCTAAAGATTGTGGAGGAGCCGCCAGAGCACATCAAGTTCATCTTTGCCACGACAGAGCCCGACAAAGTCATTGGCACGATTCGCTCAAGGACTCACCACTATCCCTTCCGGTTGGTGCCCCCTGCCGAGCTTCTTGACTACCTAGATCAGGTGCTCTCTGCCGAGGGGTTTGAAGCTGCCGAGGGTGTGATGCCACTTGTTGTTAGGGCATCGGGCGGTTCAGTGAGAGACGCACTTTCGCTTCTCGATCAACTAATCGCAGGAAGTGACGGCAAAAAGATTGAGTATGAGCGCTCAGTAAATCTGCTTGGTTTTACCCATGACAATCTCATGGCCGAGGTGATTGACGCCTTTGCAGAGCTTGATGCCGCGAAGGCATTCGCTGCTGTTGACAAGGTTGTTCAGTCGGGACAGGATGCCCGCAGGTTCCTAGAGGACCTTCTAGAGCGAATCCGTGATTTGATGCTGGTGAGTTCGTTGGGTAAGGATGCTCAAGCAATACTGCGCGGCATTGGCCCAGAGCAGTTTGAGCAGCTCGAGATTCAGGCTGCAAGGTTCGGTCTTAGTCAACTGACGGCGAGTGCGGAGGCAACCGCAAAGGCTCTCAGCGACACCTCAGCAGCTTCTAATCCCAGGCTTCAGCTTGAGTTGTTGTGCGCAAGAATTCTGGCGCCGGTGACTTCCAACAAGCCTCAGCTCGTCGAGCCAAAAGAGCCTGCGGCAAACCCAGCAGTTAGTGCCAGCAAGCCTGAGCCACAGAAACCTACCGAAGCAGCACCAAAGTCGACTGAGAAGCCCAAGGCAACCAAGGAGAGTAAACCCGAGCCAGTTGCCGCTCCGGCCACAGTCACAGCCTCATTCTTTAGAAGCAACTGGCAGTTAATCCTCGACAATCTTGCGACGCAGTCCAGATCTGCCTGGGCGGTTGCCTTCACCTCAAAAGTTGTTGATTACGACAATGAGGTTTTGACCCTGCTCTTCCCGTCTCAGAATGATGTCGAGGCCTTTAAGAACTCTGGTGGTGCGGCAGAGGTGTTGCGTCAGGTGATTAGAGACATGACGCAGGTGACGGTGAAGTATCGGGCCAAGATTGCCGAGAGTGAAAACGTTCCTCCGAGTGCTCCAAAGATTGAACCCAATGACCCTGATGAGTTCACCGACCCTGAGGAGCACGAGGAAGAGCCTCAGACAATCCAGCTTCCACAGACCGACAGCACTGAGGCGGACAGCACACCAACTGGGGAGTTTATGCTTCGTGAGGTGCTCGGAGCACAAAAGCTCAAGGGTGAGAAGTAGATGTATGACGGTGTAGTTCAGGAGCTCATTGACGAGCTCGGCAGGCTGCCCGGTGTTGGGCCAAAGAGTGCCCAGCGCATCGCCTTTCACCTAATCGATGCCGACCCTGAGGTCGCTCACAAGCTCGCGGATGTGCTGCGCGAGGTGAAGGAAAAGGTCCGCTTCTGCATCACCTGTGGCAATGTCTGCGAGAGCGAGCAGTGCGCCATTTGCAGCGATGCCAAGCGTGATCAGGGAATCATCTGTGTCGTTGAGG
>Ga0181557_1005122_pt1 | contig 11957 bp, 10 predicted proteins | sample 011ome_23_FD_148632 | JGI IMG/M metagenome (GOLD analysis project Ga0181557, IMG submission 148632) | Coastal salt marsh microbial communities from the Groves Creek Marsh, Skidaway Island, Georgia - 011506CT metaG (spades assembly) | ecosystem: Environmental > Aquatic > Marine > Intertidal zone... | reverse complement strand
ATTGCGGGTCAGCGCGGCCTCACCAATAGGCCAAGGCTGAACAAGGCCAGACCCGCCCGCAATCGCATCACCCAGCGCGCAGACTGACAGCGCATAAGCCTGCGCAGGATTATAAGCCAATAAAGCGTTATAATTTTCCAAAACCAAAAATTTTGGACCCTGTATTCCAGCGGGCAGGATCAGCTTGGCAAAACCATTTTCGGGTAAATCTTGATAAGGTGTCAAACCTCTCATCGCCCAGTCTGACAGTTTCAGAGCCGTGTCAGGGGCAGGTAAATCCAAGGCCGCTGCCGGTGCCAGAAAAACCTCTGCGCCCCAGATCTGCCCGGCGCGCCAACCCTGCGCCTGCAAATACGCTGCCGTTGAAGCCAAAGCGTCAACCGGGCTCTCCGACCAAATATCGCGCCGCCCATCGCCGTCAAAATCAACCGCGTGCTGAAGATAAGAGCGCGGCATAAATTGCGTATGGCCCATAGCGCCGGCCCAGCTGCCCAAGAAACGCTGCGCTGAGACGTCTCCGGCTTGTAAAATTTCCAGGGCGGCGATCAATTCCTGTTCAAAAAACGCCGCACGGCGCCCCTCAAACGCGAGGCTGGCCAAAGCATCCAAAACCAAAAAGCCCCCGCGATTTGATCCATAAGCGGTTTCACAACCCCAAACGGCCAGTAAAATCTGCGCCGGCACGCGATAAACATGCGCAATTTCATTTAAAGAGGTTTGAAATTTTGTTAGCAACTCTTGGCCCTGCGCAACCCGCTCGGATGAGCATGTTTTTTGAAGATAGGCCCAGATTGGCATTTCCGTTTCGGGCTGAAACCGGTCTTTTTCAATCACCTCGGGAATAAATTGAAAGCTGAGCACTGTTTTATACAGAAAATCGGCGTCAAACCGCCCCGCAACGCGCTCTGCAAACCCCGTTGCCCATGCCCGAAACCCTTGATCCATCACATCCTAACGCTTTCGTTTGACGCTTTGCTTTACTTTATCAGATTTTTTCCGCGCTTTGCCCAATTTGCGCTTTACCGGGCGCGCGGATTTACGCCCAGATTTAGGTAATGCGTTGCCTTGGACGCTTAACAATTCAAACGCAACGCTGCCAGATTCGGTGATAACTTCGCTTAATCTTACCTCAACAACCTGCCCCAAACTGAGCAACAGCCCCGTCTCAGAACCAAGCAAGCTATTGGTTTGTTTATCGTAATGAAAATACTCGCGGCCCAAACTTCGGATAGGAATCAACCCCTCAGCGCCGCTTTCATCCAACCGCGCAAACACGCCAAATTTCGCAATACCGCTGATCCGGGCGGTAAATTCTGAGCCTTTGCGCTCATTCAAATAGGCGGCAAGATACCGATCCGTCGTATCACGCTCGGCCACCATTGAGCGCCGTTCTGTATCGGAAATTTTCTGCGCGGTCTCATCCAACAGGGCCTCTTCTTCTGCACTCAACCCATCCTTGCCCCATCCATGCGCCCGAATAAGTGCCCGATGCACGATTAAATCGGCATAGCGGCGAATGGGCGAGGTAAAATGCGCATAAGAGCGCAAAGCCAACCCAAAATGCCCGAAATTCTGCGGGCTATAATAGGCCTGCGTCATTGAACGCAACGTTGACATATTAATTAGTTCAGCTTCATCCTTGCCCTCGGCTTGCCTAAGCAGCGCGTTTAAATGCCGCGTTTGCAACACTTGGCCTTTGGCCAAGCTCAGCCCGGCCGCCTGCGCTGTTTCGCGCAGCGCATCAAGCTTTTCGGGCGAAGGTTCTTCATGTACGCGAAACAAAAGCGGCACCTGTTTGGCTTGCAGAGCCTCCGCAGCAGCCACATTCGCCAAGACCATAAATTCTTCAATCAAGCGATGCGCATCCAACCGATCGCGAAAATTTACCGAGGCCACTTGCCCGTCTTCATCCAAAATGATTTTGCGTTCGGGCAGATCCAGCTCAAGAGGTTGGCGAATTTCACGCGCCCGAACCAAGGCCGCGTAAGCCTCATATAATGGCTTAATAACAGGCTCTAACAAGGGCGCTGCGCGCTTGCTGATCGACACACCCTCATAGGCCGACTGCACTTCTTCATAGGTGAGTGATGCAGCAGATTTCATTAAACCACGGTGAAAACTTTGCCCGAGCTTCACGCCCTCTGCGCTAATTTGCATCCGCACCGCCAAACAGGCCCGCGGCACATCTTCGTGCAAACTGCACAAATCACCCGAGAGATGATCAGGCAGCATTGGCACCACCCGGTCTGGAAAATAAGTGGAATTGCCGCGTTTGCGGGCTTCACGATCCAAGTTTGAATTGGGCCGCACGTAATGCGCTACATCCGCGATCGCCACCCAAATGATATGCCCGCCCGGATTATCAGCCGCGTCATCCGCATGCGCATAGCAAGCATCATCATGATCCCGCGCATCCGCCGGATCTATGGTGACCAAGGGCATATCGCGCAAATCTTCGCGGCCCTTTACCCCCGCCGCGCGTTGCGCTTCAGCCTCATGCACCACCTCTTCAGGGAAATGATCAGGGATATCATGTTGGTGAATTGCAATCAGGGAAACCGCTTTTGGCGCAGAGGGATCCCCCAAACGCGACATCACCCTTGCGCGCGGCAATCCCATGCGCGATTTTGGGCCCGCTTGCTCTGCCTCAACCAATTCACCATCTTTTGCACCGCCGGCATCATTGGGCCCAACCTGCCATTCTTTGCCCGACCGCTCAACGGGCACGATGCGACCCCCTTCCGCAGATTGCCTGAAAACCCCCAAAATCTGGCTTGGATTGGCGGCGATTCGGCGGATCAGGCGACCTTCATATTGGTAGCCTTCCCCCTCAATTTCGGTGAGTCGTGCCAAAATGCGATCGCCCGCGCCCAAGGCAGGGTCAGAGGCTTTCATAACCAATAAAATGGCCGGTTCCATACCATCACCTTGCCATTCCAGCGCTTTGGCAAACAAATCACCCGTGCTGGTGGCCGGCAAAACCTGCACCACGCTGACAGGGGGCAGCTTTTCTGGATCGCGATAGGTTTTCTTGCGCTTTTGCAGATGCCCCTCAGCCTCTAAGCTGCGCAAAAGCTTTTTCAAATCAATCCGCGCTGCGCCTTTTATGCCAAATGCTTTGGCAATATCGCGCTTTGCAGTTTGCGTCGGATTGGCCGCAATCCAATCTAGAATTTGGCGTTTGCTAGGAATGTCATTCATTCGGCTCGCCTATCACGCTTTTTAAGCGCCGTCATGGCGGTTTTTAAACCCCGCGCTGAAACCACGGTTAAAAGCCTGATTTATAAGGTCAGGACCATATCGCGATGTAAGATACCAGCATCCATATAATCGGCGCCATAGGCTTGAAAGCCGAGGCTTTCATACAGCCCCAAAGCAGAGATCTGCGCGCCCAATTTGGCCTTATTTACCCGCTCATCTGCCTTTAAATGACTGAGGCATGCCCCCATCAAGGCTTTCGCGTGACCACGACCGCGATAAGGTGCCAGCACGCAGACGCGGCCAATTTTTCCAATCTCATCCAAGATCAAAATCCGCGCTGTCCCAACCGGCACCGTATTATCCCAAACAAGAAAATGCAGCGCCTTAGAATCTTGTCCATCCACTTCATCTTCGACAGAAACGCCTTGTTCTTCAATAAAAACTGCGCGGCGAATTTCCAAACATTGGATCAAATCATCGCTGCGCCCCACCCACCGGCTCATTCGAAATAGGCCTGCAGAATGCGGCGATAAATCGCTTTCAACTGGTGTATTTGTTCCACTGGAACGCATTCATCCACACCATGCATACCCTTTCCCACCAAACCAAATTCCGTTACCGGGCAAATATCTTTCACAAAACGCGCATCGGATGTACCACCCGTGGTAGAAAGCGCGGGGCGACATCCCAATTCGGCTTCGGCCGCATCGCCAATAAGCTGTGACAAAAGCCCTGGCGGAGTAAGAAAACTTTCACCAGAAACTTTCACATCGATTGCAAATTCCACTCCACTATTCGCGCTTTGCTGCAGGGCTTGTTTTTCCAACCAAGTAATTAGATCCTGCGAGCTATGCGTATCGTTAAAACGGATGTTCACTGTGGCCTTGGCGGCAGCAGGAATAACATTGGTGGCAGCATTGCCCGTATCGATCGTGGTAATCGCCAAAGTCGAAGCATCAAAATGCGCAGTTCCCTGATCGAGCGGGTGCGTAGCCAGCCGATCCAGCAACGCCACAAGCGCGGTTAACGGGTTTTTCGCGCGATGCGGATAAGCAGAATGCCCTTGTACACCTTGTGCCGTTATAAACGCGGTCAAAGAGCCGCGGCGGCCAATTTTCATCATTTCACCCATATGGTTGGGGCTAGTAGGTTCACCCACAAGACAATGATCTATACTTTCACCCGCCTCGCGCATCCAATCCAAAATTGCTGTGGTTCCATGATGAGCATCGCCCTCTTCATCGCCTGTGATCATCAGCACCACAGATCCATCGGGGGGTGTCTCGTTTACAAACTCAATCGCAGCGGCGGCAAAAGCCGCCACGCCTGATTTCATATCAACCGCGCCGCGCCCATAAAGCACGCCGTCTTTTATATCACCGCCAAACGGATCACTTTGCCATTGCGAAAGATCGCCAACCGGCACAACATCCGTATGGCCGTTAAAAGCAAAGCTTTTGCCATTTTTACCAACGCCCCAGCGGGCAAATAGGTTGTCAATGCCACCGCGCTTGATCCGCGTACAGGCAAACCCATGCCCGACCAATAAAGTTTCAAGCAAAGATAAAGCCCCGGCTTCAGCCGGCGTAACCGAAGGGCAACGGATCAAATCAGCGGTCAGCGCAACGGGGTCAATATCGGTCATTAGGTTTCCTTACAGTGGCAAAAGGCCAGAAACGGTTTCTGCCAATTTTTGCGGATCGCTGATAGTTGCATCTGCACCGGCCTCTTGCAATTCCGCAAGGCCCCCGTAACCATAAGATACCCCCAGCGCTTTCATCCCATTGGCCTGCGCGCCCTGAATATCATAGACTCGGTCGCCCACCATAATCGCCCGCTCACCCTGGGCGCCGACAACCGCCAAACCATGGGCTAAAAGGGCCGGTTTATCTGAATTTTTACCATCAAGTTCAGAGCCAAATTCAAAGCTCATAAAATTTGAAATACCAAAATAAGCGGTGATTTTGCGCGCATAACTATGAGGCTTCGACGTGGCAAGGCACAATGTATAGCCCGCCTCTTTCAACTTTGCCAATTGGTCTAAAATACCGTCGTAAAGTTTATTTTCTTTCCAGCCCGTTTCGATATAGCGTTCGCGATAAAACCCAACCGCACGGTCCAAATCCTCGTTTTGAACCCCAAGCTTGGCAAAGCTGGGCCAGAGCGGCGGGCCTACAATCCAACGATTATCACCGCTTAAACCGGGCAGGCTAAGCTTGCGCAAAGCATAATCTACCGAATTCAAAATGCCTTCCCCGGCATCGGTCAAGGTTCCATCAAGATCAAGAAATACTATGGCCATTATCCATCCGCCTGCTCTTCATAAAGCGCGTTCATCTGCGCAACGATGACAGAATTTTCATCTAACGCACGTTGCATCAAGACATCTTCTTCTGAGTCAATTTCATGGCCTTGCGCGATCCGCTCTTCGCGCGTTCCATAACCGGTCACATCTAAAGGAGAAAGCGCCGCCTGTTTCAAAATCGCCACAGTTTCGCGCACGGCTTCCGCCTCATCCACGCCGCTGGCATAACAGAGCAAAGCCGCCCCGGTTGCGCTTTTTGGCAAATCATCCTCAGGGCTGCGGCCAACTTGTACCAACAACGTATAAACTTTCTGACGATTTGATTTTTTAAACGTGTCGCTCATCACTCTGCCTCATTACAAGCGCTTCTAAAGATTAGACGAAAAAAATGCAAATCTAGCGCACAGGCTTTTTATTTTTATCAAAATGACGAAAGTATAAATATTGTTTAAGCATTTTACAAAACCGAAATGACCGGTTTTAAAACGCCAAAATAAGCCCAAAACAGACCCATTATACATCTGAGCAGACCAAAAAGCCCGCGCATCTGGCGGGCTTTTTATTCGCGATTCGACTGCCTTAAAATATCAGTCGCGCAATAAATCGTTAATTGCAGTTTTGCTGCGCGTTTGTGCATCAACGCGTTTCACGATAACCGCACAATACAGGCTAACGCCATTTTTAGACGGCATCGACCCTGACACCACAACCGAATAGGGCGGCACTTCACCATAACTCACCTCGCCCGTTTCACGATCAACAATTTTGGTGGATTTACCAATATAAACTCCCATACCCAAAACAGACCCTTCGCGTACAATGCAGCCTTCCACCACTTCTGAGCGCGCGCCGATAAAACAATTATCTTCAATGATTGTTGGGCCGGCTTGCATCGGCTCTAACACGCCGCCAATTCCAACGCCGCCCGATAAATGCACATTCTTACCTATTTGCGCGCAAGAGCCCACAGTGGCCCATGTATCGACCATCGTGCCAGTATCCACATAGGCCCCCAAATTAACAAAAGAGGGCATCAACACCACCCCTGGCGCGATAAAAGCGGATTTACGAACAATGCAATTTGGAACCGCGCGAAACCCGGCTGCTTGCCATTGGTCATCACCCCAGCCTTTGAATTTACTATCGACCTTATCCCACCAGCCACCGCCTTGGGGACCGCCCTCTTGAATCGCCATATCTTGAATCCGAAACCCCAGCAGAACGGCTTTTTTAGCCCATTGATTCACATGCCAATCGCCGCTTGCCTGCTTTTCAGCAACGCGAAGCGTGCCCCCATCAAGCGCGTTCAGCGTCTCTTCAATCGCCTCACGCATTTCGCCCGTTGTTGCGGATGATAATGTATCGCGCGCTTCCCATGCGGCTTCGATGGCTTGCTCAAGCTGACTGTTGGACATGATCGCTTCTCCTATATAAATTTTCTGCTCTATATCTCTCCTACCTCTATCGCACAAGATGGCGGATAAAAGGGCAACCAACAGCGGGCTGGGCGAATAACACCAGTGCAATCACCTATTGATTTAGCTGCAGTTCCAAATAAAAAACCCCACCATATGGCAGGGCTTTTAACGGTATCTAGGAACTTTTAATTTGCGGCTTTTACAGCGCGAGCCGTGAGCACTTTCACCAAATTTGCGCGATAGGCTTTGCTGCCATGCAAATCTTCAATCATATCTTGCGAAGAGACGGTGAGATTTGCCAGCGCATCCGCTGAAAAATTAGAGTCCAAAGCCGCTTCAGCTTCGCTCCAACGAAACACGCCATCTTCAGACGCACCCGTTACCGCCACGCGCACACCATCGGCATATTTGGCCACAAAAACGCCCACCAATGCAAAGCGAGACGCCGGTTGCTCAAACTTTTGATAGTTCGACACTTGCGGCACCGGAAAGCGCACGGCAGTCACGATCTCACCTTCGCCCAGCGCCGTGCTGAACATACCCTGAAAATAATCATCGGCCGCAATCTCGCGCGAATCTGTGACAATCGTGGCATTTGACGCCAAAGCCGCCGCCGGATAGCAGGCGGCAGGGTCGTTATTGGCCAAAGATCCGCCAATCGTGCCGCGGTTGCGCACGGCAGGATCACCGATATGCGCCGCAAGCTTTGCCAATCCGGGATAAGACTGTGCGCTAGTTGCAACCGTGACATGCGTGGTTGCAGCCCCGATATGAACCATGCCATCAGCCTCGGTTACGCCTTGCATTTCGGCAATCCCCGTCAGACTGACCAGCTTTTCAGGATTGGCTAATCGCTGTTTCATCGTGGGCAAAAGCGTTTGACCCCCGCTCAGCGGCGTTGCCTCTTCATCCGCCAAAGCGGTGACGGCTTCCGAAATTGAGGATGGTTTTACAAATTCAAAATTATACATTTCTAATCCTCCTATTGCGCGTTGATCGCGGCCCAAACACGGGCTGGCGAGACAGGCATATCAATATGCGTTACATGGGTATGGCCAGCAGAATGCAAGGCATTGATAACCGCATTCACGATCGTTGGCGGGGATCCAATCGCCCCCGCTTCACCGCAGCCCTTCACCCCCAATGGATTATGAGTGCAGGGCGTGTTGCAAGAATGATCCACCGTGTAAAATGGTAGATCAGAAGCGCGCGGCATCGCATAATCCATGTAAGACGCGCTTAACAACTGGCCATTATCATCATAAGCGCAATTTTCCAAAAGCGCTTGGCCTATCCCTTGTCCAATGCCCCCATGTACCTGACCGGTTACGATCATCGGGTTAACCACATTGCCAAAATCATCCACTGCGGTAAAGTTTTCCACGGTCACTTTGCCCGTTTCAGGATCAACCTCAACCTCACAAGCATACGCACCCGATGGGTATGTAAAGTTCCCTGGATCATAAAACGCCGTTTCTTCCAAACCCGGCTCGAGATCTTCAACCGGATAATTTTGAGGGACATAGGCTTTAAAGGCCACTTCGCCAAAAGAAACCGATTTATCGGTTCCGGCAACACTGAATTGACCATCCTTGAATTCAATATCTGCCTCTGCTGTTTCCAGCATATGCGCAGCGATTTTGGTGGCTTTATTGATGATCTTCTCGGTTGCGCGCACCACAGCTGGACCACAAACCGCAATACTGCGCGACCCATAGGAGCCCATACCAAACGGTATTTTCGCCGTATCTCCATGTACGATATCGATCGAAGATTGATCAATACCCAGCATTTCCGAAACCACTTGCGCAAAGGCTGTTTCATGGCCTTGCCCAGTGCTTTGCGCGCCAACCATCACCGAAAGATTGCCCGTTGCATTCACCCGCACGGTCGCCGCATCATAATAACCCACACGGCTGCCCAAGACCCCGGTCAGGTTTGAAGGCGCAAGCCCGCACGCTTCAATATACGTATTGATCCCTAAGCCGCGTAATTTGCCATCCGCTTCTGATAATCTGCGCCGGGCCTCAAAGCCTTTGAAATCTGCCAGCTCGTTCAGCTTATCAACCAGCGCATCGTAATTGCCCGTGTCATATTCCAATCCAGCGGCGCTGACATAGGGGAACTGGTTGGGCTTGATAAAGTTTTTACGACGTACCTCCATCGCATCAAGCCCCAATTCATGCGCGCATTTATCGATCACCCGCTCGATTGAAAACGTGGCTTCAGGACGGCCTGCGCCCCGATACGCATCCACCGGGGCTGTATTTGTAAACACAGTTTTTACATTCACATAGACATGTGGCACCGTGTAATTGCCCGCCATCAATGTGCCGTGCAAAAAGGTTGGCGTGGCGGTTGAGAAGTTTGACAGATAGGCACCCACATTGGCCATCGTATCCGTGCGAAACGCGATAAACGTTCCGTCTTTTTCGCAGGCCAGCTCAATTTTAGTGACATGATCGCGGCCATGCGCATCGGTCAAAAAGCTTTCCGAGCGCGTGGCGGTCCATTTCACCGGACGGCATAGCTTCTTTGATGCGGCAAGAACCAGAGCTTCTTCGCCATAATGGTAGATTTTTGATCCAAAGCCACCGCCAACATCGGGCGAAACCACGCGCAGTTTATTTTCCGCAATACCCATCACAAAGGCACTGATCAACAGTCGGGTCAGATGCGGGTTTTGTGAGGTTGTATAAAGCGTATATTCTCCGGTGCCCGGATCATAATCCGCGGTTGACGCGCGGGTTTCAATCGCGTTTGGCACAAGGCGGTTATTGATCAATTCTAGCGTGGTGACATGGGGCGCATTTTTGATCGCCGCGTCCGTTGCTGCACGATTATCTTCTATCCAACCCCAATCAAAACATTGGTTGGTTTCGATCTCATCATGCACAAAGGGACCACCCGCCAAAGCCGCTGACATATCCATAACCGCTGGAAGCTCTTCAATCTCTGCCACAATCGCATCGGCAGCATCGCGGGCCTGTTCAACGGTTTCTGCAATCACCGCAGCATAGGCATCCCCCACATGGCGCACCTTGCCATGCGCCAAAACCGGGCGCTTGGGCTCTTTCATAGGTTCGCCATCGCGGCTGGTAATCGCCCATCCTGCAGGGTTCCCACCCACTTCAGCAAAATCTTCACCTGTAAAAATCGCCAGAACCCCCGGCATAGCTGCGGCTGCGGCTGTATCGATCGATTTGATCCTGCCATGCGCAACATCGCTGCGCACAAACACAGCATGCGTTTGATTAACCAGGTTAATATCTGATGTGTAGCGGCCTTTACCCGTTAAAAACCGCTGATCTTCGACCCGTTTGGTGCTTGCACCAATGCCTGAATCCTTTGGCATGTTAATTCCTCCCTCTGTGGTGGTATGGCCACCTCGCTTTGCTATTTATACTTATTCTGCTGCGATCGAAGACACATCTTGACCAGATGCAGCCATGATCGATTTAACGATGTTATGATATCCCGTGCAGCGGCAAATATTGCCATCTAAGTGATGACGAATTTCTGCAACCGTTGGCTTTTTATTATGTTTGAGCAATTCTGTTGCCGCCATCACCATGCCAGGCGTACAAAACCCGCATTGCAACCCATGATGGTCTTGAAACGCCTGTTGGATGACATTTAACGAACCATCCTCATTGGCTTGGCCTTCAATCGTGGCCACATCAGCGCCATCTGCTTCCGCAGCCAATATGCTGCAAGACTTTACCGACATACCGTTTACATGCACCGTACACGCGCCGCATTGGCTGGTGTCGCAGCCGATATGCGTTCCCGTCATCTTCAAATCATTTCGAAGAAAATCCACAAGAAGCGTGCGGCCTTCTACCTCGCCTGAAACCGCTTCTCCGTTTACCGTCATTGAAATTTTCATAAATTCCTCCCAGTTGGTCTTCTGTTCTTATTGGTTTTTGCCAATTTATAATTTTTCATCTGCATTTATTCGGCAATTTTTAGTGATAGATTAACGTCTTAACTTCAATTTCCCCCTAGATATTTTGACGCAGGTCCAAAATACATAATCTCGGGGCTGCTCTCGCAGTCGCAGGCGTCAACCCAACGCTTATTTCGCAATGATGAATCTGAACCCAACCGCAGAGTCGGATTTCAAAAATCAGTCAGGTCGATTAAAAAAGGATAAGGCTTTTTTTTCACCAGTCAAATAACAAGATGAAAAACCAGCGCTTTGCTCGCCATTCAAATGCAACAAAACCTATATGAAACTAGCGTCTTTTTTTAAGATAAACATAGTATGCCCCCTCTCCACCATGCGATATATGGGCTTGATCTACCTGCAAAATTGCGTATCTGAGCGAAGGGGCATGCAGCCATTGAGGCACTTGCCGACGCAGAACCCCACGCTCGCGCGATGCAGAAGAATGCGGGCCGCCGCCCTCGCCTTTTCCCGTGATCACCAAAACCAACCGACGCCCAGCGCGTTGTGCAGATAAGATAAATTGCGTTAAGGCGGGGTGGGCCTGATTCAACGTCATCCCATGTAAGTCGATCCGCGCCTCGGGTGCTAATTTTCCCCGCCGCATTTTAAAGAAAGACTTCTGATCCATTTGCAATATTGGCTTGGATGCTGGCGTTTTTGAACCGGTGCGGCTCATCGTAAGGCTTTGGCCAAGCGCCGTTTGTGATTTTGAACCGATTTCAAAAACCTTCAAGTCAGATAGGCCTAACCTGGCGGTTGGTTTTGGTTTTGAAGAAACCGATATTGGTTTTTTTGTCTCTGATATTTTCGCCGCTTTGGGCGGTCGAAGAGGTTGCATGGTCTTGGCAACTTGGTCCCAAAGCGCCGCTTCTTCTTTGTTTAATCGCCGCTTTTTCATCCGCCTTCTTCACCCACCTCATCAATCTTGAAGTTATAAAAGGCTTTTAAAACAAAAATTTATTCGCCTGTCGCGACCAAAAACCAAACCGGATCTTGGCTTGTAAGATCTTTTGAGAATGTCCAAACATCCTTTTGCCGTTTGGATTGCTTTTCATCACCTTCAATAATCTCGCCATCGCTG
>Ga0181557_1005109_pt1 | contig 11987 bp, 10 predicted proteins | sample 011ome_23_FD_148632 | JGI IMG/M metagenome (GOLD analysis project Ga0181557, IMG submission 148632) | Coastal salt marsh microbial communities from the Groves Creek Marsh, Skidaway Island, Georgia - 011506CT metaG (spades assembly) | ecosystem: Environmental > Aquatic > Marine > Intertidal zone... | reverse complement strand
AACCTCTGCCCAACGCTCCTCGACATTGATGTGGAGAATGGCATTCATGTGCCTTCCGGTATCGAGCACGGTACCATTACCTACGACTTGACCAGCGAGGGAAGTCCCTGCGGCGCGAGGGATTAGCGGTTTACCCGATCGGACCAGAGCAACCACCTCTTCTGCGGAGGCAGGAAAGGCTACCGCCTCAGGTGTTTCCTGATAGATGGAAGCATCCTGAGCGTAGGCTCGTTTTAGTAGTTCGTCGCTGGGTTGGGTCATGGTTCGCAGCAGTCGGTGTATTCAATGTGTTCGAAGAGTGGCAGGAGAAGATCTTGGTACGTCTTCCATTCTTCATGCCGCTTGATCCCATGATTTGCCGCATTGTGCCAACCATAGGTGAGCATGTTTATGGAGGCAAGTTCACGCCAATTTTCCTCTTTCAACAGGTCCTTGGCTTGATCAAAAATGCGTTGCGGGTCCCCATTTTTGGCCGCCATGCGCTTGGTGTGTTTTTCAAACATGGCTAGGAACACCTCGTCGGTTCCGGAAAGTGCCGCAACATATTCTTCCAACAAGGAGTTTTGGTCATGCCAGGGCAGTAAACGCAGCTTCGAATAATCCCTTTCCAAGAGTGCCGCGTATTCCACAATGTACAAGAATAGGTTCGACTGAAGTTCTGCGAACTCCCCGGCCCAGGCGGCTTCCCATGCATCACCTTCGGGCAGTGTGCAAGAAACCATGCGGTTCGATATCTCATCAGATTCTAAGATGAAGGCATCACACTGTGACTGATGTTCTTCCAACGAATATGGTTTGAACAGCAGAGGGGTGTTGTCTATCCTAGTATAGTTGTAGATTCCGAAGAGGTCTAAGGCATCTTGTAATTGGTCCCTGCTAACCTCAGTAGAATCAAAAGACCCAACTACATGGCAACAGTCGTCGTCCCATTCAAAGGTCGCGAGCTGCCCAAAGAGGGAAGAACTCGACAATAGCGCTATGAATAGGACTGCGCGCACTAAATCATGAAGTTGTCCAATAATTTTCCTTCGCCAAGCTCCGCATTTTCACTGACCAAGTGACGCAATAACGGACATGGACGGTAGCGGTCGTCGCCATAATAGTCGTGGCAGCGTTCCAATACGGCCAGCACATCTTCCCAACCCATTTCTTGTCCCCAGCTGATCGGCCCTTTTGGATAATTCACTCCTTTGGTCATCGCAAGGTCCACGTTGTCGGGCGATGCAATGCCCAACCAAACCGCATCCAAGGCTTCATTGATAATCAGACAAAGGATTCGCTCCACAATTTTTTCACCTAGAATAGGGTCCAATTCCGCGTTCTCTTGGGCAAGCACCGCAGCATCCATTCCGCTAGAATAGTTGTAAAATCCGCGTCCTGTTTTACGGCCCAATAGGCCCGCTTCGAACAATCTTTTTTGGGTAATGGAAGGGCGGAAGCGAGGGTCGTAAAAGAATTGGCTCCAAACGGTTTCCGTAACGGTATAATTCACATCATGGCCAATCAAATCGGTCAATTCAAAAGGACCCATTCTAAACCCTAAGCTTTTCACTGCAGCATCAATCTCAGACACGCTGGCAATGCCTTCTTCGTATAGTTTGATGGCTTCGCTGTAGAACGGACGTGCAACCTTGTTGACGATAAATCCTGGGGTATCCTTCGCAACCACAGGTACCTTTCCCCAATCGAGCATCAAGGCCTCCATCGTATCCGCGAAATCTTCGCTGCTTTGAATACCCGGTACAATCTCCACGAGTGGCATCAATGGTGCTGGGTTAAAGAAATGCAACCCACCAAAACGTTCGGGATGTTTGAGCCCGCTCGAAAGGGCGGCAATGCTCAGGCTGGAGGTGTTGGTGCACAACCATGCAGTATCGCTAAGGTGCTGTTCGGCCTTATGTAATAGCTCTTTTTTCACTTGGAGGTCTTCGATCACCGCTTCGACGACGAGGTCGGCGCCGTCAATGCTCCCAAGGTCGTCCGACCAATGCATTCGGGCCAAAGTTTCGGTACGCTCATCTTCGCTCATGCGGCCCTTTTCGACCAATCGGCCAAAGACCTTTTCAATGGAGGCACTGCTGCGTCCAATAGCGCCTGGATAGTTGTCAAAATAGACTACTTCACAGCCTTTTTGTGCTGCAATTTGTCCAATTCCTGTGCCCATTGCACCGGCACCTAAGATGGCTACTTTCATGATTAACGGCCTTTAAAATTTGGAGCGCGCTTCTCTAAAAATGCTTGCACGCCCTCGTTAAAATCGTATGTCTGTCCTGCTTCGGTTTGCAGGGTTTCTTCAAGGTCCAATTGGTCCTTCATATCATTTGTTCCACTGGCATTCAACGCCGCTTTTGTCAACGCCAAACCTTTGGTGGGCATTTGCGCCATTTGCTCCGCCAAGGCCACTACCTGCTCGCCAAAACTATCCGCTGGGAAGACCTTATAGATCATGCCCATGGCTAGTGCGTCTGCTGCTCCGACCTTGTCTCCGGTCATCATCAACGCGCTCGCACGCTGAAAGCCCACCAACCTCGGCAGGGTCCAAGTACCGCCACTGTCCGGTATCAGTCCAATCTTACTGAAGGCTTGGATGAAGCTCGCGTATTCACTGGCCACGACGATGTCGCACGCCAAAGCAATATTGGCACCCGCACCTGCAGCCACGCCATTAACCGCAGCGATTACCGGCTTGGGCAGCTCGCGAATGGCTTGAATGATGGGGTTGTAGTGGTCGCGCACGATGGTGCGTAACTCGGGTCCATTTGGGTCCACAGCCTCGCCCAGATCCTGACCGGCACAGAAGGCCTTGCCGTTTCCGGTGAGCACCACACAGCGAACTTCTGGATTGCTTGCCGCTTCGGCTAATCCGCCTTGTACAGCTAGTGCGAGCTCTCGATTAAAAGAGTTGAATTTATCAGGTCGATCAAAGGTGAGGGTTAGCACCCCATTTGAAAGATGGTTTTGTAACATGCTTCTTGGGTTTGAAACCTAAGGTACATCAAAGCCCAAGTTTGCACAACACGGTTTTTCGGGAGTTGCTAAGATGGTTTTAGCGCATAGAGATAGCATCATAGGACACCATCATAGGCTCGAAGCTACAGCTTAATCGACTTCAACATCGCCTCCATTTCCAGCACGATATTTCGCTTTTTAGCCTGTGGGCCGTAGAGCAACGCCTCAACGGTTAAGATGCGGTCATTCTTCTCATCATAGATGCTGTAGGAAAGGAACGGTCCGCCCATGAAATCTCCTTCCATACGCCACAAACCGCGTGTTTCAAGAGCATACATCCCACTGATCTCAGTATTGGCAATTGAAGGTGGAATGAGCATTTCTGTGGTCATGTAGCTTCCCTCGTACGTGCCCTCAAAGTAGTTTTTACCGATGCTGTCGCGGTGGGCGATAATCTCATCTACGCTGACCAATCCCTCACTCATCGGGCGTGAGCTGATCACGATGTATTGAATGGTTTTCACCGTTTTCGTGGCGAAAATCTTCAAGTTTTCTTTGTTCAGGGTAGGGTCGAAGCCTTTGTGGAGAAGCATGCTTTTGATGCCGATGTCCTTGAGGTTTTCGTGGGTGTAGGCGTAGGCACTTCGGCTCAAACGCGTTTGGATGAGCTCCATGTCGTGGTCTTTGAAGGCCTGCATGACTTGGTTCGCGCTTCCACGAAGTTCAGCAGTAATGGCTTTTTCTGTCGGTGCGGTGATGCGGACCAGACGTTGCGGGCGTGCCCATAAGTCCTTCGTCATTTTCACGAAGCTCGTGTCGCTCTTCTCGACCCATAAAATGTTTTTCGCCTTTTGCAGGATTTTGTTGACGTCTTTGGGTTCCACGCGTGAAGCATCGAAATACGATTCCGCTTGTGGCAATCCTTCCTGATCGGCAAGGTAGATTTCCCGGAAGGCTTCACCGGCCGGTCCCAACCACAACTCATCCGGCATAACGAGCAGAAGCTCACTGTGTGTACCACTGGATGGAGGCAGGATGCGGGTATCCTTTACGGTGCCATCGGCATTGGTTTCCTCACCACCACAGCTGGCAGTAAAAAGAGCAATGGTTGCGATGGTAAGAAGGGTGAGAAGCTTTCGTTGCATGGGCTAAATATTTCGCTGTGAAAAGTTAGGCAAAAAGTAGACCAAAGCCCGACACTTATATTCTGCGTGGGTAGACGACGAGCCGTTGGCCAATGCGAATCATGTCGCTGGATAAACCATTCCATCGTTTGATATCGCTAACACCCACCCCGTATTTCTTGGCAATGTGGCCCAAGGTTTCGCCACTTTGAACGCGGTGCGTAGTGCGCTCGTTCATTTGTGTGAATTCTGGGATGGTGCTGGCGCGTTCCTCGAAGTAAGTATTGGCAATGGAATAGATGGAATCTTGGCGGGCTCTGAACAACTGCGCGCTGGCCTTTGGCAGGCTGAGGTAGTAGTCCTGTCCGTCCACGACTGGGACGATTTTATAGCGGTACTGTGGATTGAGGAACTCCATCAACGACGGGTCCACGCTCAGCAGTTCTTCCACTTGCTTGAAGTGTACTTGGGTAGTAATGCGGACGGTATCTGTTTCGATGTAGTATACAGGCACTTCCGCGGGTCCAATTCCATGAAGCGGCCCATACTCAAAGGCATAGCTGGCTGCAATAAAAAGAGGCACATAGGCTGAGGTCTCGCGGGGCAAGAACGGACGAATCTCCCAATACGAGGTCTTCCCACCACTGCGGCGAATGGCTTTGTTTACGTTCCCAGGGCCGCTGTTGTACGCAGCTAGGGCAAGGTTCCAATCGTCAAAGATTTGATAGAGTTTCAGCATGTACTGACAGGCCGCCTCGGTGCTTTTCAGCGGGTCATTGCGGTCATCCACGTAGCTGTTGACCTTGAGGTCGTAGATCTTTCCTGTGCCGTACATGAATTGCCACAGGCCGGTTGCACCTACGTAGCTTTTCGCCTTTGGATTCAAGGCACTCTCAACCACAGCCAAATACTTCAGCTCCAACGGCATATCGTATTTCGCAAGGTGCTCCTCAAACATGGGGAAGTAGTATTGCCCATGCGCCATCATTCGGCTTAAGCGTGCGGAGCCGTGCTTTAAATAGCGCTCCATGTATTTTTTAACGACCGGGTTATAGGCCATTTCAAAAGGCGTGCGCGCATCAAGCTCGGCCATGTAGTAGGCGAAAACAGAATCGGTCAGGGGGAGAATGTTCGCAGAATCTGCCGCAGCAGGAACATTCGCCATGTTGAAAAAGAGGTGTTCAGAGTCCAATTGTGCCAATCGGGCATCCAACAACGCCATCGCAGCGGAATCTAAATCGGCCTGTTGGGTGATAACATCCGCGTTCACCACTGCAGCGCTGTCCAATACCTCCTCTTGTCCTACAAGCCCAAGGGGCAAGGCAAAAGCGAGAATAAAAAGTTTATGCATGCTGTACTTCATAACCGGGCAATCAGTGCTGTTGGATCCATTTGGCCATGGCCAATACATCCATATCCGCACCGTTCTTGCCCATCAATTGGAGTCCCATAGGCAGGCCGTTTGGATGTACTCCCATAGGAATACTAACGGCTGGAACGCCAGCAATATTGGCTTGTACAGTAAAAATATCTTCCAAGTAGTTGACTGTAGGATCGCTCACCACACGGCCAATCTCAAAGGCAGTAGAAGGAGAGGTAGGACACAATATTGCATCGTATTGCTCGAGTGTATTGTCCGTCCATTCTTGTACCAACCTACGTGCAGATTGTGCCTTTCCGAAGAAGGAATCGTAGTATCCCGAGCTCAATACAAAGGTCCCCAGCATGATTCTACGTTGTACTTCTACGCCAAACCCTTCGCTTCTACTTTTCTTGTAAACGCTCTCTAGATCTGTGCTTTCCGGATGTCTATATCCAGCATGTACGCCATCGAATCGGGCTAGGTTTGAACTTGCCTCGGCGGTAGTTAAAATATAGTAAATCGGCACCAACGCATCCAAGAAGTCAAACTCAACGGGCTCAACCACTACACCTGCATTCTCGAGCAATTCAAGCTGTGCCAAAAAGGCCTTCTTCACATGCTCGTCAACGGCTGGATTGTCTACAGCAGTCTTCAAGTACGCTACTTTTTTAGGAGCGGTCTTCGCAGCTGCGGGCATGGCATCTTGCATCGCAGTCGCATCAAAAGCGTCAGGGCCGGCAATGACCTCCATGATTTTTTCTGCATCGGCAACATTTGCGGTGAATGGACCTATTTGATCAAAGCTGCTCGCGTAGGCAATCAACCCGTGACGACTCACTCGGCCGTAAGAAGGTTTAAAGCCAACGGTTCCGGTAAAACTTGCAGGTTGACGAATGGAGCCACCGGTATCAGAACCTAGGGCTGCATGACATAGTCCAGCAGCTACTGCGGCAGCAGAGCCGCCGGATGAACCGCCTGGAACTTTCGTGGGGTCCAAAGGATTCTTCACAGCACCAAAAGCACTGTTTTCATTGCCCGAACCCATGGCAAATTCATCACAATTTGTACGACCTATGAATACGGCATCTTCCGCCAATAATCGGTCCACCACAGTGGCAGAGAATTGGCTCTCAAATCCGTCTAAAATTTTAGAAGCAGCACTGACTTTATGACCCTTGTAGCAGATGTTGTCTTTTAGCGCAATGACCATTCCCGCAAGTTTACCTGCAGTTCCATTGGCTATTTTTTCATCCACGATCTTGGCGCTCTCGCGTGCCTCATCAGCCCACACTTCCAAGAAAATATTTAAATCTTGGGTGGCTTCAATTTTCGATAGAAATTGCTCAACCGCTTGGGCCGTTGTACTCATAGTTGTTGGGGTTGGAAAAGGGATTATTCCTTGTCGTCTGATGCTTTTTCGTCGTCAGCAACGCCGTCCTTGAATTCCTTCACGCCACGGCCAAGACCTCGCATCAATTCAGGGATTTTGCGGCCTCCGAAAAGCAACAAAACCACCACCAAGACGATAATCATTTGGTTGGGACCCACCATCCCTAGAAATACTGTATTCATCACTACTGATTTTGAGCGACTAAAGTACCGATTTTTTGCGGATTACCCGGCGCTTAATACGCGAGGATTTCTTTGAGCTTTGCTTCCACTTTATCTGCATTTGGTAGCATGGCCTGCTCCAATGTGCTGTTCAGCGGGATGGCTGGCATATTCTCAGCACCGAGCAAGGCGACCGGCGCATCCAATGCCTCAAAGCACGATTCTTGAATAGCACCTTGGATACTCTGTGCAAAGCTTGGACTGCTCGCTTCTTCAGTCAATACTAAAACGCGCCCGTGCAATTTTGCTTGCTTCATCACCTCGGCTCTGTCCCATGGGCTCAGCGTACGCAGATCGACCACACTAACACGGCCCGCAAGACCTTTGGCCGCTTTTAACGCCCAATACACGCCCATTCCATAGGTGATAACCACGACGGCACGCCCGTCCTTGATCTGGTCTTCATCCGCCTCCAACGCCATGCGTGCCTTTCCAAAAGGAACGACATAATCGGCGCTAGGCTCTGGTGTTTTAGCGCCTTCTGTCCCTGGGATTTTACTCCAATACAAGCCCTTGTGCTCAAACATGACCACAGGGTTTGGATCGTAGAAGGCAGCTTTCATCAAGCCTTTTAAATCCGCCCCAGTACTAGGGTAGGCAACTTTTACGCCACGAATTGCGGTGACCACACTTTCCACGCTCGAGCTATGGAATGGACCACCAGATCCATAGGCGCCGATGGGAACACGAATGATGGTGCTAACCGGCCATTTTCCATTGCTCAGGTAATAGCTACGGCTTACTTCGGTGAAGAGTTGGTTCATTCCCGGCCAGAGGTAGTCTGCAAACTGTACTTCGACAATGGGCTTTAATCCGGTCGCGCTCATTCCCACAGTGGATCCGATAATGAATGCTTCTTGAATGGGGGTATTGAATACACGGCCATCGCCAAATTTTTGTGCTAAGGTGGCGGCCTCACGGAACACACCGCCCAATCGGCCACCAACATCCTGTCCATACAATAGGGCTTCTGGATGTTCCGCCATCAATTCCTTGATGGCAAAGAGTGCCGCATCAACCATGACCGTTGGTTCCGCTCCTTTAGGCGCACGCGCTCCACGCTCCTCCTTGATTGGAGTAGGGGCGTAGTCGTAGGTGTATAAATCCTCGGGTTGCGGGTCCGGCATCGCCAATGCGCTTTCGTACTGCGCTTGGACAAACTTCGCGGCTTCCGCTTCCCATTGTTTTAAATCTTTCTCTGCGATGCCTGCTTCCAAGCACTGCTTCCACAGTACGGGATACGGATCGCGCTTTGCGGCTTCTTCAAGGTCGTCGCGGTACCATTCCTTGCGGACCCCAGAGGTATGGTGGTTTAAGAGAGGAACATCCATACGCACCAAGAACGGTCGACGCTCTTTACGCATGATTTTAATGACCTTTTCGAGTTCGTTAAAACAGGTTTCGAAATCTGTTCCATCGAGATCGCGCGTCTCAATACCGGTAAAACCTTTTGCATACTCCACTGCATTGCTGTGGTGCACTTCTGCACGGTTCGCACTGATGTCCCAGCCATTGTCTTGCACGAACATGAGCAATGGAAACTGTTTTAGTGCAGCCATGTGGAGGGCCTCGGAAATTTCACCTTCCGTCATGGCACTATCGCCTATGCTGCAAACGGCAATGGCGCCCAATTCTTCTGCTGAGGCAATGCCTTGTTGTTCTCGGTATTGTATGCCCATAGCGACACCTGCAGTGGGAATGGCTTGCATTCCTGTTGCCGAACTTTGGTGTGGGATTTTAGGCTTATCGGCGTCGTTCAAACTGGGATGGCTGTAGTACGTACGTCCCCCTGAAAACGGGTCGTCAATTTTTGCCAATAGCTGAAGCATGAGATCTTTAGGCGTCATGCCAATGCCCAAAAGAATGCTATCATCACGGTAATAGGGAGCCACGAAATCCTTGGCTTCGAGCTGGAGTGCAAGGGCCAATTGCGCGGCTTCATGACCGCGACTGGTCGCGTGCACATACTTTGACGTGGTCTCTTTTTCGCGCTCATAGAGCTCGGCCATGAGCTTGGCCGTGGCCATTAGTTTGAACGCTTTTTCAAAAGGAACGGTGGTCTTCTTGGGCATGTTTCTGTTTTTGGGCTCCTCAAAGTTAGGCTATGGGCCTCACTTTACAGGCACTTAAAATATTCAAAGGGCTCCAAGCAACTTTCGCATTTGTACAAACTCTTACATGCGGTGGAGCCATGAGCACTTACTAAAACGGTTTTGGCACTCTTGCATCGCGGACATTTTACCATTGGTGTGGATGCGAAGAGGGTGCGCTTATCTGCCGATCCTTTGATGGGTGGCGCAATGCCGTATTCCTCCATTTTTTTCATCCCTTCCTCCGTAATCCAGTCGGTAGTCCAAGCCGGCTTGATTTGCTCCTCTATGAAAAATGGAAGTTGCTTGGCGTACATGGATTCACTGATGTCCTGTGCCATGCGATCCATAGCAGGACACCCCACATAGGTTGGGCTAATGGTGATTTGATACACGTGAAGACCATGATTGGCCGGTGCATCGGGGTGCAGCTGGTGAAAGTCACTTAGGGCTTTCTCCCGCTTTGGATGGTTTTCGGGGGCCAATTGGACCCCACGTAAAATCCCCATGTCATGCAAGCTCAATACGGGTATTTCCGGATCCTTGACCCTGCCTAAATACTCGAATATTGCCTGGCTCTGATCCATCTTAACCGCCGAAGAACGTGCGTAGAATGTCCTGTCCGTTCGCGAAAATCAAGAGCGCTAACAACAAGAAGAACCCGATCATCTGAGCGTATTCCAAAACTTTAATGGAAGGCTTTCTTCCCGTGACCATTTCAACCAGCGTGAAGACCACGTGGCCGCCATCCAACGCCGGGATAGGCAAGATGTTCAAGAAGCCTAGCATGATGCTTAAGAACGCCGTGAATTCCCAGAATCCGCGCCAATTCCAGCTGCTATCATATTGTTGTAAAATCATCAAGAAACCACCTACTTCTTTGTAGGCTTTGGTTTCGAAGTTGAAGATGAGTTTGAACTGGCGAATGTAGCCGCTCAACTTGTTGCCAACTTCCTCAAATCCACCTCCCAATGCTTGTGCAAAGGTGTATGGTTTGTTTTTGATTTCGTAGTATTTGAAAACCTCTCCGGTGTTGTACACGCCAATCTTACCGTCTTCAGGAACCGTTAATTGTAAGGTGTCGGCTTTCCCATTGCGGAAATAAGTCAGCGCTACCTCTTCACCGGCTAGATCTGGAATAGCATTCACGTATTCATCAAAGAAAATCAACATTTGGCCATTCAAAGCGACCAAACTATCACCGGGTTCCATCCCTGCAGCCTTACCTACAGATTCTTCAGTAAATCCGCCAACGACATACGGCATGCGCGGGCGAATGATTCCCATTAAGCTTTTGTTTGCAACGATATCGGTTAATGCCGCTGTCGTGATTGGAACCCTTACTTCTTCGCCGTTGCGATCCACGACGATGTCTTCACCTTCAGAAAGGAGAATTTCCATTGCCGTTTCGCTGTAGCTTTCAGGAATGAAGTCGCCGATTCGAAGAATTTTATCGCCGTCTGCAAGCCCCATTTCCTTCCCAGTCTCGTTGGTCCAAATGCCGTGCACAAGACTTTCATTTGGCAAATAATCCTTGCCATAGGACATGAGAAGGAATACATAAATGAAATAGGCGGTCAAGAAATTCATGATAACCCCGCCGGTCAAAATAATCAGACGTTGCCATGCTGGTTTAGCCCGGAACTCCCATTCCTCTGGCTCTTCGCTGAGGTTTTCAGTATCCATGCTCTCATCCACCATACCTTCAATTTTCACATATCCTCCCAGTGGAATCCAACCGATGCCCCATTCCGTTTCTCCAATTTTCTTCTTGATGAGTGAAAACTTATAATCGAAGAAGAGGTAAAACTTGGAAACACGCACATCGAACCATCGTGCAGGTAGGTAATGTCCAAACTCGTGCAAAACGATAAGGATGGAAAGGCCAAGTAGGAATTGGGCGATTTGAATAAGCATAGCTATGTGGTAAATGTGGGGTCAAAAGTAACACTCCTTGGGCAGAAGGAGTGCACTTCTTTAACCGTTAGCACGTCAAAAGGTTGTTAATCTTTAATCACGCCAAGTTCTTTGCCCACCTTCGTAAAAGCAGCAATCGCTTTATCAAGATGTGCCTGTGTATGTGCTGCACTTAGTTGGACTCGAATACGCGCTTGTCCATTCGGAACAACAGGGTAGAAGAATCCAATCACATAGATGCCCTCTTGAAGTAGTCGATCTGCAAATTCCTGACTCAAAGCCGCGTCGTACAACATGATGGGAACAATAGCACTTTCACCGTCTTTGAAATCAAAGCCAGCTTCCGCTACGCCTTTTTTGAAGTAGTTCACGTTCCACTCAAGCTGGTCGCGCAATTCAGTAGTTTCGCTTAATAGGTTGAAAACCTCAATAGAAGCGCCAACGATGGCCGGTGCAAGGGAGTTGGAGAACAAATAAGGGCGCGATTTCTGGCGTAACATTTCAATGATCTCCTTACGACCGGTTGTGAAACCACCCATTGCGCCACCAAGAGCTTTACCGAGGGTGCCGGTTATGATGTCGACACGTCCTAGTACGTTTTTGAGTTCGATGGTTCCGCGGCCGTTCTTGCCGATGAAGCCCGTAGCATGACATTCGTCCACCATCACAAGGGCGTCATATTGATCCGCGAGGTCACAGATCTTGTCCAATTGGGCCACATATCCGTCCATCGAGAATACACCGTCGGTAACGATGATTTTGAAGCGCGCGCCTTCGGCAGCTTTAAGTTGCGTTTCGAGATCCGACATGTCGTTGTTGGCATAACGGAATCGTTGGGCCTTACACAATCGGACCCCATCAATAATAGAGGCGTGGTTTAGGCTGTCTGAAATGATCGCGTCTTCAGCGGTCAGAAGGGGTTCAAAGACCCCA
>Ga0181557_1005086_pt1 | contig 12029 bp, 9 predicted proteins | sample 011ome_23_FD_148632 | JGI IMG/M metagenome (GOLD analysis project Ga0181557, IMG submission 148632) | Coastal salt marsh microbial communities from the Groves Creek Marsh, Skidaway Island, Georgia - 011506CT metaG (spades assembly) | ecosystem: Environmental > Aquatic > Marine > Intertidal zone >... | reverse complement strand
ACCTTTTACTTCGATATGTTCGTTGATTAACTGAACAATATCTTCAACTCTACGATAATCTTCAGTTGGAAGGATTAGAGCCTTGGTAAGTAATTCATCGTAAAGATATCCATCCCAAATACCATATAACATATTTAAAAGTGGATGTTCAACTTCTTTCATGGTTTCCCAAATGTAATTATCTACTAATTTAATAGTTTTAGAATGGTAATCCATTAGAAACTTATCAAATAATTCATGTCTGTTAAATCTTTTGTAACTCATAATTTTAACTTTTAGTGTTTTAACTTATTTACAAAGTAAATATACAAAAAAAAGTTGATATATCCTAATGATTTATCAACTTTTTTGTTAAAATTATGTTAAAATTTATACCTTTGCAGAACCAATGTCAATTGGTTGTCTTTTCATATGGCCACCACTAGCAAAGTTTGAACCTTCTCGTAGATAACCACTTAAAAATGCTCGTCTGAATCTATTAGAAGTATTTTCTTCAGAACCATGTACTACATTAGAATGTAAAAATACAATCTGCCCTCTACGAAGATAACCATCCAATTTTGGGAAAGTATGGTCCTCTGGCATTACACATGGTTTACCTCTTTCATTTCGCCAGTTCTTAGGATTGGTTTTAGTTCTCGCCTCATCAACTTCTATTGGTAACCTACCAAGATTATGAGTTCCTTCATAATACCATACTGAACCATTTTCTGGTGTATGATTATCTAATGCAATAGATACATTTAAAACTTCGTTAGATTCACACTCGGTATAAAAAATATTTTGGTGCATATCTCTACCAAGTTGTCCTGGTGGTTTAAAGTATGCCCAAGTTTGTAAAGCAAATATCTTACCACCTAAAAGTAATTCAGCTGCCTCAATTACTTTAGGATGTTTCATTAATTCACCTAAAACTTCGGATTCTTTGTGTGGATATTGAAATGGGTCATATTCCCCCCACTCATTATCTGTATCATTATCTTGACGAATTTTTCTAATTCGTTCAAGTTCATCACAATATTTATCACATTCTTCTTCTGTGAGTAAGTTCAAGACCGATACACCTTTATATCTCCAATCGAACTCTAATTGCTGTTTTTCTTCTCGAGAAAGTAACCCCATAAAATAAATTATTAATTGTTATGTATATAAATATATACTATTTGTGAAATTGTAATAAATTTGGTAAATATAATTTTAGATTTTTAATACTTGATGATGCTAATCTAATTGCAATTAAATTTGAATCAGATACACTGGTATCATTGCTACTAGTTTCTGTCGGGCCAGTAATCCTCCATCGAATGTTAGCTACTCTATATTGAGGATTTGCGAGTGTTTTTAAATAAATAGGTTGGGATACTTCAATTATAGGTGAGTTTTCATCCATAGTTTTTTGAACAAAATATCTATTAATAAAGCCTCGTTTATAGTCATCATCATTCGGGACTGGTATAAATGCCTGTATTTTAGATTCTGTTTTAATAGTTTCACCATTAAATACCTTTTTATAATCGCTTAACTTACTCATACATTATTCTTTATTTTTACCGCCTGGTCTTAGACCAGTTTTAACTGATGTAACCCATCCACTTGAATCAATTGAATGTTCTATCCCATCTACTTGAAAGAAATGAGGGTCACTAAATTTTTTAGGTAACCCATCTATTCGTAAAATATCACCACGTTTAAAACCACTAATACCATGTACTTTAAAATCAAATGTAGCCATACCATATGGTGCATTAAGAGTATCCTTACCAGTCCCCTCCTTACCAGTCCCCTCCTTACCAGTCCCCTTCTTACCAGATCCCTCCGTACCAGACCCCTCACCAGTGTTTATATCTTTGGGTTTTCCTGAATTTAGTGCACTATCAATTCCTTTATCAATATTAAAAACTTGTTGTAAAGCTAATGTATCTGCCCAAGTACCAACCATTAAAACATCTTCAATTACAGCATCGTTTCCTGTATTTAAATCGTGGAGTTCATTAAGAATATCATATCTATCCGTTCTATATTGAATTTTTGGAAATACCCCTGCTTTACCTAAAAAGAATTCATAGTTAGCTAATCTAACTTCATGTTCTTTTGGAGTTGGTGGATTTGGTATAGGTTTACCTTTTTCATCTTTCCCAACATCGTCCCATTGGATAGCAGAGATTACCGTACCGACACTATCCTGTGTCTTATTACTACCAAATACAGAACCGAGTATGGGTACTGGGTTTACATCTGGATTCGGAGTGTAGTTAGCATCGTTTGATAACCGTTTTTGAATAGTTGAATTCATTGTTGATGCAGGGACTGTTACAGAAAATCCTGCAGCTAAGAAAGGTGATTTTGTACCACGTGATTGGAATGTTTTGATACCATCGTTTCGAGTAACCACTTTACTAATATCACCAGTAAAATTTAAATCTACAACTTGTAGTTCATTTTTACCAGTTTTCCGATTGGGTCTTTCTACAATTTGAAATTTCCATAATGAGTTTACAGCACCACTCATACCATTGAGTAAATCATAGAATACATCACGTTGGGTATAGTTAGGAGTTTGTATAACTTCACAAAAGAAATCGAAATTGATGTATAAGTTTTTTAACCAACCCCACCAACCTTTTGGTGCGTTATATGGAATAAATGTTTTATCGACTGTATTCCATGAGTTATCTTCATCTGTTAACTCATAATTAGATGGAAATGCATGAGGGACTTTTCTTGTATAACCAAACCAATTGTTTCCATATTCACCATTTTTAGCTCGAGTTCCACTATAATAACCAAAAACAGTTTTAGGATGTAAATTCTGAGTATTTTCATCTAAGTTTTCAAAATTTATAAAATCCGTTTTAGCGTCTGTTCCTGAAAAAGCATCTAGTATTCCGAACGCAGGTGCTTTTACATTTGGTATATATAGTTTAGTTTTATCAGTACTCCACATATGAGGAAATGCCGAACAGACACAATCATCTATATTAATTTCCAAAGAAGCAGCTGCATCAGTACATCCATTATCTTTCATTGGTCTATTTGCTTTTAATTCAGCTGAATAACTGTTTAGAATATCTATTGCTAACTCAAATCTAATAAATTTTTCTTCTGATATTATTGGTTCATTTGATGGGATTTTTAGTTCTTCACCCCCTCTTGTTCTAAGTCCCGAGGCCCTACCCCAATTTGATATTAAATTATCAAGGATAACCAAATCCATATTAACATATGATGATTGGTCTACAAACATCTTTTTAGTATCACCACCTTCTAATTTTACTTTTAACTTATTTCCAGCTTCTCTAAGTTCTTTTACTTTATAGGTTTGTTTAGAAGAAGGTAGTGAATTTACCATTTGAGCAAATAAAGCATTACCTACAGGATTATTTTTTACATCTTCTGTTAATGCTTGAATATTTTGAGGACTAAATATTTTACCACTTTTTCCTCTTTTATTAGTTGATGATGATGCATCTTTATGAGTTTGCATATATTCAGCAACTTCCCCAATTGATGTACATTCTACTTTTAATGTATAAGTTTCATTATCACCAAATTCAATACTCCCACCAGTGATTACACCAAGTGTTGCATCGTAATCGTAATCTGAATTTGCTCGTTTTTTTGCAATGTGTTGCCATTTATTGTATTTAGCAATATCACATGGGGTTATAGCACCACCAGGATTTTCTTTACCTACCCATTGGGAACGTGCAGCAGTAGTATTCCACCCCCATTCCATTAATAAATAAAAACCAGGTTCTAAAAAATAAGAACTCAGTGCCTCCATGTGTTCTAATGTATAAGCAATGATATTAAATGATATTTTTCTTTTCCCAATATCAGCTTCATCAATTGATAATGCATTTACCAAAGGAGATGGACGTAATGGTCTACCAGGTACGGTAACTGGGGTTTTCATATCTAATTGGTATCCTAATATACCTGATTTTTCTTCAATCGTTTTTCCACCACCATCTTTATACTCATAATTACCATATCTAGCAGTAAATGAATCACCATTATGAATTGATTGTAACACCAAACCACCCACAGATGAAGTTGGTGATGTTCCCTTTGGAGTTGTAGATGAAATAATTCGTATCCATGGAGTTAATCCACTAACACCGCCAGTACCATTCTTATTCATTGGTGAATTATTACCACCACGTTGGTCTAATTTTTCCTTTATTCTCGGATAAATCGTTGAAAAATTTGGAAATGTACCCATAACTTATTATTTATTAAATTGTGATATAATATCTGTGTAATTTTGTGGAATTCTTAAAACAGTTCCATCTTCCAATGCAAATGGTGCATCGTGAATGTTATTAGCAGAAGCAATAATCCACCATAATGATGAATCACCATAGAAATCATTTGAAAGCGTATCTAATCTATCACCACCTTGGGTAACTACATAGATATCACTATCGGTTTTAGGTATCTTAGGATATATCTTTGTACGATATACCTCACGACCATCATTTAATTTCTTTGTTTCATTATTTTGGTATCTACTTGCCATAATTTATATTATCTATTTAAGCCGGACGTGTAATATGGTCCAACTACATTACCATTTGATGATATACGTACTACCTGGTCTTGGCCAAAACCAGCATCTTTAGAATACATTACCAACCCATCATCATTCGAGATAGCTTTATGTTCACCTAACTTAGGACCTGTATAATTTTTATATCCTTCTAACGTCAATAAAGCAACTCTAATTGATTGTCCTACTGTTAAATTTTGTTTACTTTCTAATTCTTTTATTTTTTCAGTAGATGTTTTACCATCAAATGCATCTGACGTGGATGCTTGAGCTAATGTAGTATCTTTACTAACATCTGCAGTTGGTAGTGGGGTAGTATCGGTTTTACCTGTTAATAGATTTTTAGGTAATTTAGGTGCCGATAAACTTGGTCCTTTAACAGTTCCTTTAGGAGTTATTTTTGGTAGTTTTTGTGTATAATTATTAACACTACCATCAGAATTCATCACACTACTATCACTAAACTTAACGGCCTCTTCATTAGCCTTATTAACTGCCTCTTTAGATTTTTTATAGTTGTATAATGAATTTAATGAACCATCACCTACATTTTCAACAAATTTAATTGTAATAGCAACATCAATAAATTTAGGTAAAACAAACCCATCAATCTCAGTTTCCCATGGACCATTATCTGGCATGGTATATGTTAATGATTCAATCAAACCAGTTTTATCAGTATAAATATCACCCAATTTAAAAGAAATAAAAGGTGGATTTGATAAATTATCGTTAATACTTGGGTATGCCATTTTAGTTAAAGCAGATACTCGTTGCCAGTTTGCTGCTAATTCAAGTGCATTGTTACAATATAAAGAAATGTTAAATGAAACATTTCGTTCTATTGATTCATATGTATAAAATTTATATGGATTACCAACAAAGTTATTAGATGACCATGAAGGTGATACAGTTTCAGTTAATCCAATAATGGTTCCTCTGAATAATGTTGGTTTGGAATTACCGTAGTATCCAATCCATAACGGAACTAAATCTACATATTCGTCTCCACCTATTTTTACTTTACCCGTTAATTTATCAATTGATTCATACGAGTTTGGATTTAAAATAATTTTATCTCCACGTTTACCAAACATACCACGTTTTACATCAAGAGTATCTGTTCTTTCAAAAGAATAAGTAGTATCTAGTTTACCAGTTTTAGAATTTATTTGTGGAGTGTATAAATTTTGAGAACTACCAGGATTTTTTGAATTTTTAAATCCATATTTAGTTTTACCAAATCTACCAAAATCATCACCCTTTCGTTTAACCCCATACAAGGGTGAAACTAACGATAAATCTAATTTAGAATCTTCAAGTTCTTCTTTAGTAGTAATTAATGTCTTAGATGTATTTACATCACTATAAGTTCTTTCATCGGTGGTATATACTACTGCAAATTGTTTATTACCAGTAGCACCATTAGCAGTTGATGCCTGTTGACCTTCACCAAATAACTCACCTCTTAACTTATCTTTACCATATGAGATACCTTGACCCAATGCCTGTTTTCCAAGTGTAGTTGGATTACCTCCACCTGATTTTTTTAAGAGTTCACCAACTATACTACCATTTGGTCCATATAAATCTTTAGTAATTGGAGTTTGAGAATTATTAAGAGAACCCTCTCCCTTAGCATTTGGTTTACTATCAACTATTTTACCTACAACTTCACTTGGAATTAAACCTTGTGGTATTCCGAGTGTGGTATTTATTTTATCACGGACATCTCCAATTGAAGTCATTGAACCGCCTGTTATTTTACTTAAACCTTTACCAATTAAACCACCGTCGCCCTCAGTACCACCTGTACCTTTTTTCATCTTTTCTACTAATGGGGTACTTCTTTGAACAATACGAATAGCCTCATTACCATATATAAGAGGATTGTTCAACTCTACGAGTGATTTAACACGTATTCCTGAAGTTTCTTGCTCGATGAAGGTTTCCTTATCAGCCTTAACTTGTTTGTCTTGTGGAGACCCTTTAAATAATTCTAATATTGTTGGCATAATTAAGATTTCTCCATTCCAAATTCATTTTTACTACTTGATTCTTGCCTCATAGTTACTTTTGCAGTAACATCATCCCCGTCTATGTAAACATTCTTATTTGACATAAATGCAATTTCTAATTTTTTTAATTGAGAAATCACACCATCCATAGATATACTCACACCACCACCACTCATTGATTCAGCTAAACCTGCTGGGTCTTTTGTTGCAATTAAGAAATCGTCTGGATGTGTACTCACAACTTGTCTATCTTGTACAACCCCATCATCAACAGATGGTACTGAAGCTTCAACACTACTCATCTCATCATCAAATGCACCGGCAGCTAAAGCAACACCAGCAGCGATAGCCAATGCACCAAAACCAAGTGTAAGAGCAGAAGTAGTAGTAATTGCTCCAATAGCTACTGCTGCCTGAGCAATTGCCCAACTTATAGCTGAACCTGCAGCTGTAATTAACCCTGGAATAATCGTGGTTATTAATAATGCACCAAATGTTAAGATTGATGGTACAATAGATACTAAAAATGCAGTTGCAATTACACCAACGGTTATTGCGATACCAGTCATCAGAGGCCCAAGTTCTTTCATTTTAGAAACCATACCAGCAAACCCGTCATCTCGTATTGAAGTAACTATTGCTGCTAAATTCTTAAACCCATCAACTGCATAGGTTATTGGTGAAAATGCGAATCTAATAACTGCACCCAATCCTTTAAATATTGGTACTAACACTTTACCAACCAATGTAGCTGCATCAATAACAACACCCACCAATGGTGATAATGCATCTGTAAGTTGAGTTCCTAATGCACCAAATGTATTTTTTAACGCGTCCATTTTAGATTGCATTTCTTGTTGTTGTGCTAATCGTTTTGTCTGTGTCTGTAAATCTTTATCTGTTATTTTACTAATATCTTTACCACTATCTAATAAAGAATTAGCTGCAGCTAATTGTTCTTTTGTTAATTTACCAAATCGTTCTCTGATTCGTTGTTGATTAACGAGAGATGAGAACTCCATGCCAGTTGCAGCAACAAGTGCCTCTTGTTCATATACATTTAATTTGGTAATATCACCAAGTTTCCCAACTTCATCAATTATTGCTTGTTGAGAACCTAATATATCGTTATTTGCTGCAAGATATCTAGCTTGAGATAAGTTTATATTAGTACCAAGTATTGCACTCGCTTCTAATTCGTTACCTATACTACTTTGATAGTCTAACAATCCTCTTGCAACCTTACCAGCTTCTGCAATTGATGTTCCTAAAGCAGCGGCTGCAACAGCTGCCTTGGCAAGTTCTTTAGTAGAACCTCCGAAGAACTGATATGCGACTCCAGAGTTATCTGCCATATCTTTGATAACCTTACCTGGTGCAACACCAGCCATTTTTGCCATTTCAGCAGTCTGTCCAATTAATGCTTGAGATTGTTCAGCAGATAATCCACCTATATTTTGAAATACTTTATTTAGTTTTGCAGCTTCAGCAGTACCAACTCCAAAGTTTTTATTCAATGCAACCATTGAACCAAGAACTGCTTTAGATGGTTGTTCTATACCATCAAATTCATTACTAAAATCTCCAGCTGCCTTAGCTACATCAGATGCAGTTACACCAAGGTGTGCATAAGTTCGAGATACATTTTGTATATTTTTATTTAACTGAACTGTCTGTGAATTTAATAAACCAGTATTATTTCTAAATTCTAAAAATGCAGAATCTAATTCTTTAAATCTATCTAATCCTATCTTGAATAATGCAATTATTGCAGCACCAGCAAGTAACATACCAGCAGAGATACCAATACCAATTCTTCTTAAAAATGTATTTGCAGTTTTTAACCCACCGTCTAATCCACTTGAAAATGATTTAAATACATTCCCTCCTTCTTGACGTGATTTTGTAAATGATTTTGTAAATCCATTCATAAACTGTCTGGAGGTACCATCAATAATTTTTTTAGCTCTTTCTTTAAATGGGTCAAATAATTTTCCTAAAGCATTACCAATGATAGGTATATTCTCTATTTTACTAAAAATACTATCAATATTAGATTTAAACGTGTCTCCATACTCATTAACCGTATCACGAGTTTTATTTAAAATCGATAAATTACTTTGATTTTGTTTTAAGATAGATTGTGCTGCAATTAATTGTATATTTAGTTGTTTAGAAAGTTCGGTATTAGTTCCAAAGTCTTTCTTAGATATATCATTTTTTTGTTTTTTAATATCACCAAGTACTTTCTCAATATCTTCTTGAGATTTTAAACTTTTTATTATTTCAGCTGAAAAGGATGCTTCATATTCTAAGGATTTATTTCTCTTATCTGATTTTTTGGCAATATCATCCATCGACTTACCAATATCACCCAACATAGATTGAGTCATTTTTAGTAAATCATTATATTCTCTTTGTGAATTAGTATCTGCCATTAATTATATCCCCTATATTCATTAATAATCAAATCCTAAGGCTTTTCTGACTTGAGGTGATATTGATTTTTTTATCAATTCTTTATTTCCTCCTGCTTCTTTTTCTATTTTAGTTCGTGCACTATCAATAGCTTTATCAGCTTTTTGTATAGATGATTGTATATCTTTATTATTTTTTAGGGATGATACAACTCCTCGTAAAAAAAGTTTACCTAATATGGATTCTTTTTGGACCCATTTAGCATGTGTTTCTTTAAAAAGTTTTTTATCTTCTTTAGTAATCTTCATAATATTCTCCAATTATACTACTATAAATATACGGTATAAAAAAAGTGAGGAAGTTTTTACTTCCTCACTCTTACGTTTGGTCCTTTAGATGAAGGACTTTGTGATTTTTGTGATTTCTTTACTTCATCACTTTCTTTCTTCTTAGCATCTATTAATTGTTTATAATAGAAGTTTCGTATGTGAATTGGTAATCTATATACTCCTTCTTGAGTGAACCCATTGCCATAATAACAAAGTTCAAAGATTTGTTGATGAAGTGCAACAGAGTGGTTACTCGGAAGGCCAAAAAAATCCTACGCCCATAGGAATCGGGCGTACCTCCATTTCTCCCGTCTGTGGGTCCTCGTACTCGAATTCCATATTTACATCAGGTTGTATTTTCCTAACTTCTTCTCTGAATGCACGAGTATCAATAGTTAAAAATCGATTGTTAATAAAATCTGTGATTGACTTAGTATCAGTCGTACCATCTACTGATGTAATCATATATCGATACCTTGTAGTTAACTCAGAAGAGGTACCTCCTTTAGTCAATCGTTCTAATGCTTTTACATCTGCATCAATTTTCTTCTCATCACCATGAGATAATAATTTATATTCTAAGACAGTTCCTGATTTAGTAGTGAATGTATAATTGTTTTCTCTATTTAATTTATCGAAATCAATTTCCTTAGTTTGAACTTTACCTAAATCTACCGAGATTTCATTTTTCTCTCCTAGTTCACCTTCCATTTGAATTTTATATTGAGAACCATATCCTAAGATACGAGTTGCTAACATTATTGCGTTTTTATCCCCTATCAATATATCATCTACATTGATATTTTTATCTACAATAATAGATTCAAATAACTTATCAAGAACCACCCCCTTTCTAATAAGATTCTGTGAAGCAAGAATTTCTTCTTCTTTAGCAGTCATGTATTTAATCTCAATTTGACCAGATGAGAGGGGATTACCTTCTGGATAACATTTACCTTGAGATGGAAGTGAAATTACTTCCGTTGGAAAATCATAATTTGACATAAACTTTTATTTAATTTGTTTGTATATAAATATATAATTTCAAAAAAATTGAAAAAAAAAGAGTTCTCAACAAGAGAACTCTTTCTGTATAGTAAAATGGAGTATTGTATTAGTATTCTAAAATTGCGTAATCGTATTCAAGAGTAAGAGTGATTTCAGATGGGTCGTTTGAACTCCAATCTAAATCATTAAATACTGCATTCTGAATAAATGCACCTTTAATTTTCCAATTTTCAATTTTATCACCAACTGGTCCTAACATAAAAATATCAATATCTTTTTTGTAGAAATCAGCATAACCATCACGGCCTGTGATTGATTCATGAGAGGTTCTTACCCATTCCATTACTTGTTGTGCTCCACTCGGTACGATTGGGTCATATAAAGTAATATCGATAGGTTGCCAAGTTCCCTTACCTTTCAATTTTCTGTTTACGTTGATGTGGTCAAGTGTTACAGTTTCAAATTGAATTGAAGGTCTGTTAGCTGTTTTGATAAGATATGATTGAATACCATCGATTTCCATGATGAATCTATTCTTCATCTTTGGTTCGAAGTTCGTGTAGAACATATCGTTAAATTCTAATACTTCTGCCATTTTGTTTATTCTCCTATTATACTAATAAATATAGTTTTTTTATTTTTCTAATTATGCGGTGAAACTAGCCCCAGTCGGTAGAATGTTGAAATCAATTACAATGAATTCAGCAGTCTTGGTAGGTTGTAAGTAAATAGCCCCTGCCAAGATGTTTCTATCGATTACATCTGGTGTGTTATTAGATTCATCCATTACTACTCTAAACGAGTATAAACCTTGTCTTTGTTGTATTCCTTCTAAATAAGGATTAACAGTATTCAAGAATTTACCTCTTGTTTGAGCGGTGTTTTGTTCGAATACAAGGTATCTTGATGTAGATGCAATGTACTTCTTCACTTTAATAAGTAATCTTCTTACGTTGATTCTATCAAGTGCAGATGAACGGTCTTGAAGTGTTTTCTGTCCAAATGCCACGATACCTTCTCCAGGGAAAGAAGCGATTGGGTTGATTTTTCCTTCATATAATGTATCTCTTTCAGCATGTGTTAATCTATTCAATACAGAAACTGCTCCAGTGATACCACCTCTGTTTAAACCTGCAGGAGCAAACCATTCAGCTGCAACTGCATCGTTTTCAGCGAAGATACCAGGCATCAATACTGATGGTGGAACTGAAGTTAATTTATTTGTTCTTGAATCGATTGTCTTAACCCATGGATAGTATGTACCAACGTAGTTAGAATCTACATTCTGTCCTTGTTCTACTGCATCTGCAATAAGAGCCTCATGGTCAACTACATCCCCAATGAAGAAAGCATCTTCACGAGATTCAACCATATCAGTTACTTTATCAAATACATAAGAATGATGTTGTCTTACTACACCAGGTGCAGATACTAAGTTAATATCAAAATCATCTGGGTTAGATACTGCGTTTATTGCTTTTACATAAGCAACAGAACCACTAGCGGTTGAAGTTGCCATATTGAAACCTTGTGAGTTTCCAGCTCCCCATCCACTTTCACCTGCTTTAAGTGATTTTATAGTTGGAGATATACCATCAAATCCACCTTGGAAACCAACGATGAATTGTGCAGCAGTATCACCTACTGATAATCCTAAGTTAATTGTTCCAAATTCGTCATCACCGAATGCCTGAGTAGTATCAG
>Ga0181557_1005069_pt1 | contig 12054 bp, 5 predicted proteins | sample 011ome_23_FD_148632 | JGI IMG/M metagenome (GOLD analysis project Ga0181557, IMG submission 148632) | Coastal salt marsh microbial communities from the Groves Creek Marsh, Skidaway Island, Georgia - 011506CT metaG (spades assembly) | ecosystem: Environmental > Aquatic > Marine > Intertidal zone >... | reverse complement strand
CTCTAAAACGAAAGTGGAATCTCTGGGGTTACATTGATGCACGTGACGGCGCGTTGGCAGTTGAAAAAGCACTCGAATACCGAAACCCCGGTTTTGAAGCTTTTATAGTTGCCAGCCCTGACTCAGTGATGCGAATGACAAATGCGGAACTTCTCGCTCAGGTATTCCCAGGTGTTGAACCTAAACGAGAGCTATCAGAACATGAAACTCTGCTTGGGATTGAAAAAGCTAAAAGGTTGCTTGGGTTCAACCCCAGACATTCCTGGCGTTCATAGTTTCAACGGCAAAAGATCTTGACCTGAGTTAGTGCCTAGACAGTGGGTCAAGAGAGCCTGCCTTAGAGTAAAAAGGCTCGGAAATGGGGGACAAATGAGAAAGCTTCTAGCTGTTCTACTCGCTTCGACACTAGTGCTGGTTGGTTGCTCAAGTAGTGAATCAGAATCTGCGCTATCGCCTATCGAGAGTCAATCTGGGCAATCAGAAACTGCAACCGGTTCAGAACCGGAGGAAAGCGTTGATGGTGAAAACTCAGCGACTGGATCAGATACGGAGACCAAAGGGGAATCGGGCGACACCGAAGGTGATTTAGGTTCACAGCCAGAGAGCTCCTCGGGGGCTAGTGCTGATGTTGTGGCGGAGGAAGTATCTCCCCTTTTGGAGGCCCTGCAGGCTTGGGATTTCCCCTCTGAGAACCAGAAGTGTGAGTCGGGGCCATTTCAGATTGGGTACGCGAGAGGCAAGTTTGTAGTTCTCTCATGCGGACCTGATGGGGCTTGGCACCCTCAAGATGGTGAGCCTCCGGTCGAGCTGGACACCGAAACTGGTTACCCGCTAGAGATTGTGACTGAGCTCAAGGCACGTCTAGCTGAGAACCCAAACAGCGAGGAGTTCGATTCTAGAACCGAGCCCAGTTATGAATTTGCCTCGGTTAGCTATCCACAGTTAGAGCCATGCAAGCTTCTCGACCAAGAAACAGTGAGGGATCACATGGCTATTGGTTTCCCAATGCCGATAGAGAGAGCGAAGCTGACAGGAACCTTGATAGTTCAGGTTGTCGCGGTCGACTTTGAAGGAGACAGGAGTGATGGAAACCCCAAGGTTGATCTCAGAAACCGCTGGCAAGCAGTTGAGTACTTCTGGGAAACCACCAGTGGAGGAAAGGCTGACATTGTTTTCCGATTCCCAGATAGCTACCTGGATCTACCCGGAACCTTTGACAGCTATGGGATCTCTACCCCTTATAACCAATTCGGCACCTTCGGTGATAATTTCTTCGACTACGCCCACGAAGCAATTCGCCTTGCAGACCCCCAAATAGATTTCTCCGATGTTGATGTGGTCCTGGTTACTGCACCAACAGACACTAGGAACCAAGTTGGAACCTACGTAGCTGAAGCTTCCATGCCTTATCGGCCAACCAAGGTGGTCACCGCTGAGAAGACCATCTACAACCTACTTATTAGAGGTGGCGACGAACCGGCAAACCTTGACAATTGGATTCACGAGTTTGGTCACATGCTCGGATTGACCGACTTTGGGCACGATGGGCCAAGAGACGATTCAGCAAACGCCGAAAAAGGCTTCTACGACATCATGACTGCCTATCGCAACCGAGAACTTTATGCCTGGAACAAGTTTCTGCTCGGTGTTGTGGATTCAAAGCAGATCGACTGCAAGACAGACTCATTGCCCTCGACTCACTGGCTCAGGCCTATGGAAGACGGGAAGGCCAGTAAGAAGGCAGTGATGATTCCGCTTTCAAAGCATGAGGTCCTGATTGTCGAGTCTCGCAGGCGCCAGGGACTCGACCCTAACCTTCCAGCATCCGCCGAGGGTGCTGTGGTTTACCGTGTTGACACTCGAGTTGGTCCCCCTGCCAATGCTCTGAAGATTGTCTCTCCAGGCTCCAGAGTCTCGGGAGATATTCGTAACCAGCAGGCGCTAAAGCTTGGAGAAAGTGTCAGCTATGGCGGTTGGAAAATTGAAGTTGTCGACGCTGGCAAGTTTGGCGATGTTGTCTCCATCGCAAAGAGTTAGAGGCCTGCTGACGTTTATCTTCAAACAAGGTAATGTGCTAGAAATCGGTCCAACATAGGGAGCTAATGATCCCTTTAGCCTCGGGAGAGGCTTATGTTCAGAATATCCCAACGTCTCAGAATGTGTCTATTTGTCTCACATTTGTCGGTTAGCAGCTTAACTCTGGCTTAGTTGCCTCGCTTCTTGATGTCTCTCATTAGCCACCAAATGATTGAGGTGAGGAAAAGGAGGAATGCCGCTGGAAGACTCAGGAAAAGCAACCAGAGCCAAGCACCTCCGCCGGTCCCCTCATTCCACATATCTCCCTCTGTGAACAAGGAAGTAATGAATGCGAGAGCAAAAGGGAGGACCAATAGCACCAGGGCTGCATAACTGAGGTACCTAGGTCGAAATCTGCTCACTCAAGCGCTCCTAATGCCAGTTTCATGGGCCCTTATGACGAGGGAGCTAATGATCCCTTTAGCCTCGGGGGAGGCTGATGAACAGAATATCCCAACGTCTCAGAATGTGTCTATTTGTCTCACATTTCTCGGTTTGCAGCTTAACTCTGGCTAAGTTCGGTTCGATCGGCCGAGAAGCGACTCTGTGAGTGAGAAATATTGGGTCACGGAACTTGAGAAAATCTTTGAAGCTCAGCCAACAATCAAAGTGCCTTCTTTTAGAGGGCTGATTTGCTGTCGCAGCTGGTCAAGGTCTGTGTTCTCAGACATGAGTTGTGTAGAGTCCCTGCTGCGGAACTCCTAGCAGACAACCTTCGCTATTAGGCGCGCGCCCCCGATGTCACGAAACTTTAAACTCCACTCGTCGTTTGCTAGCTCGCGTAGGAGGCTCGACCCAAGGCCTACCTTTGTTTTGCCCAACGGGCCAGTTCCATTGTCCAGGACTTCAAGAATTATCTGGTTCGGGAAGTCTCCGGGCGACACTGAGACCGAAACCTCCGTCGCCAGCCCGTGCCTAATTGAGTTCGTTACGGCCTCCTCAGCGAGCATGAGCACGACTTCTTCCTGCGAGGTCGTTAGGTCAGATTCGGGAAGGCTAAATTCAAGTCTTGCAACGCCTTCCCAGGCTGCCTGCAGGCGCTTTAGACGCTCCGAAATGGGGAGCGACTGGCCGACCAAAAAGTCGTGTTTGGCCTGCTCAATAATGTCTAACACTGCAGATTCGAGATTGTGTATTGACTCAGGCCGTCCCTGAGGCTGTGATAGCTGTAGAGCAAGAATCCTGTTTTGAACAGAGCTGTGGAGATAGCTTGCCAACTTTCGACTTACCAGCTCTCGATGCGCGAGAGCCAACGAACCCGAAACCTCGCGGTCTTTCTTCTTTACTCTTGGCCCATCGTCAACGAGTCGGCCCCCCTTCCAGCTTGCTGAGAAAACCACAGAAGCTATTCCTAGGGAGATGAAATTTGCTGTTGCACCTGCCAAATAGCGGCCAGGGTCAATTTCGCCCACAAACAGCAGTTGATTGCTCAGCGTTATCAGACATGCCGTAATTACAACCACACCTGCGTAGGCCCCAAAAAACCGGTTGAGTAAAAATAGCCGAGATTTCTTGAACGAGAAATTTGCAAGCGTGAAAACAACCGTGATCACCAGAAAGCAAATCAGCGCGGCGATAGCCGAACTCGTCACGCTGACATCAGGGCTACCTGCGTTGTAAACGAATAGCAGCCCCGCATAGAGGGCTGCCACGATCATGGGTGCAGAAAAGGGACGGAGCGCTATGGCGTCGACATTGATGCCGCGAATTACGAGAAAGTCCCGTATCCAGTTAGGACGAGTCCAGCGCGAGCGTGACATTGGCTTCACGCACTCAACCAATACGCGCTCCAAAACCTGCGCAGGTGAATCGTTTTGGGATCGCTGAAAAACGCGAACAACCCGACTCTCCAAGTCTTCAAAAAACGACGCAATTTGTTGAATGAGTTCATTGTTTATTGAGGCAGCCAGCGAGTGAGAGAGGCGCACCCTCGCATTGAGACGAAATTCTCTCCTGGCAATCTCAAACACTGAGCTGAGAGTAATCAATACTGCTCCAAGGAGTCCGGCTATAAACAATGTCGCCCCACTGAGCTCAATCGGGATCAAGCCGATGAGTCCTTCCAGCCAGTTCATAAACACGACCGCACAAACACCAAGGGCGGCCCCAAAACTTACGACAAAGGCTGCGGGTATGGGGTTCTCCCTGTGTTTGCGAAAGATTGTTGCTCGTGCGAGCTCGCCATTTAGCAAAATGAATAGCAAGATCATTAGGAAGACAAAGAGTTCTTTTATCAGGATTTCAAGAGTCAAAACCTCTGGAGTCTGCCTAAACAGGAGGGCCGAGGCCAGGGAAATGGGTAGCCCCAGGTTGAAAATCAACTTTCTGTCCAGAAGCGTTGGACCGCCAATTCTTCTGAAGTACTCAAACGCAGTTGGCATGCTCTAGTCAGTCTGAAATGCGATTCAAGAACACTCTGGCCAAGTGCACTCTTTGATTGCGATCCAGGTGAGAGGGAATGCCCAGTGCCTTAGAGATTCTGTTCACTGCAATGGCAACCGAGGCCTCGGTAATACCCCTGTGCTTCGCAATTTCCTTGTTAGAAGCGCCTGAAGCGAGAAGTGACAAAACCTGGAATTGAGAGTCAGTAAGCGCAGATAGTGGCCCACTCTTTTTGTGCTCAATGTGCCCCTCTTGAGCGGCTACACGCTTGATTGCCGCTTCAAGCTCTTTGCCACTTGAGAGCTTTTCTTTTAGAAGGTAGACGTAGTTCTTGGCAAGTTGCGGCCACTTCCCTCCCACTACCGCTCTTGGGTCTTCGTAGCTGGTCAAATAAACCACTCCCAGTTTTGGGTAGTGCTTTTGCCAAGCCAAAGACACGTCTACACCATTGAGTTGCTGACCAAGGTTTAGATCCACTACCAGGACGTCGACTTCGGTTTGACTGAGCTGGCTGAGCGCCTCTGCCCCGTCTGAGGCTGCAAAGACTACCTCGAAACCGTCGGCATTCAAGGACGACTCCAAAGCGTAACGAAGAAGTCCGTTGTCTTCGACAATTCCCACCCTGATAGCCATGTCTCTTATTATCATCGAAATCTCTCCACCCGAAAACGCCATTGGGTGTCTGCATAAAAGAGCTGGAGCTAGCCCGAAATAGCCTTTGCTGGATATCGATAAACCCCGTCTGAGAACTCGATTGTGTTGAAGTTGTCGAAGACGAACTGCATATCCTTGGCCTCAGGGGCAAAATCTTCAATCCATTCACAGTTGTGGAAGTAGCTTCCATCCAAAATCTTCTCTTCGGAAACCTGCGATCTTTCCAGCATCAAAATCATTGCTGCACTTTGAACGTAGGTATTGTCGAACAGCGTCATTGAGGGATCCCCTTTTAGGTCAAGGTATGCGCGCTCAAGTAGTTTTTGTCGATGATCTTCCCTGCCCTCGAGCTTTGCGGCCATGAACACACCAAAATAGTCAGCCGTCCCCTCGGCGAACCACCGCAACGGGTTTAGGTCATCCTCGTCGATACCCAAGATCGGCGAGCAGCGATTCAGGAGGTAATTTGAGAGGCCATGGTAAGCCTCATGAAAGAAGATTTCGGTTGCTGTTGTCTTGTTGTGCTCTGCAGTTCGAGCATAGATTACAGCGCGTGATTCCAGGCAAGGGTCTGGAGCAGTTGCGACATCAGCGGCTCCGCGGATCCACATTCCTACAACGCGAGAACCATCCTGGAAATCACGCCTCTCTTGCTCGGTGCACCCCAGTAGTCCAAGTTGCCAATCTTCAAATTGGCGAACTATGTCTTCCACCTCGTCAGAACTGAGCACATGCGAGTGTTCGCTAAATGGTGCCCCGTCGAAAATCTCCGGATCTGGGTCATCGTCAAGTGCCTGGCCAATAGGCCAAATTAAACCCATGAAATCAGCGGGAGGGTCGGACATCTCGGCAACTGCTGCTTCAACCCAAAGCATCACCTCAGAAGATGGAATTTGAGCATCAAAACTCACACCAACTCGAGTAACCGGTCGATCAGTTTCACCTGGCTCAGTTTCTAGGCTGCCGGATTGCCCTTGCTGGGTCTCCTGCTCAGCACTCGGAGTCGCACTTCGACCCTCGGGGTCAACTGTTGCACAGCCGCTGAGGATCAGCACTAACGCGAGGCCTGAGGCCGCCTGTCGGCGGAGTCGGTAGATCACATTCTTGGACAACCAACTACCTCGTCAGAACTGTTTTTGTCAGCTGCTTCACGCCATCGATGTAGATATCAACGCCAACGTTCAAGCCGACCGCCGCTGTTTTTCTCTGAAACACCTGGTAGTCAGATGCCACAGTTGTTTTGAACCACTTACCGGCAATCTTCCAGGCCAAGGTCTTGCCACTGAAACCCTTCGCATAGACAGCCACATAGCCGTTGAATGCCCCTGCATTGACCTTCCCTGAGGATGTCGCCACGGTCTCGGATTCTGAAGGCCCTGTTTCAATCGGGACTTCTGGAGTCACCGCATTTTCAACATAAATCAATCCTGAGTAGTAGGTCAGGGTGCCGTGAGATGAGCCAAAGACAATCAATTTCGTCCCCGCTTTGAGAGAGGCTGGCATCTCAAAGACAAGTGCGGTTTTACTCTGTTCAGAGATAGTCGCTTTGACTCCGTCAATTGCAATCGAGCCAACTAGATTCAATCGCTTGCCGATTATTGTGATGAAGTCACCCGAGTAGGCAACCTTGGAGGAGATCCCGGTGGGTGCTGGGCCCGAATACGCCCTAGGGGCCTGAGGTGGGGCTGGAGCCGCAGCAGGTGGCGTTGGCTCGAGCAAAAAGACTGGTGAGGAGTAGCCAAACTGGCTCAAGGAGGCGACCAAACCCGACTCGCCCGTGCCGCAAGTTCCTGTTACGAAGCCCGTCTCCGACGTTACAGCGCCATCTCGCAGACCACGCCATTGATCGGCAGCCTCAGCCGGGGTGATGCTGAACGCTCCGCTTAGCCAGCCACCAGGAATACAGACGTAATAGAAGCCATCGGTGCTTCGCGCCTGATTGCTGGCGTTGAACGAGGGACCTGAAACCACAAACTCATAACCATCTCCATCGAAAGTGCGGTTACCAAATGAGAAGCCTTGGCCATTAGTGGAGACGAGGCCACCCGCTACTGCTGCCATGTCGGGGCTTGAAACCAGATTCAAATACGCTGGCACCTGGTCAAAGACCATGAAATCACTGGTCACCGCATTATTCATGTCAGCTCCGCACTTGTCAGAGGTCACTGACCCGTCCTGCAGAGACACTGAGCATTGCGGCCACCAGGTAGTCCTTGAAATTGCACTCGACATGGCGCGAGCTTCTCCAACGAGTGTGGTAACTACGCGGTCACCCGAGGCATTGATGTCCCAACGGTTCGTGTTTGAGCTCACAGCCGTTGTTGAAGGGTCTACAAGGATTGCTGTGTCTCCATTCACGAGAGCAAAATTTATCTGACCTTCACCCGTACCCACTGGGAACGGTCCCGCCCCAAAAAGATTGCCCGAGCTGGGCCAACTGATTTTCATTTTGACAATTGAACCTGCGGGAATCGCAAACCCAGAGCTCCCAATCGCTGCCGTTGGTGCCAGCTCTAAATTTGCCTCCAAGGATTCAGTGCTCCCTATCAGCTCAAGCTGCACCGAATACGAAGAACCGGACTCCGCTCTGACGGTTCCGTCAGAATTCCACACGCCTGTATCAGATTCAACGCAAGGGTTGGCGCTCGCATTCTCATCTCCCTCACAGGCCTCAAGAAGAAAGTGGGTTTCATCTGGATGGACACCAGGCTCCGGCCAAAAGGGCTCGGACGCCACCCATGCCTCAATGCCGACGTCGGTAGTAGTGTCGTCCAAGCCATCGCCAAAGATGTCTATTACAACTCCAAGTGCGAGAAATATTGACACTTCACCGTCCGAGCTTCCGTCCATAGGGACATAGGCGTCGAAAGTTACAGATGTGTCAGTGGTGCCATTTACGACTACGCCAGAGGTGGTCCTTGCATTGTCGCCGGCACCGAGCACCAAGGTATCGGGTGTCCCAGACACGTACTGGGTACTGCCGTCACAAAGGGTTTGAATTTCATTTGAGTCAGAAATTCTGACATTGGCGATTGGATCGCTAGGCTGAATTCCTTGGTCATTGAAGTGGGGGAAAGTCTTTACTAAATCTCCGGACCCAACCTTCGCGTCATAAAAAACCCAGACATCCTTAGCGGACGACGGAAGGTTGGTAAGTGTTATTCGCGTCCGTTGCGAGTAACTGACACCTCCACCAGCGCAATCAGTTGCGACCACCCCACCCTGAGCGACCAAGTAAACCTCCTGGCCTTGGTTCGAGGGATAAAGCTTTGTCAGCTCCGACTGGGAGGCGTCGACACTTTCTCCACCTCCACCGAAAGCGCCGCTCAGCTCATCACCATCGCGGGTGGTCACGCTGGTGGCAAGACCCAAGGAATTTCCATCGACACTGATCTGAAACACTGTCGTCTTGGGGTCAGCCTGGGCAGATGGCATTACAACCAAAGCGGATGCAGCGAGAGCTAGTATTAGGGCATTTGTTAAGCCATCTTTACGAATCATGTAAAGACTGTAGAACAAAGAAGCACTTTTTGCTAACTTTTCTTAACATTGATTGGGCAACCCTAAGGAGTAAAAGTGAAGGGCACTATTAGAGCAGCGAGTTTCGTGGTTGTTGTCTCAATAAGCATCCCCACCCTGGTTGCATGCTCAAGTCCTGACTCAGTGCCACCCGAGGGGAGTATCGAAGAATCAAGTACCCCCGCAAATGTAGATCTAAATTTAGATGTCTCACTCCAAAGCCTCATAGATTGCATGAGCGAGGGAGGTATAACACTTTTTGCGCTGGGCTCGGGTGATGATTCCCCTGACAAGATTGCGCTCGATGCCGGATCGGATTTTGACCAATGGTACGCACATGACTACCTAAATACGCACTGTTTTGCAGAAGTCGAGCAGCTTGCCTATAGCAACGGACTGAGCCTAGAGCGCAACATCATGAACATCACCAACTTATTCGATGAGGCAGCCGGAGGCTTCGGGCCGGACACATCCCTTCAAACCTCAGCTGAGCCGTGCCCGCTAACCCCGGTTTCCACATTTCTCCCTTTCGACAGTCTGAATGAGACCGATTTTTCCTATTTTGTAGAGAGAGCTGAATTCGAATGGGGCGACGACCCACGAGAACGGTTTATAGATGTGCCGGTTTCCGAAGGTTCCATCGAGTCAGAACAGGATCGGGACTTCGTTCAAGTCCATGAAAACGGTGAGCTTCTCCGCCTAAGCCCAGTGCTTGAAAGCGAATCATGCTTTAAGACAGTTGGAGTAAACATCAAGTTTCGAGCTAAGCCACAGGTTGAGGGTGGACAGTATGAGGACGGCTGTCGCACCTTGGTGACAACGAACGGAAGCCGCCGTGACCTGCTCGGCTTCAGCGTTTTCATGTGTCAGGGCTCGCCTGATTGGCCAGAGTCATTTATCAAGGTCTGGATATCGAGTGGGCGCGATGGCGTCGAAGGCTACGAACGCAGGTACGACCGATTCAATGAATTTGATTGGAACGAACTTTCAATCAAATTTAGATTCGGCCTAGACAAACCAAGGGTGGAAGTTGCTGTAAATGAATCTGTATACAACGTTCTCTTGGTGGAGAGGGGTCGGGCGAACCCGGAGCGAATTAGAAAATATCTGTCTTCCGGTGACTTTGGTCTCTGGATCGGTGGGCACCCCGACGACGACTACCTGGACCACCCTGCTGACTTGCAGCTCGATATTGATTCGATTGGCCTGACTTTTGGCTCTCAGCCTCAAGACTCCTCTCGACTAGCTTCTCTTCTTGATGAGTTCAGGGGAACAAGCTCAATAGCTAAGCAATCAGAACTCGCGGTCGAATTCATATCGAGCTTTGACTTTCAGTGGGATGAGGTCATTGGACCTGCGGTACTAAATTTCCTCTCAGCTTTCGAGCAAGAACAACCACTATTCACCCTTCGAGCGGCCACGGGATTGAACCTCATGACGCCAGCTCAGAGGCTGACCTACACCTTAAAACAGTGGGTCCTTGACGATCTCTCTTCTAAGGAAACTGGCTCGCTAGCGTTCCAAGAATCGGATAGTTTCCCAGGTGCGGTTTCACCCAGGGCGCCAAGGCGTGAGATTACGGTCGCTATTGACGGGGATTATGAGACAGACCCCAATTTTTACATTGCCAGTCAAGAAACCGTGCTGCGGTCTACCGGTCAATACGTCGCACCGGGAGAGCTTGTGAGTATTGATATACCTAGTTCCGCTGCCGGGGCTGGTTTAGTGGCAAGAGTCGGGATTCATTACGCCGACTTGGAGCGCTACTACTCCGAATTCAACAGATTCCCTCGAATTTCGAGAACATTCAAGCTTGATGAGACAAAAACGATTGTGGATAACCCCCTAGGGGGAGCTCTCTACATCGAGGTCCCAGATGGTTCCGCACTCGGAAAAGTTAGGGTCGGGATTGACGGTGCTGTAGAGATGCCCACCTTCTCGGGCAAAGACCTTGAGGGAGCAAATAATGATGTGAGGCGATACCAGGAGCTGCTGAGAAGTGCTCAAGTGCCTTGGTTTGAAATCGTGGGGCAGTCGTTTGCCCTGACATACCCGATTGGTATGTCCCACAACTACCTTGATCCTCGGCCTCTTCTCAAGGTTTGGAATCGTGCCCTCACGGACGTGAATATCATGGCTGGCCGTCCGTTAGAGAGATTCCGCGAGGAATGGATCGCGATGGATTCTCAGCCAATAACCAATTTGGTGCCGTGGCCGGTTGCGAACCCGAGCTTTGGGTTCTTTACTGAGTTGGAGGACTTTCAAGAGGCAGGATCAGCCTCATCGGTTTACGACAAGATTCAGGGCGAGGGCTTCTGGAATCCAAGGCACTTACTGGAAGTGGATGAGGCCTTCCTTAGAGATAGTGGAATCGTGTCTGTCTGGCACGAGTGGGGACACCTCAACAACCTTCCTACGCCGGGATTTGAGGCGGGAATTTGCCAGGAGGTCGAGTCCAATGTTCATCTTCTAGCGGCTGTTGTTTACAACAAGACTCTCGGGTTGAGCATCGATAAAGCTTTGCGTTACTCAGGATTCCAGGATTATGACTTGAGTGATGCAGCCCTGGACACCATGTTCTCACCAAGCTGGCAAGCCGATGAGCGGATGTGCTTCGATGAGTGGGATAACGAGATGCGCTACCAGACCAGGAGCTGGGCTCGTCTAGTTGAGATTGCAGGACTGTTCGGCTGGGAAGCTGTAGGTGAGATTCATCGGGTGTTTTACAGCTTGGGAACGGCTGAAATGGATGACCAGGAGACAATCGCTCTTGGCTCCAAAGCAATCAACATCAACTTGGCTCCAATCTTTGAGTTTTGGGGCGTTCCAGCAGACCGCGAAACACTTGCAGCTGTTGCGGATCTACCTGCACCGACCGATTTCAAATCACGTCTTCAGGAGTATCGTTCTCGCATCCCGACCAGCCGGGCAGAGCATGAAGCTGCGATTGACAAGCTGAGCTCAACCACCGGGAGCATGGGGCGTTGGGACTTCTACAGAGAAAACTACGATCCTGAACTGCAGAGAGTGATGCTTGAAAAAATCGACAGAATAATCGATTCAATCGGCTAGGTTTTGAGGCGCGTATCTACCGAAGAGATTTGTTATTACGCCAACCAAGGAAAGTGGGTTTAGGAATGACGCAACTCCGGAAGATGACCTAAATGATTCCTTATGGTGTCAACGGGGAAACGAGGCTTTTTTTGCATCGCAATCACAGTCGGCGCATTCTTGCGGCTAATTGGTAGTTTCCTTTAGATCTGCAAAGACCCAAGGAGATATGCGGGCTATAGCTCGAGCCACCTGCCAGAATCGAACTGGCGACCTGCTCTTTACGAGGGAGCTGCTCTACCGACTGAGCTAAGGTGGCGGACCGACAAAAGTTTAGTCCAAAGGAAAATTGGTTCTAGTCTCAACCAACTT
>Ga0181557_1005058_pt1 | contig 12072 bp, 9 predicted proteins | sample 011ome_23_FD_148632 | JGI IMG/M metagenome (GOLD analysis project Ga0181557, IMG submission 148632) | Coastal salt marsh microbial communities from the Groves Creek Marsh, Skidaway Island, Georgia - 011506CT metaG (spades assembly) | ecosystem: Environmental > Aquatic > Marine > Intertidal zone >... | reverse complement strand
GCCGCCGAAGACCCCGGACTCGAGCTCGCGGCGGAAGATCCCAATCGTGGAGGACGAGGACGACGACGACGACGACGAAGCGACGACGACGACGACGACGACGGAGACGCGGGGGAAGAACGGCGACGGCGACGGCGACGGCGCGGACGCGGACGCGGCGGCGAAGATGAAGCGCACCGCGGACGACGCGTTCAAACGCGGGGACATGCGCGCGGCGTGCGACTTATACACCGCCTGCCTCGCGTCCGCGTCGGCGTCCTCTTCGTCCGGCGGCTCCAGCGTCGCCGCCGTCAAGGTGGCCGCGCTCGCGAACCGCGCGGCGGCGAGGTTAAAGCTGGAAGACTACGCCGGCGCGGAGAAAGACGCGAGCGACGTGCTCGAGATGGACGGCGCGCACGTCAAGGCGCACCACCGCCGCGCGGCGGCGCGGGTCAAGCTCGGTCGAGTCCACGACGCGTTAGTCGACTACGCGGTCGTTCGAAAAGCGTTCCCGAGGCATAAAGGGGTCCTGGCGGAGATCGAGGAAGCGGAGGCGCTGGCGGCGGCCGCGCCGGCGCCGACGCCGACGCCGAAGCCGAAGCCGAAGCCGGCGGCGGCCGCGGAGCCCCCGTCCGCCTCCGCCGCGGAGATCGCGGAGCTGAAACAGAAGGGCAACGCCGCGTTCGTGCGCGGGTCGCACCGCGAAGCGATCGAGCATTACGCCGCCGCCGTCCACCTCGCGACGAGAGCGAACGACGACAAGACCGCCGCGATCCTCCTCGCGAACCGCGCGGCGTCGCGCCTCAAGCTCGGCGAGTACGCCGCCGCGCGCGAGGACGCGTCCGAGGCGATCGCGCGCGATCCGAAGTACGTCAAGGCGTACCACCGACGCGCGGCGGCGAGGAGCGGCTTGAAGGATTTTGAAAACGCGTTGGAAGATTACGAGGTCGTCGTCCGGGCGAACCCGGGGAGCGAGACGCTGAGAAACGAGGTCAACGCGTGCATGCAGCGCGCCGCGGAGGCGATGCTCGGCGGGATGGACCTGGGGTCGCTGAGCGGGGGAGGCGGCGACAGAGCGGCGTCGAGCGCGAGCGCGAAGAAGGCGGTGGTCGTCGAGGCGGACAGCGACGACAGGCGCGTTCTATACACTGGTCCCCATACGACCCCGTCGGCGTGGTGAACGCCGATCCTTAAGGACTTTTGGCGGCGTCTCTCCGCCCAGGGTCCCTCGCTTTCAATCCCCGTCCTCGACGCCTTTCAACTCCAACCGACGCCTTTCAACTCCACCCCGACGACGACAGCGACGACGACGAGGATCCCCCGCCGCTCGCGGCTGAGGCGCCGACGCCGACGCCGGTGGAGACGACGGATCCGGATCCGCCGTCCGCGAGCGGACGCACGCGCATCGCGATCGTCGAAGAAGACTCCTCGGACGACGACGACGACGAGACGACGACGACGACGACGGAGGAAGCGTCGAAGACGACCACCGCGGACCCCGCCGTCGCCGCGGAGGCGAGCAAAGACCGAGGCAACGCGCTGTTTAAATCCGGCGACTTCAAAGCCGCGGAGGCGGCGTACACGGAAGCGATCGCGGCGGTCCCCGCGAGCGCGGCGTACCTCGCGAACCGCGCCGCCGCGCGCCTCAAACTCGGCGACCACGTCGGCGCGGAGCTCGACGCCTCGAGCGCGATTTCCATCGACCCGGCGCACGCCAAGGCGCGGCATCGACGCGCGATCGCGCTCGTCGCGCTCGGACGTCACCGCGACGCGTGCGAGGAGTACGCGCACGTCGTGAAGGCGTTCCCGGGGCACAAGGGCGTAGAGGCGGAGGCTGCCGCGGCGAGAGCGAGCGCGGACGTGGAGGAGATGACGGAGAAGGCGGCGGCGATGAAGTCGCTCGCGGAGGAGAGCGCGTCGAAATTCGCCGCGGCGACGGCGACGGCGGCGGCGGCGGCGGAGACGACGACGAAGGAAACGAAGAGAGAGAAGAACGCGGAGGAGGCTACCGAGTCGCCGAAGCCGAAGCCGAAGGCGTCGTCTCCGAAGACGAAGACTCCGGTCACGAAGGACGACATCGACGCGAAAGCCGCGGCGGCGGCGGCGCTGCTTCGAGAGAAAAAATCCACGCGACGCGGCTCCGGAGGCGCCGCGCCCGCGAAGACCGCGACCGAGTTCGAGCGCGGCTGCCGGACGTTGCGAGGCAAACCGGAGGCGCTCAGCGCGTTCATCTCCGCGCTGTCCGTCGCGGACGTCAAGCGCGTCGTGAAAGAGAGCGTCTCTAACGTCATGCTCGGCGCCTTCGCGGAGGCGGCGGACAAAGTCTGGATACCGGCGGGCGACGTCGAGAAGTTTAGCGAGTACGCCGCCGCGGTGGCGGCGTTGCCTCGGTTCGCGTTCAACGCGCTGCTGATGTCCACGGCGGACAAGGCGGCGATGACCAGGGCGTTCGACGCCGCGGGCGCGGACGAGCGGACCGCGGAGACGCGGAAGCTGTGGAAGTGTTAGAGGTATCGAAAGTATGGTATCTACACAGTACCTTCAACCGACCAGACTGAACGCCGCCCACCCAGCTCGCGTCCACCCGTTTCCGTCCCCCCCGTTCGTTCGTTCGTTCGTTCGCCGTTCGCTCGTCTCGCCACCGTCGCTCGTTCGCACGCCGCCGCCGCCGCCGCCGCCGCCGCCGTCGCGTCCTCTCCTCCTCTGTGCTCTCAACCCGCCTCCCCTGGCCCGCCGCCGCCGCCTCCGCCTCTCGCGCGCCATCCATCATATCTCTCACCCGGGTCTCTCCGCCGCAAGTCTCTCTCACCCGAGCATGAACACGACGAACCGCATCGCGTACTCCGCGAACGTCACGGGCAGCAACAGAATGTTCAGCGGGAACGGCAGCGAGTACCCGGACCAAAACTGCGACCAAAACCCGACGAACGCGAGCGCGAAGACGCACGCGTTGAACACCCGCCCCTTCTCGTCGATCGCCGTCGGGTTCAGATACCCCCGCCTCGTGGCGTACGTCAGCGACCCTCTCGCGAACATCTGCGCGCCTCTCGTCGCGCTGTGGAACGCGCTTATGGACATCTGAAGGAACCACGCGATGACGAAGCCGCACAGCTGGCAGCCGTACCGGAGCCCGCACGGGACCCACTTCTTGTACTCCGACGGCGTGATCTCCAGGAGCGCCGGCTCCGCGTGCGTTTGCACCGCGTTGTGCGCCATCTCGCCCACCGTGGAGCCGATCGTGACGCACGCGGCGAAGCGCACGCGCAGCGTCGCGACGACGGCCATCAGCCCGCCGTTGATGGCGACGAGCGCGTCGGTCACGAGGTCCGGGTCCACGGCTTTCGCGACGACGGCGGCTTTTCGAACCGCGAGCGCCCTCGCGTCGATCTGCTTCACGTCCGCGACGCCGTCGCCGTCCGCGTCGACTTCGTCGTCCTTCTTCGACGCCGCCATCGCGACGTCGTAGGAGTGCTTCAGCTTCTTCAGCGCGATCTTCGTGTCGTCGAAGCCGATGAGACGGTACGCCTCCACGGCCGCGCAGAGCGTGAAGAAGTTCCCTCCGAAAAATACGAGGACGAAGCCGCACATCGCGGGGAGGAACTCCTCCGGGTGGTACGGCTTCAGGATCGTCGCGAGGTGGTTGAAGTACGCGACGAGCGCGATGACGTACGGCTCGATCGTCGCGATCGTCTGCGAGAGGAGCGCGAACAGAGGCGTCGTCTTTTCGAGCATCGGACGCATCAACGTCGCGAAGCGCGTCGCGGAGATCGCCGCGGCGCCGCCGACGGGCGCCGCGGATTTCTTGCCCGCGGTGTCCGGGGTCGAGCCCGCGGCGGCGGTGGAGACGGGGATCGCCATCGCGGTGTTCGACGGACGGCGAGCGCGCGGCGCGTCGTCCGAGTTATGCGAGGAAGACGCGCCTCCTCGGATCTCACGAAGGGCCGCAGGGATCGTAAAAATATCTCGCGTGCTGATGCTGTGATGTCCGTTTCAACGCGCGCTGCGAGAGCGACCACATCTTAACATCGCTCCGCGCGCCGCGCTCGAGGACCCCGCGCCGCGCCGTCGCGATGCCGCCTCGGAAGCCGCCCTCGGCGCGCGCCGCCGCCGCCGCCGCGAGGCCGAAGTCGCAGTACAAGCAGATCGACAAGCGCAAGTACGACAGGCGCGCGCTCGACCTCGCGGACGACGCGGAGCGGACTCGCGGACGCGTGCACGCGTCGGACGCCGCGCGCGTGTGGCACGACGTCCACGACGGCGGTCGCGTCACGGACATCGAATACGCGACGCTCGCGAGGATCGCGATGGACGGGATGTACAAGATGACGAGGGGCGTGACGACGTTCTTCCGCGACAAGGTGAGCGCGCATCGGCGATGGAGAACGCTGCGGCGGACGGTCGAGTTCGTCGCGCTCGCGAAGGCGGGCGCGAGGCGCCATCGTCGAAACGAAGACGAAGACGAATTCGAAAACGAACGCGAACGCGAACGCGGGGGCTGGGAGCCGACGTCGACGCCGGCTCGCGCCGCGCGCGCGGCGTGGCAGCGGATCCTCCCCGCGCTCCTCGCGCTCCTCGCGTCGCGCGCGATCGTGACGGCGACGGCGGCGACGGGGTCGCCGCCGCGCGCCGTCGCGGGCGCCGCCGCCGCCGCCGCCGCCGCCGCCGTCCTCGTCCCCGCGCTGATCGCGACGTGGGTGCGTTCTATATCACACTGGTCCCCATACGACCGCGTCGGCGTGGTGAACGCGATCGATTCCTTAAGGACTTTATCTCCCGGCGCATCTCTCCGCCCAGGGTCCCTCGCTCACAATCCCGGCGCACCTCGACGCCTTTCAACTCCGCTTCTGACGCCTTTGAACTCCTCCCCGACGACGCTTTCTTCGTACGGACCCTCGACCCTCAGGCGCTGGAGTTCATCAGGCTGTCGCCGTGGAGTCCGGTGAGGTTGCCGCCGGGGAGCCTCGCGGCGCGCGTCTGCGACGTCGTCCTCGTCGCGGACGAGCGGGAGCGCGTCCACGGTCTCGCGCGGTGGACGCTCGCGGCGTGGCTCGCGTGCGTCGCGTTTCCCGCGGATTGCGCCGTCGCCGCGGTGGCGATTTCTGGATCCATGAAATGCCTGTTCGGCGGAGACGAGGGAGGCGCGTCCAGGAATCGGAGACTCGCCGTCGCGTGCGTCGCGTTCGCCATCACGTGGGCGCTGCACGGCGCCGTTTTCGTCGGGATGCCGCGATCGCCGCCTATTCCGCCGCAGCCGTTGCCGCCGGCGCCGCCGCCGGCGTCGTTCGCGGACGCCGTCGCCACGAGCGCGTGCATGCTCGTCGCCGCGTCCGTGGGCGCGGCGGCCTCGATGACGTCGGGAACGACCGGGGTGGGGGGAGTCGCGCGAAACGCCGGGCTGGTGATCGAAACGCCGGGCGCGTGGGCGTTAGCGGCGGTGTCCGGAGTCGTCGCGGCGGCGGCGGCGGTGGGCGCGGACGAGGCGGCGGCGGCGGCGGCGGGCGCGGACGAGGCGGCGGCGACGGTGCGAAATTCTAGATCCATGCGTAGCGTGGTTCGCGACGCCGCGAGCCGCGACGCGGTCGCTCCGTTAGTCATCGCGGGAGTGGCGTACGTCTCCAGGGGGGTCGTGCTCGGGTGGGCGTGACGAAGGACGGAGGGGGGCGAGGAGGTCAGACTATGACGCGGCGACGGGCGAAGAAGCGGCGACGATCGAAGAGAACGTCGCGAGCGGGCCGCTCGCTGTGAGTTGAACACGACTGGACGACGAGACCGCCGCGAGTCTAGCTATAAGAACATACACACTACGTGTACTACGAGTACACGAACACGTACGCGTCCACTCAGCTCGGCGGGTTAGTTAGGTCAACTTCTTGAACAACAGAAACCGCCGGTCCAAGTAGAACCACGGATCCTCCGAGTGAAACGCGTACCCGGCGCGTTCGTACAGCTTCTTCGCGCTCGGGTTGTCCACGTTGACGTGCAGCCATAACTCATCGTACCCCCACATCTTCGCCACTCGCTCGCTCTTCTCGATGATCGCGCTCGCGACGCCCTGCCTCCGCGCCTCCGGCGCGACCGCGACGTTCGCGAGGTAGGCGCGGTAGGGACGCGACGTCGGGAACGGCGGCGGGAACGGCGCGTCCGGAACGCACGCCTGCAGTGTCGCCGACGCGACGATCTCCCTCCCGCAAAACTCGCCCTCGCCCGCCGACGGCGGCCTCTCGCTCTCGTCGTCCGCACGCCCCCCGCCCCCTAAACCCCCTTCCTCCATCACGAGGCCGGTCGCGACCCCCCCCGGGACGACCGCGTCGACGACGATCTGCATCCACTGCCGCGCGTGTCGCCGCCGGCGATACTCCGCATCCGGCGCCCGGCGCGCGTCCTCCATCGCCGACGCCGTCTCGTCCGCGATGCGCGATCGCATCTCCGTGAGCTGCTCGGTCGTCAGCGCGTCCACGCTCGTGCGCGTGCGCTGCAGCGCCTGAATCTCTCGCGCGGTCGCGCGCGCGCGCGCGCGGCCGAACTCCGCGCGCGTCGCGTTCGCCGCGCGGCGTTTCTCGCGCTGGCACTTGACGACGACGCCGTTCAGGTCTTTGATCATCGCTCGCTCGTAGGACGCTTCCAGGAGGTCGCCGATCGCGAGAAGCGCGGCGCCAGCCTCGGTGGGGAGCGGGATCGCGATCTCTTTGAACACCGCGGCGCACAGCGTCGCGATGCGCGGGACCTCGTCCTCGTCCCTGAGGATTCGCACGCGCACGTCCGAGATGTAGGAGGACGACGGCGACGGCGCGACGACGGCGTCGCCGGCGGATCTCTCGGAAGACGACGACGACGACGACGACGACGACGACGACGACGTCTCCGCCGCGCCGTCGACGGACGACGACGCGCGGAGGCGGCGGACGGGAGGCGCCGACGGCGCCATCACGCGCGTCGTCGCGCGCGCGCGGCCGCGCGCGATCGACGCGCTCGGCGTCGGCGACGGCGCGGCGAGCGGCATGGCGCGCGTCGATGTACTGCGCGACGACGCACCGCAGCCGCAGCGCGCGTCGGCACGACAGCTGGCACTCGTGGACACGACCGTGACGTCGCCCGGCCGCGCGCACATCGCATCGCCCACGCGCGCTTCCTCGTCGTCGTCGTCGTCGCGCGCGTTCGGGGTTCCTTCCAGACCCCCACCGCGATGGCCGCCGCGATGGCCGCCGCGTCGTCGTCGTCGTCGCTCGCGGCGTCGCGCGTCGTCGCCCTCGCGTCGACGTCGTCGTCGTCGCCTCGATCGTTCCTCGCGCCTCGCGCCTCCGTCGTCGACGCGTCGGGTCTCCGTCGTCGTCGTCGCGTCGCGGAACGCCGTCGCGCCGCGCCGCGTCCTCTCCATCGCGACGCGGTCGCCGCGTCGTCGACGATCCGGACGTCGCCGCCGCCGTTCCCGCGCGCCGTCGCGCGTCGCGGCGGCGACGACCGCGTCGTCCGCGTCCGCGCGTCGTCGTCGTCGTCCCCCGGAGACGACGACGACGGTTCGAGCGCGTCGTCGGATGAGAAGACGCCGCCGTCGCGCCCCGCGGGCGCGGAGGTCGACCTCGGCGCGGTCTTCTCGCGGTTCAAGACGGTCGCGACGCCGTTCTGGGTGGACGATACGTCGTCGAAGAACGCGCGATGGCTGCTGGCGGGAGTCGTCGCGCTCACGCTCGGCACCACCGCCATCTCCGTCGGATTCAACTTTCTGGGACGCGACTTTTACAACTCAATCGCGGAGAAGAAACCGGACGATTTCGATCGCCTCCTCAAGACCTACATCGCCGCCATCGCGGGCGCGATCCCCGTGTTCGTGCTCAGGGACTACTACCAAGAGGTGCTCGTGCTGAAGTGGCGCGGGTGGATGACGGAGCGGTACGTGGAAAAGTACCTGGACAAACGAAACTTTTATCACATCCAAACCGGAAGCGTCATCGACAACCCGGACCAACGCATCGTGGACGACATCGCGTCGTTCACGTCGACGTCGTTGGGTCTGACGTTCACGCTCCTGAACGCCGGGATCGACCTCGTGAGTTTCAGCGGCATCTTATTCGGGATATACAAACCCCTCGTCGCGGTCCTGTTCGTGTACGCCGCGGGCGGCACCGTCGTCAGCGCGAAACTCGGGAAGCCGCTCGTGGGTCTCAACTTTACGCAAGAAGCGCGAGAGGCGGACTTCCGGTACGGCCTCGTGCGCGTCCGCGAGAACGCGGAGAGCATCGCGTTCTACGCCGGCGAGGCCGCGGAGCGAAGCGCGCTCGTCGGACGCCTGAGACGCACGCTGGATAACTTCGGCGACCTGCTCGTGGCGACGCGAAACGTCGACTTTTTCACGTCGTGCTACCGGTTCCTCATCCAGGTGCGTTCTCTACAAAAGCTTTTCACCCATACAGCAGCTCGGTTTCAACACTTGATTGCGTCCCCTTTCAACTGACCGATGAACTATTTTTGTATGGAATCGCCCTCAGTTCCTCCCCGCCGCGGTGGTCGCGCCGCTGTTCTTCAAGGGCGAGATCGAGTTCGGGGTCATCAACCAGAGCAGCAGCGCGTTCTCGCACATCCTAGGCGACGTCTCGCTGGTCGTGTATCAGATCGAGCGGCTCGCGTCGTTCAGCGCGGTGACGGATCGCCTGGGACAGATGACGGAGGTGCTCGACATCGGCGCCGCGGAGATGGTCTCCGCGCCGGGGGAGATTGGCAAGCGACGCATCACGCGCACGCCAGTAGTGGTGACGCCGCCAAGCTTGGGAGCGTTCGCGATGGGCGGCGCCGCGAGCGCCGCGGGCGTCGCCGCGACCGCGCTCGGCGCGGGACCGGGCGCGAGAGGAGGAGGAGGAGGCGGAGGAGGCGGCGGAGGAGGGCTCGACGGCGACAGCGGCGCGAGGTTGAAGCTCAACACGTTGACGGTGCGCGCGCCCGGGCGCGCGGGCGCGGAGCGTCCGCCGCTCGTGGAGGGTCTCGACTACGAGCTCCCGAAGAGAGGGTCCGTGCTCGTGATGGGCCCGTCCGGCGCGGGGAAGACGTCGTTGCTGCGAGCGGTCGCCGGGTTGTGGGAGCAAGGCGACGGCGAGGTGATGTGGCGGAAACCGGAGACGACGACCCGGAAACAGGATCGGGAGCGCCTGGATCCAGAAAAGGCCACCACGTCCACCGCGGCGTCCATCGCGGAAAACAACGGGATGTACTTCGTCCCCCAGCGCCCGTACTTGGTCCTCGGCACGCTGCGACAGCAGCTGCTGTATCCGACGTGGGTGCAGACGACGCCCGCGCCCGGCGTCGGCGCCTCCAAGGTGGGCAGATTTCCGTTCGAAGAGAAGGCGTTGGAGATCGCCGGCGCGGACGACGCGGCGACGACTATCGCGTGCGGGATCGAGGGGTGCCCGCCGGAGCCGAGCGACGACGAGCTCCGCGCCGCGCTCGATAGGGTGAACCTGGGGTATTTGCTCACTCGCGGCGCGAACAACAACGGCGCGGGCGCGGGCGACGACGTCGGCGAAAACGTCGGCCTGGACGCCACCGGGGACTGGGCGTCGATCTTATCCCTCGGCGAGCAGCAGCGCCTCGCGTTCGCGCGGCTGCTGTTGACGGCCCCGCCCGTCGCGTTGCTCGACGAGGCCACGAGCGCGTTGGACGGGGATAACGAGGCGAAGATGTACCGCTTGCTGAGAGAGCTTCCGGACACAGCGTACGTCAGCGTGGGGCACAGGGCGTCGTTGTTGGGGTTCCACGACGAGGTTCTGAGGTTGGGAGGGGACGCGTCGTGGAGCGTGAGCGCCACGGACGCGGCGAAAGCGAGGGAAGCGTTAGCGGGCGAGCTCGAGGAGGTTTAGGGTCGAGGGGAGAAGACGTGAGGCGTACGCGCCGCGACAGATAGATGATTCAATTTTTTCATCTCATCGTCGTCCGCTCCGTCGCGCTTCAGCTCGGAGTCGTTCAAACTCCTCCGCGGTGATCGGATCGTCCACGCCGCCGTCGAACATCCCTCCTCCTCTCCCCCCGTTGAAGAACTCCCCGAACGGGTTCCCGCCGCGCTGCCGCGGCGGCGGCGGCGGCGGCTGGTCGTATTCGTATTCGTAGTACTCGTATTCGTCCCCGGGATACGGATACGGCGGCGGCGGCGGCGGCGCGCGTTCGCGTTCCCGGTACCGCCCCGACCGCGCCTCCTCTCGCGTCTGCTGCATCGGCGGCGGCGGCGGCGGTGGCGGCGGCGTCCCCCACCCCCTTCCTCGCCCGTCGTCGTAGAAGTCCTCGTCCAGCCAGTCGTTGACGCGTCGCGTCGCGCCCGCGAGCGGGCGGAACAGCCAGCCGTCGAACGTCTGATCCCTCCCGTACCGCTCCGTCCCCCCCCGCGGCGCGAGGGACCCCGATGGTCCTCCTCCGCCGCCGTCGCCGTTGAATCGCCGCGAGACGTTCTTCGTGAACTCCTGGTCCGCGCGTCTGGACATGTCGCGGTACCGCGCGAGCGACGCGCGGCGCTGCTCCGGCGTCACCGCGCGTCGACGCGACGCCTTCGCCGCCGCAATGCGCGCGCGCGCTTCGTTCTCCACCGCGGCCATCCGATCCCACTCGTTCCACCGCGACTTCTTCTCCTCGCGTCTGCGGTCGTACGCGTCGCGCCACTGCGCTTCCTCGCGAGCCGCGCGCGCCTCCTCCTCGGCGCGCCACGCCTCTTCCCGGCGCCGATAATCGTCGTCTTCGTCGCGTCGGGAGAAGAACGCCGAGTCTCTCGTCGTCGCGCCGCGCTCGCGGCCGTTCGCGGGGGGGTATCGCCCGCCGCCGCCGGCGCGGCATCGCGTCGTCGACGCCGCGCGGTTCGCGCGCGCGTTGGGCCGCGCCGGCGGCGCGACCGGCGCGACGAGTCTCGACGCGAGGCGCTGCATCGTCGCGCCGCGCGGAGCGCCAGTAAGTGCCCTCGACCGGCGGTGGCGGGGGTTTCCGGCAGAGGCTCTCAGCTCGAACTGGAAATCGCTGCACTGCGAGTCGCAAAACAAATTCGCGAGAGCGCGCGAGGCACCGCCCCGCTTCCCTCGTCCTCAGTCTCGCGCGCACCGCCGCAGACGCGCGTAAACCACCCACGGCCACCATGGGTGACATCCCCCCGTGCCCGACGATCTACGTCAACAACCTGAACGAGAAGATCAAGAAAGAGGGTGCGCGCGGACCGCCGTCGATCGAACCCTAAATTCGATCGATCGATCCGTCGAGACGACGAAGCGCGAGCGATCCGATCCGTCCGTCGTCGTCGTTCCGATTCGATCGCGGCCGCGTCCTCCCTCCGCCCGATCTGACGCCCCCCCCACCCCATCGTCGTCGTCCTCGTCGCAGAGCTCAAGAAGTCCCTCCACGCGGTCTTCTCGCAGTTCGGAAAGATCATCGACGTCGTCGCGGTCAAGACGTACAAGCTGCGCGGCCAAGCCTGGGTCGTGTTCCAAGACGTCGCGAGCGCGACCGCGGCGATGCGCGCCGTACAGGGCTTCCCCTTCTTCGACAAGCCGATGAAGCTCGCGTACGCCAAGGCGAAGAGCGACGCGACCGCGAAGCTGGACGGGACGTACGACCCGTCCGCGCGCGACCCGGAGGCGCGCGCGAAGCGGAAGGCGGCGAGTCAGGCGGAGGAGAAGGCGTCGCAGGCGGCGAAGGCGGAGGCGGAGGCGAGAGGGGGCGGATCGGCGCCGATTCGAACGGATCCGTCCGCGCCGCCGAACGAGATCCTGTTCGTGCAGGGGTTACCGGGTGCGTGTTTTCGATTTCGTCTGTCCGTCGCGACGCTTCTCTGTTCGATCTCTTCCGCGCGTCGCCGCGAGGTCCGCGGCTGGCTCGAGCGACCCTCTCTTCGCCCCCGTCCGGTGATCGACCTACGACAACACCGATAAAACTGTCGGATCGAACGGTGACGAAAACACGCCGTTAGGACTGAGGATGGAAGGAACCCCGGAGGGGGATCCTCGGCGCTCGAACGCGGCGACCGACCGGACCGTCGCTTTTCTACCGTCGTCATCACTTTCGCTGACCACGCGCTCACCACTCACGCTCGCCAACCACCGCAGAGGCGACGACGGCGGCGATGTTGTCCATGCT
>Ga0181557_1005056_pt1 | contig 12074 bp, 8 predicted proteins | sample 011ome_23_FD_148632 | JGI IMG/M metagenome (GOLD analysis project Ga0181557, IMG submission 148632) | Coastal salt marsh microbial communities from the Groves Creek Marsh, Skidaway Island, Georgia - 011506CT metaG (spades assembly) | ecosystem: Environmental > Aquatic > Marine > Intertidal zone >... | reverse complement strand
ATCCGCGTCACAAGAAAAAAGAGAATTTATGCAAAAGTTGTATGAAATTGAACCTAATGCTAAATTACAACATATTAGTGTAAAAAATTTAAAAAAACAATCTTTTTCTTGGGTTCCAGAACTTCTAAAAACAGTAAAAGGGCCTTGTAGCGTTCTTTCTATTCCATCTTTATCAAGTTTACAAAATCTTTTAAAAGTTTTGGTACAACCAAAAACAGGTATCCCGTGTACTGTTATTAGTGTTTTTTATGAAAATAAATTGCTAACAATACCACAAATAGAAATACTTGCAAAAAATATTGCAAAACCTGAAAATATTTTACTTTTAAAGAATGTTCCACAACGTTTATGTAATTTATGGTTGTATTCAATACAAGATTTAGTTTATAAAATGAAACATAAGGCGAATAACGGGAATTGAACCCGTATTTTCAGAGTCACAGTCTGATACTTTAACCGATTAAGTTATATTCACCAAAGTTCAAAATTAAGGTTAGAGACGGACTTGAACCGTCATTACAGGATTTGCAATCCAATACATTACCATTATGTTATCTAACCTTTGGGAAAGGCAGGATTCGAACCTGCGATGACAAAAGTCAGCAGATTTACAGTCTGTCGCCTTGAACCGCTCAGCCACTTTCCCTTTATTTAAGAATTGTTTAAAAAAACAGATTTCACATATGCCACAATTGGACGCTACCACTTACTTTACACAGTTTGTTTGGTTATGTATTACATATACCACATTTTACCTGGTTTTAACTAAAACCATTCTTCCAAAAATTGCAAAAATTTTATACGTACGCCAAAATAAAGCTACACATACTGAAGAAAACCAATCACCAGAGACAGCACAAATCCAAAATAATGCTTCTCAACACATGCTACAAGCATGTACTCAAGCAAAACAAGCACTTGAATCAACAGTGATACAATCACAACAATGGGGTGCGCAAGCAACTCAAAATATTCAAAAAGCACAACTTAGTAGTTTACAAACAGAGTATACAAAACAAATGCAAACAAGTACATATACTTTTGCACTTATGGCAAATGCTCTAAAACTAACTCTACCACCTAGTGCGCATACAATGCTTGCACAAGCTACAAATGAACAGAAAGCTCGTGTCTTTCAAAAAGCAGTTATTAAATCACTATTTAAAAAATAACATCTAGTTCGGTGTATATTTAATGCACCGAATAAAAAAATAGCTTTTTATGATCAAACAATTAACAAATAATCTTTTTTATATTCTTTCTGGAACTCTTCTTTTTCTTGTATTAAGCTCGAAAAATATTCTTATTTATAATGAGGAATTACTTATTGCAGCAAGTTTTGTTGCTTTCGTAGTTACAAGTGCACATACAATGAAAGATGCAATTGAAGAAACTTTTCAAACACGTGCTAAACATATTCAAGATGAGCTTGAAGCATTTTTTGTATCTAAAGAAACATTATGTCATGAAGTAAAGCATAATGTACAAATACAAAAAAAATTAGCTCAAAGTATTCTTGCTTTAGGTGCGCTTGTTGTAGTTAATGTAGAAGCTATTCATACACAACGTGCAGTAGCATTACGTCACGCAATTCATACACAAACACTTACACAATTACAACAAATGATTTCTCAGCAACATGCAGTTCAAGGTCATTTACATAATGTAACATGTGCTTCTTACAAGCATGTTATGCTAGAAGCAATGCAGATGCAAAAACAAACTATGCAAAGTTTATGTATGCAAAATGCTTTAGATCTATTAGGTACAATGCAACGCAAAAGTACTGCTCAGACAATTAATACAAAAACTCGCAAACTTGTAAAAGTTCAAGCCACATCAAAATCAGATGATAGACTGAAAAAGAAATCGGTGAAAACAAAAAAGAAAGCGTAATATTTTGGTTTGGTGAAAATCGCCAAACCAAAAACTAATAAATACTTGAAACTTTTGCTTTTTAAAGTATGTATATAGTCAACCGAACCCAAACTGACTTCGATCTTGAAACATACATGCACTGTATATACTATGGCAACATGGGACACGCAGGAAAAAGCAATATATGCCTATATGGGCAACAGTTTTTGTATATCTTTTGTTTATCATTAACAAAATATCAAAATAAAAAAAAATATGATAAAAACAAAATAAAACACAGAGGCTAATTTCAGCTAAAGTTTATTAACTTTGATATTTTATTTATCATATACTCGGCAAAAACAAATGATGTCTATGAAACATTTTATTGATCGTTGGTTATTTTCAACCAACCATAAAGATATTGGTACTCTTTACCTTATTTTCGGTGCCTTCTCAGGTGTATTAGGATCATGTTTTTCTCTTCTGATCCGTATGGAGTTAGCTCAACCAGGAAATCAAATTCTTGGCGGAAATCACCAATTATATAATGTATTAATTACAGCTCATGCTTTTTTAATGATTTTTTTTATGGTAATGCCCGCTTTAATCGGTGGATATGGTAACTGGTTTGTTCCAATCATGATTGGTGCTCCAGATATGGCTTTCCCTCGTTTAAATAATATTAGTTTTTGGCTTTTACCTCCGTCATTATTACTTTTATTAAGTTCAGCATTAGTAGAAGTTGGTGCAGGTACAGGTTGGACAGTATATCCACCATTAAGTCATATTACAAGTCACTCTGGAGGTGCTGTAGATTTAGCTATTTTCAGTTTACACGTTTCAGGAGCAAGTAGTATTTTAGGTGCAATTAATTTTATTACAACCATTTTTAATATGCGAGGACCTGGATTACTTCTTCACCGTCTGCCATTATTTGTGTGGAGTGTACTAATTACAGCTTTTTTACTTTTATTATCTCTTCCAGTTTTAGCAGGAGCTATTACAATGCTTTTAACTGATCGTAATTTTTCAACTAGTTTTTTTGACCCAAGTGGTGGTGGTGACCCGATTTTATATCAGCATTTATTCTGGTTTTTCGGACACCCTGAAGTATATATTCTTATTTTACCAGCTATGGGTATTGTATCTCATGTAATTATGACCTTTAGCCGAAAAACTATTTTTGGTCAAATTGGTATGATCTATGCTATGTTATCAATTGGTTTATTAGGGTTTATTGTTTGGGCTCACCATATGTATACTGTAGGTCTTGATGTTGATACTCGAGCTTACTTTACAGCAGCAACAATGATTATCGCTGTACCAACTGGTATTAAAATTTTTAGTTGGATTGCAACAATGTGGGGTGGTTCAATTCATTTACGCACGCCAATGCTATTTGCAATTGGTTTTATTTTCCTTTTCACAGTTGGTGGTCTGACTGGGGTTATCCTTGCTAACGCAGGTATTGATATTGCTTTACATGATACTTATTATGTTGTAGCACACTTTCATTACGTACTTTCAATGGGTGCTGTTTTTGGTTTATTTGCAGGATTTTATTATTGGATTGGTAAAATTTCAGGCTACCAATACCCAGAAACTCTTGGTCAAATCCATTTCTGGTTATTTTTTATTGGTGTAAACCTTACATTTTTCCCAATGCATTTTTTTGGTTTATTTGCAGGATTTTATTATTGGATTGGTAAAATTTCAGGCTACCAATACCCAGAAACTCTTGGTCAAATCCATTTCTGGTTATTTTTTATTGGTGTAAACCTTACATTCTTCCCAATGCATTTTTTAGGTTTAGCAGGTATGCCTCGTCGTATTCCAGATTACCCTGATGCTTTTGCGCAATGGAACGTAGTGTGTAGTTTTGGATCTTATTTATCTATCCTTGCAAGTGTTTTCTTCTTTTATGTTGTTTTTAAGACATTAACAAGTAATGATATGGTAGATGAAAATCCATGGCAATTCGAAGAAGGTGAAACTTCTGTAATGTCACTAGAATGGACAGTAACTTCTCCACCACCATTTCACACATTTGAAGAAATTCCAGCTGTTAAAGAAACCAAATTTCCTCATTTACAAAAATAATGATTAAAATTTGATACATTTAAGAGCAACATTTTTAAATGTTGCTCTTGAGTCTATTAAAATAATGAATGAAAAGTTTACAAACTTTTTATGAAATATTCCTCTACAAAAAACAAATTTTATATTTTTTTTATTTAATTACAAAATACTTAACATAATAAATAATATAAAGATACTAAAAAAACGTTTATCTATTAACCATAATAAATAAAAATCAAATAAAAAGAGGGAGGGTTCCAGGGTTAGGGTGGTATTGTTAAAGCAGTTTAGATATGATATTTAATTAAATGGATGGTTTGCGGGCGTATGGGCGCCTTTATTAAATCTTTGTATTAAACTTAATTTCAAAAAAAATTATACTTAAAAAATTTAGCTTATAACATTATGTTATAAGATATGTGAGATTATACTTTAGTATTTTTTCACAATTATATTTTTGCTCGAGTTTCAGAGAGTGCGCTAACGCATGAAATCAGCAGCCTAAAGACTACGGCCGCAAGGCTAAAATTTAAAGGAATTGACGGGGGCTTACACAAGCGGTGGAGCATGTGGTTTAATTCGAAACAACGCGCAGAACCTTACCAATCCTTGCAATATACAGGAAACAACTGTTATAAGTTGTCTTTTGGTATACAGGCGCTGCATGGCTGTCGTCAGTTCGTGGCGTGAGCTGTTGGGTTAAGTCCTAGAACGAACGCAACCCTCTTAGCATGTGCATTATTAATGCCTTGTTAAACTGCCAGTGACATACGGGAGGAAGGAGAGGATGACGTCAAGTCCGCATGGCCCTTATGGGTTGGGCTACACACGTGCTACAATGGCGAACACAAAGGGATGCAAGATGGCAACATGGAGCAAATCCTCAACTTTCGTCGTAGTTCGGATTGTTCTCTGCAACTCGAGAACATGAAGTTGGAATCGCTAGTAATCGTAGATCAGCATGCTACGGTGAATTTGTATCTAAGCCTTGTACACACCGCCCGTCACATAATGGGAGCGGGACTTGCACAAAGCATATTAAATGCCACTTGGACAGATTTTAATACGTTTTTTTCTGCCTTTGTTTATTTAATACGTTACTGTAGGTACTGTGACTGATATGAAGTCGTAACAAGGTAGCCGTAGGGGAACCTGCGGCTGGAAGGACTCCTTTTTTGTACACTAATACTAGAATATATATAAACATATGAGTTTGATCCTGGCTCAGAATGAACGCTTGCGATAGGCTTAACACATGCAAGTTGAACGTGTAAGACACGTAGCGAACGGGTGCGTAACATGTGGGAATCTACCCGTACATAAAGGTAAATCCTTTTTAAAAGATCTGTGATCGTGTATGGATGAGCCCGCACAAGATTAGATAGTTGGTGTGGGAAGGGCGCACCAAGTCGAGGATCTTTAGCTGATCTTAGCGGATGATCAGCCACACTGGGACTGAGACACGGCCCAGGCTCCCATGGGAGACAGCAGTGAGGAATCTTGGACAATGCACGAAAGTGTGATCCAGCTATATCGCGTGGACGAAGAAGGGTATTTTGCTTGTAAAGTCCTTTCAGCAATAAACATGTTTTTACATGGAGCCATAATGACAGCTCTTGCAGAAGAAGCCCCGGCTAATTTCTGTGCCAGCAGCCGCGGTAATACAGAGGGGGCGAGTGTTATTCGGAATAATTGGGCGTAAATGGCGTGTAGGTTGTGCTTCGCTGTTATCGGTTAAATCCCCATCGATATGGTGGGTAAGGCTGATAGAACGGTTGTACTAGAGAGTGAGAGAGGATACGGGAATTTCGAGTGGAGAAGTTAAATTCTTAGATATTCGAAGGAAGGCCAACTGCGAAGGCACATATCTGGCTCATTTCTGACACTGAGGCGCGAAGGCGTGGGGAGCGAAGCCGATTAGATACCGGCGTAGTCCACGCAGTCAACGATGCTGCATTCCTCTTTGGAAAGCAAAAAAAACTAAATTTTTATGGGCATATAAAAATGCTCATAAAAATTTATTTGTATTCATTTTATTTTAGATTGTCAGGCACCGAAAGATGGTGTCCTGGCGAGGTAGCTCAGTTGGTTAGAGCGCAGGATTCATAATCCTGTTGTCGGCAGTTCAAGTCTGCCTCTCGTCAAACAAAAGCCGTATTTTGTGGATGCCTTAGGTTCATATGCACAATGGGCGCTTTACGATGCGAAACGTTGTATCTGAGACATCATTCTGACAGGTACAAATCCCCACAGTGGTAAACCACATTATTTTGACACGAGGAGAACTGAAACATCTAAATATCCTCTAGGAAAAGAAATCAACCGAGATTCCGTTAGTATTGGCGAAAGAACGCGGATAAGGCATATGTTTATGAAATTGAAAAACATGTTGGAATACATAGACCAGAGAAGGTAAAAGTCCTGTATTATGCCTTTCATAATCATTAAGAGTAGAACGTTAAACTGTTTGAAAATAGGAGAACCACCTTCTAAGCCTACATATGCATATGAGACCGATAGTGAACAAGTACTGTGAAGGAAAGGTGAAAAGAACCCTCTTGTATAGGGAGTGAAAAGATCTGAAACAAAATACATACAATCAATCGATATATTAAAAAAATGTATCGGTGTACCTTTTGCATAATGGGTCAGCGACTAAATGTGTGCAGCTTGCTTAAGCAAAGATGTGGAGGCAAAGCAAAAGCGAGTAGGTTTTCCTGCGTTTGTTGCATGCATTTGACCCGAAACTAAGTGATCTCGTTTTGAGCAGGTTGAAGAAAGCGTAAAGTCTTTTGGAGGACCGAACCGACGTCTGTAGCAATAGGCGCGGATGACTTGATACGAGGGGTGAAAGGCCAATCAAACTTAGAAATAGCTGGTTCTTCGCGAAATTTATTGAGGTAAAGCGTCTATTAAATCTTTCTGGGGGTAGAGCACTTATTGAGCTATGGGGGTCCAAAACCTTACTGCTCTCAAGAAAACTCCGAATACCAGTAAAGTATAATAGGCAGACAGACAAGCAGTGCTAAGGTTGCTTGTCGAAAGGGAAACAGCCCAGCCTGGCCGCTAAGGTCCCAAAGCATTCTGTGAGTGGGAAAAGATGTGATACAACTATGACAACTAGGAGGTTGGCTTGGAAGCAGCCATTCTATCATGAAAGCGTAATAGCTCACTAGTCGAGTTGTGTTGCGCTGAAAATGTATCGGGGCTGAACAGAATCACCGAAGCGCCAGTTTTTAAGTAGCGAAGCGTTTTGTGCGCCAATGAACATATATCGTAAGATGTGTGGAAGGTCTCAAAAGTGACTATGCTGACATGAGTAACGAAAAATCATGTAAAGCCATGATCGCCGTAAGTTCAAGGGTTTCTGCTAACTGGGAATCAGTGCAGAGTTAAGTTCGGTCCCTAAGAGTTTGTATACACTTATACGCTCGATGGAGGACGTTTATGCAAGACGGCTATCTAATACACAAATACTGCAAAATGGATACGGTGTATGTGTGTCATAGTCCAGGAAAAAAGCATTAATGCAAGACCGTACCCGAAACCGACACAGGTGAACGAGTCGAGTAGACTCAGGCGTTGAGTGAACCATATTGAAGGAACTCGGCAAAATAATCCCGTACCTTAGGAAGAAGGGATACCGAAAGGTGACACAAAAATGGGGGTGACGACTTTTTACTAAAAAATTAGGACTCTGCAAAATGGTAACATGCTGTATAGGGTCTGACGTCTGCCCGGTGCTAGAAGTCTAAAAGGCGCATTGCAAGATGCAAATGGAAAGCCTAGTAAACGGCGGTTGTAACTATAACAATCATAAAGTAGCGAAATTCATTGCCAGCTAATTCCTGGCCTGCATGAAAGACGTAACGATTGCCCCACTGTCTCCAGTATGGACTCAGTGAAATTGAATTCTCCGTGCAGATGCGGAGTACGTGCCCCAAGACGAGAAGACCCTGTGCATCTTTACTGTACATTTGCATTGACAAAACGATGAGCATGCGTAGGATAGGTGGGAGTACATACATCCTTGAAATACCACCCTTGCCATGGATTTTGTCTTACACCAATTTTGGTGCACAATGCATGTGAGGCAGTTTGACTGGGGCGGTCGCCTCCTAAAAGGTAACGGAGGCGTGCGAAGGTAAACTCAATGCAAGACGGAAACTTGCTGAAGAGCGTAATGGTATATGTTTGCCTGACTGTAAGATGTACACATCAAACAGAGACGAAAGTCGGCCATAATGATCCACAAGTGCCGTGTGGAAGGGCTTGTGCTTAACGAATCAAAGATACGCCAGGGATAACAGGCTGATAATTCCCAAGAGTCCTTATCGACGGAATTGTTTGGCACCTCGATGTTGACTGATCATATCCTGGGGCTGAAGAAGGTCCCAAGGGTTCGGCTGTTCGCCGAATAAAATGGTACCTGAGTTGAGTTTAGAACGTCGTGAGACAGTTTGGATTCTACCTGGGGTGCGCGTAAAAGAATTGTGAAAACCACGTCCTTGTACGAGAGGACCGGACGTGTACAACCACTGGTCGAGTAATTGTTTTGCCGAAAGCATTGTTACCAGGCTACGTTGTGACAGGAAAAGAACTGAAAGCATCTCAAGTTCGAAACTTTTTTCGAGACAAATTCTTTAAAATGTCGTGAAAGATTATCACGTTAATAGCCGAGCTGTCTATACCATGAAAATGAGTAATGCATGCTCGGACTAATCTTTTTTATTTAATTCTAATACAAAGAGTAGTTTTAAGTAAAGACCCAATATAAGTCTTTATTTAAAATTATTCTTTTCTTTCTTTTATTGGACATTATTATAATAAAATAAAACTAAATTATGTTTAAAATTAAGAAAAGAAATTTAACTCTTTAACTACACTTAAACATATCATAACCTTTAGCCTCTAAATATAGGATTCTATTTGCATACCGTAATTTTAACGATATGCAAATAGAATCCTATATCAAACCTTTATTTTTTATTACGGTAAAAGTTCAAATGCAACTAAAATACCAGCAACAAATAAAACCCATGCAAGTGCTAAAGGAAGAAAAACTTTCCAACCTAATCGCATAAGCTGATCATAACGGTATCTTGGAAATGCAGCACGTACCCAAATATATAAAAACAAAAAGAAAATTGTTTTTATACCAAGCCAGAATGACCCTGGAATCCAATAAAAAATAGTTAATGATAAAGGTGGTAACCATCCTCCAAGGAAAAGAATTACACATAATACACTCATCATAATCATATTTGCATATTCTCCAAGAAAAAATAACGCAAAACCCATTGAAGAGTATTCCACATTATAACCGGCTACAAGCTCGGCCTCTGCTTCTGGAAGGTCAAAAGGTGCTCGATTTGTTTCAGCTAAGCATGAAATAAAAAACAATAAAAGTAAAGGAAATAAAGGTACAGCAAACCAAACCTCTTCTTGAGCAAGAACAATTTCAGATAAATTTAATGAACCAACACACATTAAAACGGTAATGATAATTAAACCTAAAGAAACTTCATAAGAAACCATTTGAGCGGTTGAGCGCAAAGCCCCTAAAAAAGCGTACTTTGAGTTACTTGACCAACCGGCCATGATTACACCATAAACACCAAGTGAAGAAATAGCAAAAATGTACAACATTCCAATATCTAAATCAGATAAAACCATTCCTTCACCAAAAGGTATTACAGCCCATGAAATTAAAGCTAATAAAAATGTAACTACAGGTGCTGCTAAAAATACAACTGTATTAGCACTACTCGGTAAAACTGGTTCTTTGATAAGAAGTTTTAATCCATCAGCAAGTGGTTGTAAAATTCCGAAAAAACCTACAACATTTGGACCTTTACGTCTTTGCATTGAAGCCATTACTTTACGTTCAGCTAATGTTAAATAAGCTACTGCTACTAGTAAAGGAACTACAAGTCCTAAAATTTTTGCAATACTACTAAGAATAAATAAAAACATAAAGCTATTCTTTTTTTTTATCCCCTACGGGAATTGAACCCGTGTCTTCGCCATGAAAAAGCGATGTCCTAACCACTAGACGAAAGGGACTTAAGGAGAGTAGTTCCAATGGTAGAACAGTGGTCTCCAAAACCAAAGGTTAAGGGTTCGAATCCCTTTTCTCCTGTAAAGTGCTCGTAGCTCAATGGATAGAGCGCCGAACTACGGATTCGGAAGTTGAGAGTTCGAGTCTTTCCGAGCATGTATAAGGGCCTATAGCTCAGTTGGTTAGAGTGTACGCCTGATAAGCGTAAGGTCAGTAGTTCAAGTCTACTTAGGCCCATTAGCGGAAAAAGGGATTTGAACCCTCAACCCTAGCCTTGGCAAGGCTATACTCTACCCTTGAGCTATTTCCGCATTTTTAAACTTTTCTTTGCCCATTTAATTAAATGGGCAAAGAAAAAGAATTATGGTAGTAATTAGTGTAAATGAATTGCATCATTTAAATAAATACATGTTAAAATAGTAAATACGTATGCCTGTAAACAAGCAACACCTACTTCTAAAAACATTAGTGCGAATACAACAGCAAATGGAATACTTGCAGCTAATTTTAACACACCTCCTAATGAAAGCATACTCCAAGCAAAACCACTTAAAATTTTAACTAGTGTATGACCAGCCATCATATTTGCAAAAAGTCGGACACCTAAACTAATTGCACGAAAGCCGTATGATACAAGTTCAATAACTACCAGGAAAGGAGCTAACGCTAAAGGTGCCCCTGGGGGTAATAAAAAACTAAAAAAATGTAATCCATGAATTTGGAATCCAATAATAGTTACAGCAATAAATACTGAAACAGATAATCCAAAAGTTACAACAAAATGACTAGTTGTAGTAAAACTATATGGAATCATACCAATTAAATTACTGCATAAAAGGAATGCGAATAATGTAAATAGCATAGGAAAATACTGTTTCCCTTTTTCTCCAATTTGTTCTGACACTAGACTTACAATAAATTCATATACCATTTCAACAAATGATTGCCAAGGTGTTGGAATTAATGTACCTCCACGAACAGTTACAAGCATACATAAAAGCATAAAAAGTCCTGTCGATAAGCACATAAAAAGTGATGAATTAGTAAATGAGAAATAAAAGTTACCAATATGCATTGGAATTAATGAAATAATAGTAAATTGTTCTAATGGGGAAAAAAATAACATAAAATGATGTGTTTTTTTCATTTTTCCTTTCTATTAAAGGAAAAAAAATGACCAAGTATTAAAAAAAAGCAAAATAATTATGCTTTCAGTCTTATTTTATGTTTTTGCATGTTTTGCATTACTTTCAGGTATCATGGTAATTCGAGCAAAAAATCCAGTATATTCAGTACTTTTCTTGATTCTTGTATTTTGCAATGTTTCAGGTTTATTACTTCTTTTAAACCTAGATTTTTTTGCAATGGTTTTTCTTGTGGTTTATGTAGGAGCAATTGCTGTTCTTTTTTTATTTGTAGTAATGATGTTAAATGTAAAACTTGCCGAGATCAATGACAATATTTTACGTTACTTACCAATTGGCGGTGTTTTTGGGCTTCTTTTTCTTGGTGAAATTATTCTTTTACTTGAACAAGATCTTGTACCCGTTATTTTTTATCAAACACAATTAGTTCTACCATTGACAGAACAGTGGTTTATGTTTGGTATTTTTATTTTATTAAGTTTTTATAATTTTTTATGGTTGGTTGTATCACAACCGTGGAATATTTTTTCAGCAATGTCTCAATGGAACACTCATTGGATTCAATTAAAAGAGCGTTGTCAATCATATGAAACAATTATGGGTGCCGACGTAAACTCTTTAAATGCTTTAGAATATGTTGTATGGCCTCAAACAATGGATCAAACAACTACAATTAGTACAATTGGCCACGTCGTATATACTTATTATTTAATTTTTTTTTTATGTGCTAGTATCATTTTATTAATTGCAATGATCGGATCAATTGTGTTAACTATGCATAAAGGGGTTTTTGTTAAAAGGCAAGATGTATTTGAACAAAATACTCGTGACTTTTCTAAAACTTTACAAAAAATTAAAACAATTTAATAAACTTGCAAGGTGTAGTTTTACACCTTGTTTTGTATTCTTCAGTAGCTCAGAGGTTAGAG
>Ga0181557_1005048_pt1 | contig 12090 bp, 9 predicted proteins | sample 011ome_23_FD_148632 | JGI IMG/M metagenome (GOLD analysis project Ga0181557, IMG submission 148632) | Coastal salt marsh microbial communities from the Groves Creek Marsh, Skidaway Island, Georgia - 011506CT metaG (spades assembly) | ecosystem: Environmental > Aquatic > Marine > Intertidal zone >... | reverse complement strand
CCATACTTTTCCGGGTGGGCACTGGCCACTGCAAAATGAGGAGGATGTTGCCCTGGCAATACCAGAGCCAGGGAAAGGTTTTCAAAATCCAGCATGGCCCAGGTGTCGTCCTGGTAACTGACTTTCACAGAAAATTCCTTGCTGTACCATTCTACGGCACTGGCAATGTCTTCAACCTGGATTGCAATATGATGAATACTGTCTGTCATGCAACGATCTCCCACTAATCGGCTTTTTAAAAACCAATACCCTAGACTTTTTCTATAATCAGGCTAAGTTCGCCTACGCGAAAACCGAATTTTTTCAGAACTGTACGGTTGATAATATGATCTTCATCAACAAGAAATAGCCAGTCATCGAGGTTTACCACAATGGTGCCATCACCATAGGGAACCTCAAGACTGTAAACCCAGTTGAATGCGGCCCCGGCAATTTCGCCATTGGCCGTGCCAATAACATCGCCGGCTACACCGGAATAACGACCGTTACCCTGATGAGTCAATTGCCAGATGCGATCCTGCTCCTCGCCATCATCATAAATAAAGTGTTCAACCAATGTGCCCTGCTCGCCTTCCCAGGAAGCCTCAATAGTAGCCTCAAAGCGCCTGGTTACTTTTCCTGACCTGTCCTGCAGCAAGCCATAAGCCATCAGACTGCCATCGAAAAAAGTTCTCAGATCAAGCTGAGGAGTAGTATCACGATAATCATCCAGCGTCGTTCTGCTGCAAGCACTGATGACAAGAGTCAAAGCAATGACAAGGATTCCGAAAATTGAGTGTTTATGTTTATGCGCCAGCTTTGCTGGCAGAACGTTGTTCAAATTGGTCATTAACTTTGCCTTATTAGATTATCCCTGAAATCAGGTCGAGTAGTTTTTTCAGACAACCAGATCGCCGCAAACTGTTCCGTGAACGCGGAGTCTGCAATAGTACCCAGCAGACGTCCATTAAAATAAAAATTACTGGCACCCTGCTCATCCACATAAAAAGTAATAACATCACCATTATCTACATCGCCAAGCAGGCTTGCCAAAGTGTTGAGTCTTGAGGCATTGTCTTTACTGTCGGTATCAATACCAATGGCCTGCCACTGCTTGCGGGTTTCCTCTACCAGTTGCTGACTGCTGAACTGACGTTTGTACTGCAACTCAAGGGCAAAAGGTCTGGTTTCTGAAAAAACAAAATTACCATTGCCAGAGTAAAGTCGTGCCTCATATACATTCCAGAAGAAAAATTTAAGCTCTGCCTCCCCTACCAGCTGAAACTGCTGCCAGGGATTATTCTGAGCCTGAACCTGGGCCTGAACCTGAGTCTGAAAATGCTCTGATGTAAATGGCACTGTCTGCATGAACAGTAACAAACCAAGAAGTTTTAATAGCTTTTTCATTTTAATGCCAACCCTTCAAAATTTATTAGTTGATGCTGAATTTTTGCAGCATCCACTCTTCACAAAGAATCATCAGCGGTACAAAGCCAGCCCACAATACGCCAATGAGCAGCATGGTGAGGGGTATGGAGAAACCATAACTCACAGCGCCCATAAGATATCCGGCAAAGTAACCAAGACATCCAGCGACAATCCCTATGGCCGATTGTGCCAATGGATGCCAGCGAGTGATAAAGTAAAACCCTCTTGGCAGCGTCAAGGAAAAGGACAGCCATAACAATATCAGCCACAGGGGAAGATAGGCTGAGGGAAAAACAAACACGCCAAAAACCATCAACAGGGAATCCATCACCAGGCCACTGATAAAAGTCATTACCACAATCGGTAAAGCACGGATGATGCCTGGCCAGGTCAGAATTTTTAATGCAATAACCGCAATCACCGGAAACAAAGCCTGTGACTGAAATATCACCAGCCCAACCCAGGTGAGCTTGAACAGGACCAGGTCCACCCAGGCGGGCAATAATAATCCTGAAATTTGCTGAGCTGGATTGTTCACTATAGAAACTCTCTTTAGAGCTACTTTTTACGCAAAAAACACTGAAATGGATGCATTGGCCAGGCCTCTGAACTGGTACCATTGGCCCATGTCCATGCAACAATATCTTGCCCGCTATGCTGAATCAGACGCCTCTGAAGTGCAGCATTATGTTCAGCATACCAAAGCGGATTTTAATAGGAGCTGGGAGCACGTATTGTGCATTCCCGCCTTTGCAGAAGCCCCTGATTTTCTTGAAAAACTCACGACCGACATTCATCAGCAATCTGTCCTGATTATCCTCATAGTCAATGCCAGCGCAAAAGCAGACTCGGAAAAAATCGAGCAAACCAGACAAATTGCCGCACACCTGTGCCGGCACTATTCATGTGCGGCCAGAATTGCACCCCATATTCAGCTCTTGTCCATGGGTGAAAAGCTGGATGTGTTGCTGGTGGAACATGTCAGTCCAGGCTTGTTTTTGGCAGAAAAGGAAGGTGTCGGTCTGGCACGAAAAATTGCCTGTGATATTGCCTGCCAGTTGATTGCTATAGGCATACTGAAAACGCCCTGGATTCACTCAAGCGATGCCGATGCTGTTCTGCCCCATGATTACTTTCAGGCAACAGCGGATCTGGACACTAAAAGCATCAGCGCAGCTATCTACCCCTTTCATCATACGCCCCATGAAGAGGAAGATATTGTCCATGCCCAGCACTGCTATGACCTGGCCATGGACTATTATGTGGCCGGTCTGAACTGGGCAGGTTCTCTCTGGGCTTTCCATACCATTGGCAGCACCATGTTAATCAATAGTCAGCACTATGCCCAGGCCCGAGGTTTTCCCAGGCGCCAGGCCGGAGAAGATTTTTACCTGTTAAACAAGCTGGCAAAAATTGGCCACGTCATCAACTTGCAGTGCACATCACTGGCGCTGGAAAGCCGCCTTTCAGACCGGGTTCCCTTTGGTACCGGGCCGGCACTGCTTAAAATTATGTTGCTGGATGATCCACAGCAGCAGTACCTGTACTACCATCCTGATTGTTTTCTCGCGCTTAAATGCTGGCTGCATATTTGCCAGACTCTGCAACCCGAAACATCAGGATCGCTAACTCTGGAAACCATCACTGCTGCTAAACATCGCGATGAAGCGTTTTCAAATGTTGATAGCGAACTTTTATTGCAATGCCTGAAGGCATTGGGCGTAGACAAAGCCATGGCACACGCCGGTACCCACAGCAAAACCAAAGATACATATGCCAGGCATATGCATAACTGGTTTGACGCCTTTCTGACCTTGAAATTTATTCACTGGATGCGCGACAATGCCCTGCCCTCGCTACCACTCCACGAGATTCGTGGGCTGGAGTCAACAGCCGCTATTCAGAAACAAAGCGGTCTTGAGCTGTATCCTTCTGCCTAGGTTTTTTGTGCAAGTTATGCCCCAATGCCGCCAGCATGGAACCTGCAACCACCAGTACCGCACCGAGATAAGCCAGGGCATTAAGCTCACTATCGCTAAACACTGATGGCCACCAATGCACCGCCAGCATCATCGACACGATGGTCAACAAGGGTGCCAGAGTAATCACGGCACTGACCTTGGCCGCATCCCAGAGAAACAAGGCCTCGGTAAACGCGCCGTAGGCAAGCACCAGATTAAGACTGCAGAACAGCAAGGCGCCAAACTGCAGAGCATTCAGAGATAGCACGGTTGCCGGACTGGCAAAGGGCAATAACAAAATCACGCCCCCCAGATACATAAGACTGGTGAGCTGGATTGAATCCATGCTTTTTAACAGGGTTTTCTGCAGTAAGCCGTAAGTTCCCCAGGTCACTGAAGCCAGCACCATCAATAGAATGCCGATGGAATAATCATTCATGGAGGAAAATATTTGCGCAAGTCGATCGTTAAAAAACAGGGAAAAACCACCCAGCAACAGGGCAACCCCGATCCATTCCAGCCAGCCCAGTCTTTCCTTGTAAAAAAAGATACTGCCAAACATAAGTATGAAAGGTGCCATTTGAATCAACACCTGGGCACTTTCAGGATTAAGATAGCTCAGGCTACTAAGGTAGAAAACAAAGTTGGTAGCAAGAGCAGCAGCCGCGAGAAACAGCACCAGCTTCACTTTTGAATTATAGGTTCTCAGCGGCGGTAATTTGCCACGACGCCAGAGAAAGACAAAAACCACTATGGCAGCCAGCGTAAAGCGATACCAGGTAATAGTTATGGTATCCATAGCGCCAATCAGTACGACGAAGGCAACAGGCAGCACTCCCCACATCAGGGCAGTTAGCAATGACAGAAAAAATCCCGCCACGGGACGTCTGGCAGACATAGGCTTGCTTCCTTGGCTATGAATAAATACTGAACAGCCTACCTGAAGGTGAAGACTTCGGAAGACTGCTTGAAGGCATTATAGCTTTCAACACGATCTTCAATAAGGATGGCGTCGCTATTTAGGCTTTGCTGCGCTGACAGAAAATCTTCCTGATGCAGCCTTCCCGCTGACATGCCCACCAGAGCAGCCGCATCACCCTGGACAACCTGCCTGCGGTAATATTCAACAATGTCGCTTTGTTCCAGCGCCTCGATGGCCTCAGCCATTTTCAGCGTGGAATCCTCTGCGGTTTCCTCAATCAGGATATCACTCCAGAAGCGACCACTTAAGGCGCCCAGACTCTGCGGCTCCTGGCGTAAATTGTTTAACAGTCCGGCTTTGATATCGTTAAACATGCTCTCTGGCATAGCGGCCAGTTCAGACTCATAATCAAGCAGAAAGCCGTTGATCTCTGCTTCCAGCTGCAGGGGATCGGCAATCGGTGATTCAATGGTCATGGCCAGACCAGTGGTTTTGAGTATTGGCATCGAGCCGGCATTGACCACATAGCCCAACTGCTTTTCCGTGCGCAGGGCATCAAAGAAAGGGGTACGTAAAATACTCCCCAGCAGGGAGACCGTGGCGCGTGTTGCCAACTTGTCATCAGGTGCCTGCAAATAAATGACAATAGCCGAATCATCATGATCCACCATCACTTCCTGCACTACCCTGCTGCCCGGGGTCAGTTTCAGTACCGTGCCAAATGGGGGATCAATGACAGCCGGGCTTACCGATAAATAGCGCGTCAGAATATCCAGCATGGCCAGCGCTTCCTGCTGTTCAACATTGCCGTGATAGAGCACCTGCAGATTAAGGTTTTCCAGCATGCGGGGAATAAAGTCCTGCACCTGTTCCAGGGTAATTTTTTCCAGGGCATCAATGCGCTGCTGTTCTGACCAGTAAGGATTGACCAGCAAGGCCTGGGCTTTTTGGTAAAGACGGGTATAGGGCATCTGTTTATCAGCATTTTCCAGACCCCGTATTCTCTCGGTTTTAATTATGTCAAAACGTTCCTGCTCAAAATCCGCTGCTACCAGGGTCTCCAGCAATGCCTCCAGAAGAATATTCTGTTTGTCGTTATAGCCACCCAGACGAATGGAAAAACCACGCGCTCTGCTGTTCACCCCATAAAAGACACCGGCCAGGTTCGCCGGATAACTGTATTCATTGAGTTTGTCATTAACCAGATTGATAACCAGGCTGGACATCAGGTTATGTTCCAGGGATTCATTGAATAATGGCGTCATGGCATAGGCATAGAAATTTGCCCGCGGCACCTGGAACTCATTGTCATGTTTAAACCACAGCTTTATACCGTTCGCATCGATAATAAGTTCGGGTTTGTTTTGTGGCCCGAAAGCACCAGCTCCTGCTGCATCACGAATACTCAGATCATCAGGTAAAAAAGGATTTGGCTCAGTGATGGCAAGCGCAGGATCAATTGCATCGCTGTACCAGGCACTGATGCGTGGATCGGACAAGGTGAAATAATTGTAACGCCCGCCAAATAAAGGGTCCTGCTGTGCACCGGAAACAGTGTTGGAAGTAAAGGTCAGCAAGGCATTATCAGGACGCAGGTAAGACAGGATTTCCCAATACAGCGCCGGGTTGTAATCCTCGAAGGCATAGGCTGCAGTAATAATTTCCTCTGGCGGATAAAGCTGAAGCCGCCGTGACATACCACTGACCAGGCCTACTGGCGAACCGGGTTCCTGAAAGGCAAAACTGATATCGGCCATGGTACGTTGCTCGTCGAACAGCCACTGCTGAATTCCGTCGCGTTGTGCCAGGGCAATAAACTGAAAAACCAGGGCCGAGATTTCATCAATTCGGTTAACGCCGTCCTCGGTCAGGGACAGAGAAAATGAAAACGTGGCGTTGTCCTGGTAAGACATACCGCCGCCGGCACTCAGACCATTGACCCAACCCTTCTCACGCAGCAGGGACAACAAACTGCCCTCACCTTCATGACCCAGAATATTGCCTAGGTAGTTAAGCGGCTTGGCGCGGTAATATTCCCACATTACCGGAATCGGAAAAGTATAGGACAGGGATCGCGTATCCCGTACCGGTTCAATTTCCAGCAGTGCGGGCAACTGACCCTGCAAAAACAAGGGCTCATTAGTACGTGGTGCTTCTACATTTCTATTTTCTATATCCAGAAAATAGGTCAGCGCCAGGGTTTCCAGCTCATCCAGTGATTCCTGCCCGATAATGGCAAGGCTCATCATATTGGCGGAGTAATAACGCTGGTACTGATCTTTTAAGGCCTGCTCCAGCGAGCCTGCAGCCTTATCCTGCAGGGTGTCGAGGCTACCGACGGAAAACTGCGACAGTGGATGCGCAGGATTCATTACCTGCTTGAATATTGAGTAACTGCGACGGCCGTCATTTTCCAGATTGGATTGATACTCAGAGTTCACCGCGTTGCGTTCACGATTTACATATTCCTCGTTAAACAGCGGGGCAATGAAAAACTGGGCGAAACGGTCCAGAGCAGGCGCCAGGGAATCCTTTTCAATGTCAAAGTAGTAATTGGTATTTTCATAGGAGGTATAGGCATTATGGCTACCACCATGACTGCTGATGAATTCCTGGTACTCGCCGGATTGGGGAAATTTTTGCGTGCCCAGAAACAGCATGTGTTCCAGAAAATGTGCCAGCCCCTCGAATTCAGCAGGATCACTGTTGGAGCCGGCATTGACATCCATTGAGGCGGCAGCCTTGTCGGTTTCAGGATCGGAAATCAGCAGAACCTTGAGGCCATTCTCCAGTTCCAGCGCACGATAATCACGGCGATCGTTCGGGCTTTTAGTAATATCATCTACACGGGACAAAAATGCCCCATCAACATTACTTTCCTGGAGTACCTGCCTGACTACCGGCTGGCATGCCAGCAAGCTGAAACATACGAGAATGATAAAAATACGGCTTGGGGTAGTCAGTGAAAAGTGTTTAGTGAACATGTAAATATTTACTCCTTAAATTCCAGAACAAACATAGCATAAGCGGGCACGTCGCATAAGAAATGCCGGGAGGAATATGGGAAGAACAAGATAGACATTACTTTATTGTTTATTGTTTCAAAAAGTCGTTGCGCGCTATGTCCGATGACGGGCTGCGCCCTTATCCGACCTACAGGTTTTTCGCACTCAAAGGTTTAAAAAAGCTCCAGCACGGGCTCATCCAGAGCGAAAAGCTGTTCCCGCAATTCCAGGATATGGCCAGCCCAATAGCTTTCACTATTAAACCAGGGAAAGGCCAGTGGAAAAGCCGGGTCATCCCAGCGCCGGGCCAGCCAGGCACTGTAATGCATCAGGCGCATGGTGCGCAGGGATTCAATCAACACCAGTTCGCCGGGATTAAAATCATAAAATTCGTTGTAGCCATCAATCAATTCACTTAACTGGGCCAGCTTTTCCTGTCGGTCACCGGAAAGCAGCATCCACAGGTCCTGAATTGCCGGGCCGGTCATGGTGTCATCAAAATCGACAAAGTGTGGCATATCATCGCGCCACAGCACATTACCCATATGGCAATCGCCATGGATACGAATTTGTGCCGGCGCTCTGGCTGATGCAAACACATCCTGAATACGCTTTATCAGATCCTGAGCCAGCGTTGAGTATGCGGGGCGAAGGTCCTGGGGAATAAAATTATTTTCCAGCAGATATTGCGCACTGTCTTCGGCAAAATATTCAAGCGTCATGGTGCGCCGGTGCTGAAAACTCTTGATTGCTCCGGCAGCATGCAGTCGCCCAATAAAGCGTCCCATAATCAGCAGATTGTCCAGGCTTAGATCAGGACTGCGCCCTCCCCGTCTTTTAAAAAGGGCAAACTTAAAGCCGGCAAATTCTGCCAGCGTGGAATCGCCTATAACAATCGGGGGTACTACAGGAATTTCAAGATCAGCCAGTTCCAGGGAAAAGCTGTGCTCTTCGAGAATCTGCTCCCGACTCCAGCGTTCAGGGCGGTAGAATTTTGCAATCAGCGGATCAGCATCTTCAACGCCGACCTGATAAACACGGTTTTCGTAACTGTTCAGGGCAAGGATACGCGCATCGGAAATAATACCGGTAGATTCAACGGCATCAATGACGGCATCAGGGGTGAGCTTTTCAAAAGGGTGGGATGAGGGCAAAACAGCTCCAAAGCAGATAATAAGGGCGCACTATACTAGCACGCCCCGGCATATCGCCCTGAAAAGGAGTTAACGAATACGCGGTAATTCCCTGAAACCCGGTTTTGCCATCAGAAACTGCCCGGTATGAATAACCCTTTCGCGAAAGCCGCCTTCACAGAAACACAGATAGTAATTCCACATACGAATGAAAATATCATCAGTGCCCAGGCTTCTGACATCGTCAATACGATCCCAGAATCGTTCACGCCATGCTGCCAGTGTCTTGGCATAGTCATGGGTAATATCTTCCAGGCCGATTAGCTGCAAATCGGTCTGGGTAGCAATTTTGTCTGCGATCACTGCATTGGAAGGCAATTGCCCGCCAGGGAAAATATAACGTTTTATAAAATCGATACTGTTAACAGACTGCTCGAAACGTTGATCGGAAATAGTGATTGCCTGAATCAGCATCAGCCCATGAGGTTTCACCAGGCTACTGCAGGTCTGAAAATACTCATCATAGTATTTGGCACCTACCGCTTCGATCATTTCCACCGATACCAGTTTGTCATACTGTTGCGCGCTGCTGTTAAGTTCCCGGTAATCCTTTTCCAGCAGGGTAATTTTGTCTTCCAGGCCTTCCCGCTTAACCCAGGCACAGGCATGCATATACTGTTCATGGGAAATGGTTGTTGTGGTTACCCGGCAACCAAAATGTTTTGCCGCATGAATCGCCAGACCACCCCAGCCAGTGCCGATTTCAAGCAAATGATCTTCCGGTTGTAATTGCAGACGCTCACAAATGTGCTGAAATTTGTTAACAGAGGCATCATGTAAGGTGTCGCTTTCGTTTTTGAAGATTCCCGACGAGTACGCCATGGTGGGATCAAGAAACAGTGAGAAGAATTCATTACTCAGGTCGTAATGGGCAGAAATATTACGTTTTGAACCGGTTAGCGAGTTCGATCTGTAGGCATGGTACATCTTGCTCGCCAGTTTTCGCCATAACGGCTGCTTCTTACCCATTTCCTGCAAGGTATGCATATTGAGTACAAAAAGACGGATCACTTCAAGCAAATCGGGGGTATCCCATTGGCCCAGCATGTAAGCCTCACCGGCTCCTGTGGAACCGTCTTTTAGCACCGCCATGAATGCCGCCAGGTCTTTAACCTGAATACTGGCAGTAACAGTCTTGTCCTGTCGGTCGCCAAAATGACTGATCTGGCCATTCTCTTCCAGTACCAGTGAACCGACAGTTAATCTTTCAAGGATGGCATACACCGCCTTGCGGGAAAGCTCTGTCATGTTAAAAAGGCTCTTGGTCCCTGACTTGTTTTGATCTACAGCTGTAATTCTCACTACCGGTTCCTCACTTTCTACTATTATTCATTGCGTTGTTGGCTATTGGATTAGCTACTGGGTTAACTACTGACTTGACGGCAGGAGTAACCATTGCTTCAGCATTGATATTCTTGCTGCCTTGCTTTTTCGGGTGGGGGTGGAACGGTATGTTTTTCCACCACAACTTTAACGCCTGCCAGTAAATTCCCCAGGCCACCTGCAAGGTCATAAAAGGATACTTCGCCAGTATCATATTCAATGTCCCAGGGGTTATGGCCCGGTATTTCAGATGCATGGCTGCACTAAACATACGCTGGCTTTTTTCCTGCTGCTCACCCTGACCAGCATTCACTGCATCCTGCTTTATTAAAGATTCTTTTACTGACCTTTCCAGAGCCTGATCTGGCGCGCTGGTGCTATGGTTCTCCATGTAAATGCCGAGACTTTCTCCCGGTACCGTACTGCGCCAGCGATACTCCATAGCCATCGGCAGGAATGGCGAGACATGGTGATCCTTGCCGAACGAGGCCCGGGTTTTCTCATTATTTTCCGCTGCCCTGATAACATAGCTGTGACGTTCGCCCCACGGCGTGTTGGTCACTTCCGCGACAACATATTTGAGATTTTCCTCGCCATCAAAACAGTAATAACAGGTTATAGGATTAATGATAAAGCCAAAATAGCGCAGGTTGCTCAACACCCTTACCGGGCCATCGGGTATTTCACCGGTTTCTTCACAAACGCGCAATTTTACTGCATCTTTTAAAGGCATTGCCGGGTCACCCAGATAATCTTCGCGATGGAAACTGGCAAGATTAGCCTTGTTGACTGACCAAAAAATGTTACCGGAAAAGACCTGGTCCAGTTCGTCCAGATCCAGATACATCATGAATACTTTATAGCGAAAACGATGCAGCCTGGGCGCAAAGCGGCAATGTGTAACCATACCTTCATAAATGCCACTTTTGAATTCGCTTTCATGCATAGTTTTTTGGCCAGGCGCCTTTTCTATACCGCCTCGGCCAATGCCGGGACCGGGAAAGACTGATCCTGTTTACTGTTCAGCTGACGCGCAACGCGCAGTGCACTCCATACCCCATCTTCATGGAAACCATTACGCCAGTAGGCGCCACAAAACCAGGTGCTTTTCACACCATTGATTTCCTGCCAGCGATCCTGCGCCTTGACCCCCGCTTCAGAAAACACCGGATGATCATATTCATATTCGCCCAGTATCATTGAGGGATCAATATCCCCACTCTGGTTCAGGGTGACACAGAAGGTTTCATCGGACTGGATAGACTGAAGAATATTCATATCATAAGTCAGTGTAGGACGCTCAATATGGTGATCCTTACTGGTTAATGCCACATTCCAGCTGGACCAGCAGCGCCTGTTTTCAGGCAGCAAGCTGATGTCAGTATGCAGCACTACCTCATTTTTAGTATAGGGTATCGCAGAGAGGATGGATTGCTCATTACCATCAGCATCCGCCAGCATGGCCAGAGCCTGATCACTGTGACAGGCAAAGATTACCTGATCGTATTCAGCAGTAAAACGTCCACTTTCTACTCGTACCAGAGGCGATCCATCATTTTTCTGGTAGCGGGTCACCTGCTTTACCGGGTTACCCAGTTCAATATTGTTTTTAAATTTTTCTGACAGCGGTGCAATATAACTTCTGGAGCCCCCCTTGATCACACGCCACTGGGGACGGTTCTTGATATTCAAAAGGCCATGATTGCGGAAGAAGCGCACGAAAAACTGCAGTGGAAAACTCAGCATCATCTCGGTATTGGATGACCAGATTGCCGCGCCCATTGGCACCAGGTAAAGATCGCGGAAAGATTGGGTATAACGGTACTTGTCCAGGTAATCACCCAGAGACATGGCATTACAACCCGGGTCTTCCTGTAGATGTTTTTCAACCTGGCCATTAAAGCGCAGGATATCTTTGGTCATGCTGAGGAAACGCGGCGAAACAAGGTTGCGGCGCTGGGCAAACAAGGTATTCAGGCTTGAACCGGCATATTCTATTCCCGTCACTCGATCACTGACCGCGAAGCTCATTTGCGTGGGCTGACTCTCAACACCCAGCTCATCCATCAGCTTGATAAATTCGGGATAGGTCCAGTCATTAAAGACAATAAAGCCGGTATCAATAGCATAGTCCCGGCCCTTGTGGGTGACATCTATAGTTGCCGTATGGCCACCGAGTTTCTGGCCGGCTTCGAACAGGGTAATGTCATGGTCATCCGCCAGTGTATGGGCTGCCGTTAATCCGGAGATGCCACTACCAATAATTGCAATTTTAATGA
>Ga0181557_1005046_pt1 | contig 12103 bp, 9 predicted proteins | sample 011ome_23_FD_148632 | JGI IMG/M metagenome (GOLD analysis project Ga0181557, IMG submission 148632) | Coastal salt marsh microbial communities from the Groves Creek Marsh, Skidaway Island, Georgia - 011506CT metaG (spades assembly) | ecosystem: Environmental > Aquatic > Marine > Intertidal zone >... | reverse complement strand
GTTGCGTGACGAGGAAAACGAGAGAAGAAAAGGAAACAAACGAGTGATGAGAGTTTTTTTTTGCACACGAAGAACACGAAGCGGCGAATGAGGTATTTTTTTCAAAAAAAAAAACAGGCGAGAGCACAACGACACCAAAAATTTCGCACGCACGAAAAAGAACAGAAGAGAGAGAGAGAGAGAGAGAGAGAGATTCATCATCAGTCCTTGAGAATAATAATAATAACAACACATAAAATGTGGGTGATGCTTCCGATCGTGGGCGGGGCGGCGATCGCGAAGAAGATCACCACCACCTCGGCAAACGCGAATTCGAACGCGAGAGCACGTTTTAATTTTGAGGACGACTTTGAAGAAGAAGGAGGAGGAGAAGGAGGAGAAGACGATGATTTTGAAAACGTGAAGAAGACGATTCAGACGACGACGAACGACAACAACGACGACAACAACAAAAGAAGAGGAAGACAACAAAAGCCACGAGTCGAAAGGTTGTTAGGCGAGAAGAAATCATCGATCGAGCAACTTCTGCCGTCCATTAACGTGGAGGAGATACTCTCGACTTTGAAGAAAGAAAACTTCGCGTTAGAGTGCGAACTTGGGATGATGTCCGCGACGCTGGAGGAGGAGACGTTGAGAGCGGACGCGCTGGAGGAGGATTTGAACGACACGCGGCAAACTTTACAAGCGGTGGTGGAACGAGACACGTTATCGGAGACGGGGAGGTTGCAAGATAAGTTGGCGCTGGCGCAAGATGAATTGATCTTGTTGAGCGCGACCGCGGAGGAGGAGTTTAAGAAGAACGACGAGTTACGAGAGGAGTTGAAGAGAGTGCAGAATACTTTAGACGAAGTCGTGAAGAGAGAGATGGCGACGGTGAGAGAGAACGAGGATTTGTTGAGACGGTCAAAGTTTGAAATCAACGAAGAGTTGATGATTCAAAATAGAAAAATCGAGACGCTCGCGCAAGCGAAAGAACAGTTGGAAGGGAAGTGCGCGACGTACGAGACGAGGATTGAAAAGGCGAAAATCGAATTCGAGGAAACTTTGAAGAAATATTCCGAGGCGAACAGAATCAATGTAGAGAAAATTCAGAAAGGAAAGGAGAAAGAGCTGGACGCGATGGGAAAGGAGTTGGAGGAGACGAAAGCGGAGTTGTTGAGAAGTTTGAACGTGATTGATGAACTTCGAGAAGAGCTAGTAATAACCGCGCGAGCGGTTGCGGAAAGAGGAGGCGGCGGGTCAACTAATACTACCGCGGACGACAGAGATAGAGAGTCAGAGCACGCGTTATACGTCGCAAATCTCGCCGAAACGATCGATGAGAAGGAAGACGAGATCCAGTCGTTATTGATGGAGATTTCCACCTCAAAGCGACGAGAGGAGTCTCTTCGCGAAAAAGTCGTCAGTTTATCCGCGGAGAAGGTTCAGCGGCAACAACGAGGGGGACACGCAAGAATGGAAGACTCTTTCGATGATTTATCGTCAACAATCGATGAAGAAATGTTGAAGACGGAGAGCTCTAAAGTTGCCAACTCGGCATCGAAAGCGTCTCCATCTGGCAGCGGCGGCAGTCCGACGACGAGAAGATTTGGTGGATTATTCGGACGCAATAATAATAATAATAACAATAATAATAATAACAACAACAACAACAGCACTAGCAGGAACAACAAAAAAATGAGCGGTAGTGATGATAGAGTAGGATCAAGGAACGTCTCACCTTCTCCGTTGTCAGCGTTTGCCAAAGATGCGAACGAGGCGCTTCTCACGCCGCCAATCTCAGCAATGACACCTCCAACGCCGCCAAATGTTGGAAGTAGCGCCACGAAAAGGACGAAAGCCGTTTTGCCGTCTGAAATGAAAGACATGCAACAAAAAGTTCAAGAATTAGTCGCGAAAGTTGACGGCGCGACGACGCCGCAAGGAATTAGCAACGCGTTGCGCGAGTTGGAGGAGTTGCAACAGAAATTATCGAATATTGAGTTTACTCCGGACAGTCCTTCTCTTTCTTCCTCGACGAAAGGGGATGTGATGATGGTCACGCCTCCGCCGACGACGTCTTTCAGCGTGAACATGTCGCCCTCGCCGCCGCGTTCGACGCGAAAATCCGATGGTAAACAACAACAAAAGCATCAAAACCGATCGGTAGACGATCGTGATGAAAACACTCACGTCGTTTCGGCGTCGGTAGCGGCGGACCCGTCGTCATCGTCAACAAACAAAGAAACGACTTTAGCGGAACCGTGGCTAGGAAAATCTCCGACGGGTAAAATTAAGCCTCTCAAAAAATGCACCGCGTGCCAAACCGGTTTCCCGGAACCAGGAAAGCAGTTTTGCATGCATTGTTTGACGCCACCGAATAGGCGCGGTATCAATGAGGGAAATAACACGACGACGCCACCGAAAGAAGCCTTAGAAAAGAAGAAGAAGAAGATGAAAGTGATGAAGATGTTCTCGCCGAAAGGAAATAAATAAATTGTATTGAAAGTATTATAAACTAAAAGCATCTGCGCCTCTACCTCTCGCGTTGACGTAAACTAAACGTTCTTTGTTCCTGCCACCTTTTGCCCATCGGATGATTTCCAAACTTACGGTCGAAGACACCAAAAAGGATAACGAAGTATCCGTACACTTCGTCCAAGCGTACTTGGAATTTGCTCGATTCACTTCGACAATACCAACTTGATTATCACCCACGACACCGCATCGAATGGCAAAACCGGCTTCAATTTTCGGAATCATTGCTTTTGACGTCGTCGTCGGGCTTTCACTTTCGCTCTTTTTTGCAAACGGCGCATCGCCTTCCACGTGAACGATGATGTCAAATTTATTATTGTCTTTGGCCTCCTCGTCTTCGCCGCGACTCAAGAAATACGATTTCGTCCCGGGAAACCTCTCGTTTAATGCCATGGCGTTCGCATCGTTTTCGCATTCACTCAGGGTGAACATCGGATCGCCCACGAAGGCGCTCAAAAGTGGGTGTCGCGCTACTCTAGGTAAATTAATGTTTCGTGGGTCCGAAGCATCTCCTATCAGAGCAATTTCTGAAACGCCAATGGAGGCGAAACACGTCGCCAATGCAGCGGTTAAGATGCCCGAGCCTACGATGGCGATTTTACACCGCTTTCTGATATTTTCTACCGCATCAAAACCTGCGTGCTTCAAAATCGCATCTTTTGGATCGTCTTCCATCGCCACGTCTATGCCGTCCGTCGTGATTGTTTCGTATCCAGCCTCCTTTGTCTTTTCTCCTTCTGGTGCTGAGACGAAATCCTTCTCGACGTTTTTCACGCAATCGAAGATGTCCAAATGCGTCCACTGTTCTGCGCCCACTACGCTCGTTTTTGCGAGCGCGTCGTCTTCTTCTTTCTTTTTCTTATCAATATCTTCTTCATTCTCGCTCACGTTCAAGCTACTCATCACCATGTTCAAGTACGCCTCTCGTCTTCTCTTTACTATTTGAGTCACCGCAAACGTCGCCGTGTGCGCTACGAGAAGAGTCATCGGCAAGAACACGTTACTTCTACTACTAATACTCCTATTATCACCGGAATCTCGCTGTCGCACGACCGTCGACGACGCAGACGAGGACAAAAATTTATCTTTATTCTTATCTCCGGACCTTTCGCTGACTGCGTGCAACAACGGCGTCGCCTCGGGCGTCTTTTTCAGAAACTCCCAATGCAACGCCGCTCTCCGTTCTCTTCTCCGATTTTCGTCTTCGTCCACGTTTCCAGCTCCAGCTTCATCCAACGCATTTGCAAACAACGCGGTAAACTGCGGCCGCAACGCGTCGTACAAAGCTTTACTCGCGGTAGCTTTATCATCCCCGCTATTTTTTTCGGCTTCTTCGTCAACGTCATACCCGCTTCCGTCGTCTACGAATATCGTCCCAACCTCGCCGCCGCCACCACCACTACTACTATTCCTACCGCTATGACTAGTATTATTATCACTCCCATGGTGCTCTACGGTGCAATACACAAAAATGGGTCGTTGTTGCAGTTGTTGCCGCTGATGATCGAGACGACTCTCTTCTCCTCCTTTCCTCGATCGCAGTCGCTCGTTCGCGTTGCACGCGACCGATAACGGCCCGGCGCCGTCGCAGAAAAACAACACGTCGATTGGCGGCGGCGACGAAGGAGAAGAAGAAGAAGACAAAGAAGAGAAGAAAGAACAATCCTCCGCAACGTCGACGATGATACTCTCCTTCTTTTCCTCCCCCTCAGACGAAGACGCCAACACCAATCGAGCTCGCAACCGTCGACAGAGCGCGACGGATTTCCGGTCGCCGATATCGCTTTTTAGGAGTACCCCGCCGGAAAGCGCGACGTCTTTTTCCGTCACGAATGTATTAGTATCCACCAAATCCTCCTTTTCTTCCTCTTCTTCTTTCGAAAACGACGATTTCGCCGCGATGTTGTTGTTCAGCGCGGAGTCGCACAGCGTGATTCTCGTCACGAAACATCCCTCTTTTATCAGTGCTGACGATGATGATGATGATGATGACTTTGACTTGTCGTCTGAATCGTCGTTTCCATCATCTCCAGAAGAAGAAGAGGAAGACTTTTCGTTGTTTAACACGTTTTGAGGGAGGAGCAACAACGAGAGCTCTGTCGCCACGTTGACGCCGAGACCGTTCGCGAGGCCGCAGATGCACGCGTGCATATAGATGATGATGAGAGAATAGATGAGATGTGTGTGGTATTCCCCCCCCTCCTTTTTTTTGTGCAAACGCTGTTGTTTCTTTTCTTTTTTTTTTGAAAAAAGACGAAAAAAAAATTTTGCTTTTTTTTTGAATTTTTGTTTTGTTTCTACGAAGAAGAAGAAGAAAACAAAAGAAGAAGAAGAAGAAGAAAACAAAAGAAGAAGAAGAAGAAGAAAACAAAAGAAGAAGAAGAAGAAGAAGAAGAATTTCTTTTCATTATTTTCTTCTTCGCGTGGTGTAAACGAAGAAGTGATGCAAGGAAGTGGTGCGCTGTTGATACGACGCGCGCGTGACTTTTTCATCACAGGTGGTAATAAAAGTAGTTCTTTTTCGACGACGAAAAAGACTTCCTCTTCGAAGAGCGGCGTCGTTTACGACCACCACCCTTTTGCGAGAAGAGGGAGAAGTTCTTTCTCCAGGAGCGCATCATCCGCGTCGTCGTCGGAATCCAACACCGACACGATGAAATTCACCATAACGTATAGTAAAAACTGAGACGGCGGCGGCCAAGAGTTTGAAGCGGCGAAAGCTGCCATCTTGGCCGTGGTGAAAAACGCGAACGTCGTTCCGAACAGAGTGGATAAGTATCCAATCACGGTGACCATCGAGGAGGAACAGTTAGGAATGATTTACAGCGGAAGGCAGCAAGGATTTTTCGGGAAAAACGGACGACCGGCGATGCGAGAGGTGGAGGAAGCGCTGAGGAGTAAGTTGTAGAGAGAAAGTAATACTAAAGCTTTATTACGACGACGTCAAACAACAACAACGCGAAAAACGAGAAGAGCGAATAGTACGAGAAGAGTGAATCGCTCGGCGGAAATATTATACACACTGCCGAGTCGACGATAAAAACAAACACGTTACGCTCTCGGGTCTCTTCTTATCCAAAAGAAGAAGAAGAAGAAGAGGTTGCCTTTGACGCAGACGAAAAACAAATATACGAAGAGGAACAGAATAAGAATAAATAAGAATAATAACAACAATAATACCATTTAGGTAGTACCGTGGTATCTCAAGGACGATAAACGAAACACGTAAACGTTTTGTGTGTGCGTATGAGTAGAGTTGTAAAAAGAATAGATGATATGTGTATACACACAACAACAAATAAATATTGCTTCTACTCTGCATGCGCGCGTTTTTTTTTTCCAAGACTTTCTTCTTCTTTAATAACAGTCTTTCGATTCTTCCTCGTCGACGTCGACGTCGTCGCTTTTTTCCTCTTTGGCGTACTTGGAGAGTTTTAACACCGCGGTGTCGCGTTCGATGCGCATCTTTTCCAAGCGATCTTCCATGATTTCAACCTCTTCTCGCATCAACGAGCACTCTTCCACGATGGCGTTTCGAATTTCCGTCATGTCTCCGGCTTCTTCGAGTTCGTCTTCGAGTTCTTTAATTCTCGAGAGAGCGTCCGCGTTCGCAGGAGAAGCGTTGCTCGTTTCTGCCGCTGATGCGTTCTCGTTCAGTTCATCTAAAAGCATTTGCACTCTCTTTTCTAAACTATCGCTTTTATCCTCCGCGAGCGAGAGCATTTGTTTCGCGCGAATCGTTTGCATCTCGCTTTCAATCAAGTCTTCCTGCAAAGCTTCTTCGAGATGTTCCATCGCTTGCTCCAACGTTTCCGCTCGAACTGTCGCTTCTTCGAGTAAAAGTGTCGCGGAATCTTCGCTGTTCACGCGCTCAGTCAATGCCGCGATGGCGGCGTTCGCATCTTTCAAATCGTTTTCGAGTTCGGTTTTCTCTCTTCTCAACGATTCAGCGACTTCGTCCCGTTCCAATGTCAATTTCAGTATCGCCGATTCTCTCTCTTCGAGTTCTTTCTTCCACTTGGCGACATCGCTCGCTTGCGTTTTCAGCAACTCTTCTTTATCGAGTTCCAATGCGCTGATTTTCGTCTCCATTTCCCACTTGATGTTTTCCACGGTTTCCATATTTTCTTTGATTTTCTCGTTCAACAACTGCTCGTCTTTGATCGTTTCTTCCTTCAACTCTTGCGATTCAACTTTCAAAGCGTTCAAAGCGTTTTGCAACTCTTTCGATTTTGTTTGTTCCGTTTCTAAGAGTTGTTTTGTTTCCAACACAGTGTTCTCGCTCTTGGAAAGCTCATCGCTTCGTTTCTCGGCCACATCCTCCGCCTCCCTCAACGCGTTTTTCAACGTCGCCATCGTTTCTTCCTCTCGTTCCTTTAAACTCTCAATCTCGTCTCGTCTCGTCTCGTCTCTTTCCTCGAACGCGCTCTTCTCTCTTTCCAGCAAGTCGTTCATCTCTTTCTTCTCTTGCTCGACCTTGAACAACTCCTCTTCTCGTATTTCTTTTTCTCTTCGTAAATCCTCGGTTAACATTTCCACCTGTCGTTTCAATTCTTCTCTGTGTTCGCTCGATTCCAACCTCTCTTCGCCTCGTCTCTGTTCGGCGATTTTCGCTCGCGTCAATATGCGCTCGTTTTCCAATCGCAGCTTTTCGTTCGCTTTTTGTATGCGCGTGATTTCGTTGATGGACGACAACAAGTGTTCCGTTGGGTCTAAGTTGATATAAAAATCGTCGTCGTCGTCGTCGTTGTCCTCCTTCTCCTCCTCCTCCTTCTCCTCCCTGTCATCATCATCAACCGCCGCAGGAAAAGATGAATCGAGCAAAGCCTGCCCTAACGTCGCTGCCGCTACCGCACTGTTACCATTATTATTATTATTATTATTATTATTATTATTATCGTTCTGCCGCACCATCGGTTCCGTCGCGTCCAAAAGCTCTCCGAACTGTAGAGCGTCGTCCCCCGCATCCAACGCGACGCCGGACGACCACACATCGTCGCCGCTACTCTCGTCTTCAGTACTATTACTCCTACCACCACCACCGCTCCTACTCGACAGCGCCACCGCTCGTGGCAGAGAAGAAGAAGAAGAAGTGAGAGTTTTAGACTTCTTTTCTCTCTTCGCTTGCAAAGAAGGAAGAGATGCTTTCTTTGTTTTCTTCCTCGATGACGACGACGATGCTTTTGGTTGTTCCGATTTGGATGACGATGAAGAAGACGAAGCGCGTGCGTGTGCTGCTTTAGGAAGAAAGAAAGACGAAGACCTTCTCCGGTTGCTCTGCTGACTGGATGAAGATGTTGTTCTCGTCCCCAAAATCATCGTCGGCGTTTTCGTGAACGACGATCGGAGAAGAGTCTGTTCAGAAGGAGCGAGACTGCACAAAGACGACGCCGAGAGAGGAGTCATTTTTATCCTCGCATGCACGGCACAGCTTTTGAGCGTGTAGTTGATGGTGGTATTCAACCCCGCGTTGAGAGTGCTGATTTGAGGACGGACCCTTTCTTGGATAAAATGTTGGATTTGATTTTTTGAATTTTTTCACTCTTTTCGTTTTACATGACGGCATACCGCGTAAAGAGTACGTACAAAAAATTTTACCGCGGACGGCATCATCATCCATCATCGCTTCCGCTGCAAACGCGACGACGATGAAGAGATGATGTTTTGTTAAGCGCAACGCGCGTTTTGTTTGTCTTTGTGAATATATATATATATACATATGAATTTTATAATAATACGCAAAAGGCGGCTCTCGTTCGCGGGCGCTCTCGCCGGTTGTTCTCTTTAAAAAATATACACGGCAAGTGAAGAAGATCCTCCTCTCCAAAACTTGTCTTTGTCTTCTCGTTATTCGCTTTAATACTGTTGTTGTTGTCTTTCGTCGTCCGGCGTTTCTATAATCATCCCGAGGTCATCGTAGCTACTCTTTTTCTTTTGAGTATCGACTTCGTTTCTTTGCGGTGATTCTAGTGGTTGTTGCGCCGAGGCGAGCTGTTGCTGAATTTGAACGTGTTGCATTTGCATTTGCTGAATCTGTTGCAGCATGGCAGCATTCTTCGCGAAAGAAATTTGCTGCGCTTCCGCGACAGACATCAGCGCCGGCAATTGCAGCAGCTGCTGCTGCTGTAGCTGCTGCAAAAGCAGAAGCTGCTGCTGCTCCAACTCTCGCCGACGCTGCGCGAGGTAAAGCGCAGCGTGTTCCTGATTCACCGTCATCTGCGAAACCTGCTGCTGTGATACAAACTGTTCGTGGTTTTGCTGATACTGTCTTCGTTCCATGTTGACTGAATCGATGCTTCGTCGACGAAAGTCGAGTTGTGGTCTTGCATGTACGGATTCCCACGAGTCCGATCGACTCTGTTGCAATCGTTGTTCTGGACTGCGTTGTTGTTGTTGTTGAAGTTGAGCGAGTTGTTGATTCCACATCGCGACGGCCATGGGCGATTCCGGTCGATTTTGCTGTTGTTGTTGTTGTTGTTGTTGTTGTTGTTGTTGTTGTTGCATCGTCGCCGTTGTCATCGTCGTCGTCATCGTTGCGAACTTGTTCGCCGTGGACATGTTGCTATTATAATTGTTATTACTATCGGCGTTAATATTATCGCTCGCGACGCTTCTTAACTCCTTCGCCTTGTGCGCAAAAAAACAAGCTTTTCTCGTGCACCCCAATCCATCTTTACACAACTGCGTGCGATACCGACTCGGATGTAACCAGCTCTCGAAAATGCCGTGCGCGTACGGACAGTTTGCCCCCCTCGGGCAAGAATACTCGTGGCTCCCTTTCCCTTTCGCGCGGCTCGTGGGTACTTTTTGATAATCCGCGCACGGGATCGCCGAGTACGAAAACATCTTCAAATCTCGCCTTCTGGCTATCTCCCCGCAATGCGCGTACGGGCACACCGTCCAATCGTGCGCGCAAGTTTTCGAACACGGCACTGTTTTTAATTCGTTGGTTGGAAGAGAAGAGAAAGAGAGGAAAAAAAATGTTTAGTTCGTTCGTTCGTTGGTTTACTCTGGTTGTTCTTTATAAGCACGAGAGAGAGAGAGATTTTTTGTTTGAAAAAAAGCGAGCGAGAGCCGCAAAAATCTCAGAAAAAAGATCGCGAGATTGCCTCCTGCCTGCCTCGAAAGAAAAGCACCTCCTTCCTGTTTTTGGACCATCCGACGTACCGATTTTGAACGAAAACATGGCAAAATCGTCCCCGCTGTCTCGCAACGACCAAACTTTTTGCTGCCCTTTTCCGTTTTCAGGTTTCCAAATCGTTCCTTCTGTTTCTTCCTCTTCCTCGTCGCTGCCTCGTCGCGCTCGATGCTCCTGCAACGCCTTCAACGCCTTCATCTCTTTTTTTTTTTGGATTACACAGTCAGATTTCCAATATTATCCACCACCCGCGTGTTGTTGTAAATCAGAAATCACAAAACGAACGACAGAGAAGAAGAACAAAACGCTCTCTCTCTCTCTCTCGTCTCAAAAAAGACGGTGCGTTTGTGCGTTTTCGTCGCGCGTAAAAAGCAACGACACCCCCATTTATTATTAAACACAAGAAGTAAGCAACTACTTTAAGAAGAATGACGTTACGGAAAGAGAAAAAAACTCGTATTTGAGGAGTTTTCCACTCGCACTGTTTTTGACGAAAAAAAGCGAAAGCGAAGGAGACTAAAATTTTGGTCCGAAAGAAACAACAACTACGTAACGCGACAACAAAAAAGAGAAGAGATATTTAACGCGCACGAATGCGAGACGAATATTAAATACGAGCGAGAGATGAACGCACAAACGCATCATCTTTCGCGCCGTGTGAACGGGAGGCTGCTTTCTCTCGAGTCGTCGTCGCTCGCGTCGTCGTCGTCGTCGTCCAAAAAAAAACAACCACCGCTCTTTGGAAGATTTGGAGGAAAGAAGGTGGAGGTGGTTCTGCCACCCTCGCGCGCTTTAGGAAGCGGGAGAACGACGATTTCGAAGAACACGAATGGAGGGAGACAGTATCCGTTCCCGGCGGATTACGACGTGATGGTCCAACAGGCAAGACAAGCGCTACAAAAAGCGAGAGAAGATGGCGTGGATTTAGGAGAAATCCAGTTCCCTCCGGGAGGACTTGATTTAGCGCCCGGCGACTTGGAAGGTAACGTAGAGTGTACGCTCACGGCGACGGTGTTGCGAAAGATTTTGCGCGGGATGAAAGAAGAAGAAAAAATTACCGTCTTGTTTCCAGACCCGACGGAATTGAAGTTGGCGAAAAGAGGACAGACTGGAATGTGCGCACCGGACGGCGTCGCGCCGCCGGAGGTTTTCCAAACAGACCCTCTCTTTGAGGATTGGAGAGGGGAATTGAATTATCTGGACGACCCGAATGCGTTTTCGGTGTCTGGTTTGGACAAAATTTTCGGTAAAAGCGCCACGGTAAACGATAGAGTAGATATCAACGAAGGCAACATGTTCGTGTGCGCGTACCCTTCGGGAAACATAGCGGAATTGACGCAAACGCGTTTATTGTACGAAAACATTCGAGAAGAAAACGAATCAGATGCGCCGGCGAGCAAAATAAAAACAAAGAGAAAATCTCTCGTCGTCGTCAATGGCGAACTCGATCGAACACGTTCAAACTATTACCCGTGGTTTTGGAATAAAAACGAAATGGAACCGTTGCGAGAGTTTTCGCAATCGTTCGAAGGAATATATTTCATCCACAACTTCAAAGGCACTAACCCGGCGGTTTTGTTCAGATGTTACCCGGACGATTGGAGAGTTTTTCGACGAAGGCCGAACGACGCGGTCGAGTGCGTTTGGTCCAGTTCGACTCGACCGAAAAGTTTAAAGGAAATCGCTTTGGACGTTTTGCCCAAGTTTCCGTAGAGTTTTCTTGTACTCGTACGTATTGAACGTCTCTCTTATTAAACTCTCTCGTATTTGCTCAAAATTTATTTCCTTTCAAAATTTGCCTTCATGATGGCTCTTTTTCACTTTTTCCCACATTTTTTGTTGCCACGTTTTCGTTGCTCACATTTTTTTGTTGCCACGTTTTCGTTGCTCACATTTTTTGTTGCCACGTTTTCGTTGCTCAGACCTTTCCCGTTGCCGTCAGCCCTTCAAAAAAAGTGGCTTCGCAAAGGACGCAACGCAACGCGTTTGATTTCATCCCAAACATAAAAAACGTAACCATACGAGTATCATTGAAAGATTCAATTATACCTAGGAGTGTTTGGCTCTTCTCCGCTGATATAACCAGAGCCGCCTGTTTTTTTAGAATTTTAATTTATTGCGACTTTTGTACACAATTGTGTGCGGGGAAACCAACCGTCGCACAATTTAAGTCATCGCACGAACGAGACAGAGAGAGAGTGAGAGACAGACAGAAAGAGAAAGACAGAAAGAGAGAGGATGAAAACGAGAAACACAACGACGACGACGACGACGACACTCGTCACCGAACAACAAAAACAAGAACCTTCTTGGGGAGACTTTGTTGATGAGAAGGAGGAGGAGGAGAGAATATTCTCCTACGCAACGGTTTCGCCACGTGTCGACCAAAAAAGCGACCAAAAGACGACCCCCAAAAACAAAAAAAAAACACGAGCCACAACGACGACA
>Ga0181557_1005034_pt1 | contig 12116 bp, 11 predicted proteins | sample 011ome_23_FD_148632 | JGI IMG/M metagenome (GOLD analysis project Ga0181557, IMG submission 148632) | Coastal salt marsh microbial communities from the Groves Creek Marsh, Skidaway Island, Georgia - 011506CT metaG (spades assembly) | ecosystem: Environmental > Aquatic > Marine > Intertidal zone... | reverse complement strand
CACGTCAATTACTCGCTGCAGCAATAACTATGGGACTCATCACTTCCCAGAAAAAGTGATTCCGCTTTTCGTCACGAATCTCCTGGACGGAGAAAAAGTCCCACTCTACGGCGATGGAAAGAACATCCGAGACTGGTTGCACGTTGACGATCACTGTCGCGGAATTGCATTGGTTTTTAGCGCAGGGCGGGCAGGCGAGATCTATAACATCGGGGGTGGAACCGAATTAAGCAATCTTGAACTCACTGATCTACTCCTCACCTCAACCGGGCGAGAAGAAAGTTACGTTGAGCGTGTTGCGGATCGCAAAGGACACGATCGACGCTACAGCGTGAGCATCAACAAAATCAGGTCGGAGCTTGGCTATTCTCCCCAGGTTCCCTTCGACCAAGGGTTGGCCGACGTCGTCCAGTGGTACCGCGATAATCGTTGGTGGTGGGAGCCGCTGAAGGAACGCGCGCACTTATGACCAGGATTCTCGTCGTTGGCGCTGGCGGGATGTTGGGTCGAGACTTGATGTCGGAATTACGAGACCTGAGCGTTGAGGGTCTCGCCAGAAAAGACCTTGACATTCGCGACAGCGCCAAGGTGGCGGAAGCTGTCAGTGGTTTCGATGTCGTTATTAACGCTGCCGCCTACACCAAAGTGGATGATGCCGAAACAAATGTTGAGCTTGCTTTCGGGGTGAATGCAACGGGTGCGGAAAATCTCGCCTTAGGTACAGCAGCCACAAACGCCCATCTTGTTCAGATCTCCACAGATTATGTCTTCGATGGGCGCGCACAAACTCCCTACTCTGAGGACTCACCGACCCATCCGTTATCGGTTTATGGCCAATCGAAACGTAAGGGTGAGAATGCCGTCATGAAATTGAATCCCCGTTTCTCGATTGTCCGCACAGCGTGGCTTTACGGAGAGAACGGTCCAAATTTTCCGAAGACAGTGGCGAGGTTAGGGCAGGAAAGAGAGTTCCTTGAAGTGGTCGACGACCAAATCGGGCAACCCACTTCGACCGTAGATGTCGCCAGGCTCATTCGAGCGCTAATCCTTAGCGGAAATCCCAGCGGTGTTTTCCACGCAACAAATTCAGGTGCCACATCATGGTGGAAGTTTGCTCAAGTTCTGTTTGAAAAAGCGGGATGGGATCCCACACGTGTTCGCCCCATCTCCAGTAATGAATTTGTCAGACCCGCTCCCAGGCCTGGTTGGTCAGTACTAGGGCATGACAGATGGGAAGCGTGCGGTCTGAAAGATCCTCGACCTTGGGAGGAAGCACTTGAAGAAGCGTGGACTCACTACCTCATAGGCGTTTTCAAGGAAAATCGCGAGTGAGCGAAAAGTTCTCTCTTGGTCTGGTTGTCGTTGGATTCAACTCCGACGATCTCTGGGGTGATTTCTTCTCAGCGCTCGACTCATCCTCGTTAAAGCCTGACTATGTCGTCGTGGTCGACAACTCCCCTCTACCTCCAAACAATATTCCCTCGTCACCGTTCTTTTCCGTTACTACCGTGCACCTCCCTCACAACCCCGGCTATGGCTCGGCCGCGAATGTGGGCGTCAAGGAGCTTCCCGCCGACGTGTCACTCATTGCTATCGCAAACGCCGACACCGCAGTCGCACCAGACGCCCTCCGTCGCCTCGTTGACGCGGAGAAGGAATTTCCAAGAACAGGAGTCCTTGGACCAGCAGTTTTTGACTCGAATGGCGCCATATATCCATCCGCTCGAGCTATCCCGGGAATTCGAATCGGAATTGGGCACGCCTTATTTGGCTCTTTTTGGCAATCGAATCCTTGGACGCGACAATACTTAGGCCATTACCGCGCATCAGAGGCTCGTTCAGTGGGTTGGCTCTCGGGATCATTCATCATGGTTAACCCCGAGGCATTTGCGAGTACCGGTGGCTTTGATGAGGGCTATTTCATGTTTTTTGAAGATGTTGACCTGTGTTTCCGCCTCAAACAATGCGGGTGGCGGTCAGTGTATGTTCCTCAGGCCTCTGTGATGCATCGAGGTGGTCATTCCACTGCTCAAAACATGGCAGAAATGGTTATCGCTCACCATCGCAGCGCGCGCCGTTTTCTTGAGAAGCTGTATCCCGCGCAGTGGCAGGCACCGCTCAGAATCGCCCTCTCACTCGGACTCGCAGTGCGGTCCTCGATCGTGTCTCGAATGTACAGGCGATAATCTCCGGTCTAAAGTCGCACTTCCTTGGAGAGGACGGATTGTTCCTGCAAATCAGCAAAATGGTTGAGGTAGTCAGCGATACCGGGGTGATAAAGCGAGAGAAATCGAAGCGCCAACAATCCAGCATTTTTTGCCTGACCTATACCCACCGTCGCAACGGGCACACCTGAGGGCATCTGAACGATAGACAAGAGTGAGTCCAACCCGTCGAGTTTGCTCAGAGGAATGGGCACACCGATGACCGGCAACGTGGTCAAGGAAGCAACCATTCCTGGCAAGTGAGCCGCCCCGCCAGCGCCGGCAATAATCCCATCAAATCCGCGAGACCGCGCTGTCTTTCCGAATTCCACCATCTTTTCAGGGCTCCGGTGAGCTGATACAACAAGCGACTCGACCTCAACGCTTGCATCGAGCAAGACCGCTGAAGCCTCCCTCATGATGGGCCAATCAGAATCTGAACCCATAATGACGGCAACCCTCGGCGCTTTCATATCAAGCATCGTAATCTCCACCGTGAATCACAGCCGCAACCTCACGGCACATCTCCAGAATAGGGAGCAATTCGTCCCCAACCGCAACCACGTGTCCCGCTTTTCTGCCAAGCCTCGCCGACTTCTGATACGAGTGAACCTTTACCTCTGGATATCTTTTCATTGCCTTTTTCATTCGATCTTCCTCAACTCCACCAAAGAGGTTGACCATCACTCCATTCGTTGCCAAAAAACTGGTATTGCCTAAGGAAAAACCTGCCACAGCCCTCAGATGCTGCTCGAATTGGCTCGTCAACGAAAGTTCGGTGAAGACATGTCCCGAATTGTGAGGCCGCATCGCTAACTCGTTGACTAGCAACCTTCCATCCGCTGTCTCAAAAAGCTCAACAGCAAGTACCCCAACAACATCAACTTCTCTCGCAATTTGAGACGCTAAGTGACGCGATTCTTCATCCAGACCTTCCGTTAGCCCGGGTGCAGGAGCAATAACCTCCGAGCAAACTCCACCAACTTGAGTGGTTTCGACTGGATTCCATGTCTGCCATTCTCCGGAAGGGCTGCGAGCTCCTAACTGCGCTAACTCTCGAACGAATTCAACTTTTTCCTCCAACAAGACAGGACCATCCGACAGCCAGTCTTCGATTTCTTCCAGGGACGTGACTATCCTCACTCCCTTGCCGTCGTATCCACCTACGGGCTTTTTCGCAACGCAAGGCAAGCCGCCAACAGTATCAAGATCTTGAGGAAAAGTAGTGACCGAGGTGCTGACGGTCCAGAGTGGCTGGGGAAGACCCAACTCCTGAAGCCGGGCCCTCATGTCAATTTTGTTGTGGGTGAGACGAAGTGCCTCAGGAGATGGGTACACCGCCACTCCGGTCCTCCTGACCGCTTCGAGAACGGAGGTCGGCACATGCTCGTGGTCAAAAGTAAGGACGTCTACCTCACTCGCAAACTCAACGATTTCGGTCTGATTTCTATAATCACCAACCTGGGTCACCGCCAAACTCGCTGAGGCATCATGAGACTCCGCAAACACCTTCACATCAACGCCGAGGTTGATGGCAGCTGGAATCATCATTCTGGCCAACTGCCCGCCGCCAACGACACCAATTTTCACCATGTCTCGACCCTATTGGTAAAGATGCTCAACATCAGAAGCACTCTGGGCATGCACCTGGTCATGGACATCTCGGACCAGCAGGGCTCCATATCCGTCAAGCCCCTCAGCGAGACCATCCCACGGTTCACCCCCAGGTGGTGAGACCGTGACCTGTTTCCCCAAGGTGACGAGCGTTTCACTCACCCGCTCTGACAAAGCCTTAGCGCTCAGGCCTTCACATGTCTTGAGTTCTGTGATGAATTCCGACACGAATGAGTCGAGAATCCCAGCTTCCAGGTGCAACAACTCATGCAGTGAAACAGCGCGAGGCGCTGGTCGCTCCCCTTCAAACCTAATGTTTAAGCCCAGGCCAATAATCGGCTGGCGTCGAGGATCAAACTCGGTCAAAATACCGGCAAGTTTTTTTCCCTGGTACACGAGATCGTTAGGCCATTTGGCGCCCACCTCCGCAACCCCAAGGCTCCGAATGCCTCTCACTGCACAAGTTCCCGCTACCAGTGGTATCCATGATGCGGGAATATCGCGGTTTCCATTTGTCCAGTCCGAGGGGAACACAACGCTGAGCGCAAGCGACTCACCTGGACGGGAAATCCAGGCGCGATCCCACCGCCCTCTCCCGTGCGTCTGATTCCAGGAGAGGACTACCCAGTACGGCTCAAGTCCATTCTCTATTAACCAAGTGTTCGTCGAGTCAACCTCGTCGAGTACTATCACCCCTGATGCCACTCGCTCCGTTCGAGGCCACACGGAGGACCAGTCAGTCGACATCGAATGACATGAGCTTGACGTATTCCTCAATCATCGGGACTCTCTTGCGCACATCGTTGAATCTGCCAGAGGCAATAATGCAACCTTCGTCCAACACATGAACAACATCTGCATGCTGGATCGTAGAGAGACGGTGTGCGATCACCACGACTGTTGTTTCCGAACCAAGATTCTGTATTGCTTGAGAAATACTTGCTTCGGTGGCTGCGTCCAAAGCGCTCGTCGCTTCGTCGAGAATAATGAGTCGAGGTTCCGTATAGAGGGCCCTCGCCAGACCTAGACGTTGGATCTGGCCTCCACTCAGTGAGTCTGAATGAGCACCCATAGACGAATGAATCCCTCCGGGAAGACCTCGCACTAACTCGGAAAGCTGAGCTCGCTCGAGCGAGCTCCATAACTTATTTTCATCCACTCGATTGCTAGGAACACCAAGAGCCACATTGTCCGCGATGGTGCCGTTTACAAGTCCAGGTCTTTGGGGGACGTACGAAATGAGGCCAGGCGTTTTTTCTCGCAAAACGCGTGGAGCCATCCCATTCAACTTCACAATGCCTTCGTCGGGCTCGTAAAGCCCAAGGATTAAGTCCACCAAGGTAGTTTTGCCAGCACCTGAAGGTCCAACGAAAGCGACATAATTGCCAGAACCTACGCTCAATGACAGAGAGCGAATAGCTGGTGTATCTTTTCCGCCATGGGTAAAAGACACACCCTCCATGTGAATCGCTAAACCAGTGCCAAGATTCCTGGGCTCTATAAGAGCCGCTGACTCAGCTTCAGCCTGAAAAATGTTGGAGTCCAGCAATTCAGGCTGATCCCGGAGTTGTACGAGGATTCTATGAACGCTTTCTACCCACTCTTGTTGAAGCCTCAGACCGTTCCATATCCTCTGAAGAGGCAAAACGGCTCCCATCATTCGGAATGAGCCAGCTAAAAAAATCCCGAGTGCAAAGAGACCCTCTCCCAGGCTGCCTCGATTTAGTTGCCAAAGGATGAACAGCACACCACCCAGAATGAGACTGGTCTCTGCGATATACCTGGGCAAGCTCTTCAGAATTTCCAGATCGACACCGGTCCTCGCCTCGAGCTTGCGGGCCTCGGAATATCTCTTCAAGAAAAAATCTTGTTTTCCCAAAACAGCAATCTCTCGAAAACCGTCGACCATTTCCAAGACTGAGCTACCAGCATCTACAGTTGCCTTCCGAATGTTTCGACCTGCTTTTAGGTAACGACTTGCCGTTGTGAGTTGCAACAGGTATATGAGTACGACAAAGTAACCCAAGATTGCGAGCGCAGCGACCCAATCAACAACGAGAAACATCACAAAAACTGACACGAACAAGGAGCCTTCTATGGCAAGTGAAGTCGCTGACCCTAGTAGCCCCGAGAAGGATGCATTCACAGCAGGACCTACAAGGAACTGAATCTCAGCGCGAGATCTTTCCCGCAAGCTTTGAAGTGTTCCACTGAAGAGAAATCGAGAGAGCTTTATCGAGTTCTTAATTTCAATTTGAGCGAGAAAAACCGAATTCCACCAATCAAAAGCAATTGCAACTGCCCCCTTGAACGCGAAAAGAGCAGCAATCCCTGCTACTAAGAACGTGATGTTATCTGGGGTTGGGGAAGGAAGCGTGTATCCAAAAAGCTGAAGAGAAGTTCCTGACAGACCCGTTGCGGTGAGCGCACCCAAAACGCCCATTAGCCCAATCGCGACTATGTCGGCGACATTGAGGAGCGCTCGCAAGATGAAACGGAAAACAAAAAACCGCTTTTCTGCCGCGGTCAGAAGCGACCAAGAAACGCCCACAACTCGCGCCAAACCTAAAAACTTCTCGCCTCCCTGAAGGAACTTCTTCGCAGGTGGACCGAACTTAGTCAAAATCCACATCATCCACCCAGGAAGAACCGGCTTCCTCAAGGATCTTCATGTCGCCCTCAACCATAATCGCCGCAAGCTCAGGGGATAAAACTCTTGGTTTCCAACCAATGAGATTCTCTAACTTGCTCGCGTCTCCGACTAGAGCGTCGACCTCAGCTGGACGCACAAGGCTGTCGTCAAACCGAACAAATTCTCGCCAGTCCAGACCAACATGCGAGAAAGCCATCTCAGCAAAGTCACGCACCGTAAATCGTGTTCCGGTAGCTACAACAAAATCGTCAGGCTGGTCGACCTGAAGCATCATCCACATCGCTTGCACATACTCAGGCGCATAGCCCCAGTCTCGCTCTGCGTCGAGGTTGCCCAAGAAAAGCTCGTCTTGAATCCCAGCATTAATCCGGGCCACAGCCTTAGAAATTTTTCTTGTGACAAACGTCTCCCCTCTGCGAGGCGATTCATGGTTAAACAAAATTCCGTTCGTCGCGAACATGCCATAGCTTTCGCGATAATTCTTAGTTATCCAGTATGAGTAAACCTTCGCCGCACCATAGGGAGAACGCGGGTAAAAAGGAGTGTGCTCGTTTTGCGGAGGCGGAGATGCTCCAAACATCTCTGAACTTGACGCTTGGTAGAAACGGGCCGTGCTCCCAGACGTACGAAGCGCTTCCAGGAGCTTGACGGAGCCTAAACCGGTCGTCTCGCCCGTCAACTCTGGCTCATCGAAGCTAACACGGACATGGGACTGCGCGGCTAAGTTATAAACCTCGTCAGGCTCAATCTTTGTCACCAGGGAAACAAGGCGAGAACTATCACTCAGATCTCCGTAGTGGAGAAAGAGAACAGATTCTGCAATCTGGGGATTGGACAGTAGGTGGTCAATCCGGCCCGTATTGGGCAGCGAAGACCTTCTAATGACACCGTGAACCTGATAGCCCTTGGCGATAAGCATCTCCGCCAAATAGCTTCCATCTTGCCCGGTAATTCCTGTAATTAAAGCTTTCTTCACGAGACTACTTTCGCCCACGTTGTCCGCGCGCTGTCGCACACAGTCATCCCTAATCTACAGGGTTTGACGGCCTCGCCGGCCTTCAAGGCGCTTGAGCGCGTATCTCCAGAGGCGTCGAACAGTATCGAGAGGATGTCTCAGCGGGTAGGCATAAAATTCGCGCGAATCCAGGGACGATTCCCACTCGTCCACCGGAAACACATAGTCAACCTCGCTGGGGTGCATCAGCGGCAGCCGGATATGAGCTGGCGGAACATCGACTACGTAGTTTTCAAAACCAGTGTGAGTGGATCCGTCCCCCAACCCAATGTTGTGAACGAGGTTTTCCCTCGGAATGGGGTTTAGATATCCCTTTCGCGCGCAATGAACGGCAAAGGGGAGGGCCCACGAATCCAGTCGCTCAGAGTTAGTCATCATCGACACCATCGAACGCCGTCGCGGACCCGGAGCGAACAAAGTCCCCAGATTCTTGGCCTCGGGCGCGGTCCAGGTCGCATCGAGGTCTCCGCTCTCAGCAAAGTATTTCCAGCTTCGGCTCCATGTAGCCCAACCCCAGATTCGGACATCCCGGGAAAAAAGATAGGAGTTGTCAGATTCCCATCTACCCCTCAATCGCTGCGCCCCGCTGATAAGACCAACCCGATCATCTTTTCTGTATCTCTCTAGCAGTTCTGTTGCGTATGGAAAGAAGGAGGGTGAGGGAACACAATCGTCCTCAAGGATGATGGCTTCATCAACGAGAGTGAAGACCTCATCGAGTCCCGAGGAGACTCGTCTCTTGAGCCCCAAATTGGACTCTGCGTATATTTGGTGGAATTCACAGGGCCAATCGATGTGGTCCAGGACTTCCCTCGTGGCCTCTACCAGGGCATTATCCTCCTGGTCTCCAGCTTTTGGACCATCCATGACAGCTATGAAGACGGCCGGCCTAGCTTCACGAATCGCCTGAAAAACCCTACGGGTGTGCTCGGGGCGTTTGTAGGCGAGAAGAACCACAGGAGCGCAACTAGCTGCCACGCACTACCCCCTCACGCCATAACGAGCAGTTATCATCCGAACTTTCCTCCGTTAGCAACTAGCGTAGTGATGTGCCCGAGACGATTACCCACGTGAGCTTCTCGAGGGCTGGCGGCGCTGGCTCGGTCGCTCGCATACTGTCAGATGAGCAACGCCGCCGAGGGCAAGATTCGCGGCTCATCTCCGTCATCACCAGTGATTTACGCAAATCCCCACTCTCCACTCCGCTCCATACGATGGCGGCTGGAATTGATGAATACATCGTCAAGGCGACAGATTTCTCCTCTCCGATTAGTGTCTTGAGGGACCAGGTCAACGGCCTCCGGATGCGCGACATGGCCGGGGTGGACATCATTCATCTCCATGGAATAAACGGCGCAGTTAGGCTCGAGGATCTTCACTCCGTCCCCAAGCACACCCGAGTCGTCTGGACGCTGCACGACATGAACCCTTTCACCGGAGCGTGTCACTACTCTCTCGGATGCGAGGGCTTCAAGGGCTCGTGCTCTGGGTGCCCTGCAGTCAAGTCTGTTTTTTACAGGAGGGTTTCTGACCTTCTCACAACCAAGAAAGAAGCGGTCGCAAAGGTGCCGAACCTGTCTGTTGTGTCTCCTAGTCAGTGGCTTGCGGAAGAAGCCAAACAGAGCACGGTCTTCAGCTCCCATTCAATCTCCGTCATACCCAATCCCATTGACCCGGTCTTCCTGAGAGAGAACGTCGTCAGAACCAAGACTGACGAGACCAATTCATTGCAACTTATTGTCGTCGCCAAGAACCTTTCTGACCCTGTAAAACAAGTTGGTACCGCGGTGCGAGCCTTCCGCTCAGCATTCCCCATTAGAGGAAAAGCCACGCTCACCTTGGTGGGGTCAGGTGGGAAAGAGTTCGAGGGTGAGGGTGTCGCGCTGACAGGTCCACTAGCAAAATCCGATCTTGCGCAAGCCTTTGCGCAATCAGATGTGCTGATAGTTCCCAGTAAAGGCGAGAACGCACCCCTCGTAATAGGAGAAGCGGCAGCCGGCGGGTGTCTCCCACTGGTGGCAAGTGTGGGAGGAATGGGTGAAATGGTCTCCGCGCTCCAACACGGAAGTACGTTTGAGAAAACCGAGGAACTCGTCCACCACCTCACCGCTCTCCAACAGGTACCGGTTGCCACTAGACAACGATCGCGCTCAGCAATGCGAAGAAATGCAGCCCTCCTCTATGGCCCGTCAGCTGCCGCCACAGAGTATGACAAGGTTTATTCGTCATAGTTTTCCAACGAGAGAATTCGGTCCCGATGAATAAAAAAGTTCTGGTGACAGGTGCCGCAGGCTTCATTGGTTCAGCCATTGTGCGGTCACTCAGTGCACACGGTCAGGAAGTGATCGCACTCGACGGACTTCTGGGTGGTCTTTACCCTGCACAAGAGAAGTCGGAGCGCTTTCGTCAAGTCTCCGAGCTACCGGGCGTCCGCGCTCTCGAACTTGACCTACGTCATGACGACCTGTCGGTACTCGACAAGGACATAACCCATGTCATCAACGAAGCGGCAATGCCCGGGTTGGATCCAAGTTGGTATGATTTTGACCTCTACTCAAGTTGCAACCTAACGGCAGTCGCCCGGCTCATCGATGTGGCGAAAAGATGGCCAATTGAGCGGTTTGTTCAAATCTCGACATCATCGGTCTACGGAAAACTTGCAGTGGGCGACGAGACTATGTCGACGCTGCCAGTGTCTCCCTATGGAGCGACAAAGTTGGCTGCGGAGCACTTAGCGTTCGCTCATTGGAGAGATTCTGGTTTCCCCGTAAGCGTGCTGCGCTACTTCTCCGTTTACGGTCCCGGTCAGCGTCCCGACATGGCCTATCGAAAGTTCATCGCCCACGCGCTTTCAGGCACACCAATTGATGTTTTCGGCGACGGAACTCAATCTCGGTCGAACACATACATTGACGACTGCGTCGTAGCGACATTATCTGCGCTAGAGAACGCAGAGCCCGGCCAGGTGTACAACATTTCGGGTATAACCGAACGAACACTGTTAGAGGCGTTGGGGATTATTGAAGAAGCAGCTGGCCAAGAACTGAATCTGAACTTTCTACCCCGTGCGAGAGGGGATCAGGACCGGACTATGGGTGATTCACAGAAGGCTATTCGCGCGCTCGGATTGAAACACACGGTCACCCTTGAAGAAGGCCTGGCCCGCCAGGTGAAGTGGCAGCGCGATGCCAACCTCTTCTAGCAAGCGCTCAGGTAGCGTAAAACGCCAGGGGGCTGTTCGTCGCGTGGTGTGCGCCGTGGATTCTCAGATGGTTTACGGGCTAACGGTGCTTTTGAGCTCGCTCAAAGACACTAGCCACGACGATTTCATTCTGACGGTTGGATACCTGGGAGAACGGCTCTCCCAGGGTGACCGAGATTTTCTGGGGGAGGTAACAAAAAAACTCGAGATCGATGTGGAGTTTCTTCCACTGCCGGATAGGGACATCTTCATTAGCCAAGGTCATATCTCCCCCACCACTTTTGCCAAGTTCCTTCTAGGAGACCATTTCCGGACGCCTCATGTTTGGATTGATGCAGACACTGTTGCACTCGCAGGATGGGACCAGTTATTCGATGAGGTGACCGCTTGCTCGGCAGCCGAGGGACTTGTTGTGGCCGAGCGGGGCTCGAACTCTTCAAACCAGCAAGGCAAACCATCAGACCTACCTTTCAACGCGGGCGTACTCGGATGGCCGGAAGGTAATCGCAGAGATTGGGAGACTCCTCTCGCGAGTCTCGATGAGGTTGACACTCAAGAGCAGTTTCTTTTCAACGAGCTCTACGCGTCTACCGCACGTCGAGTGTCAGAGAAATTCAACCTTTTGACCTATCGGATTGATTACCTCAACCCGAGCAACATGCCCTACATCATCCATTACGCAGGTGCCCACAAACCGTGGCATTTGAGACGAGACCAGGCCAAAGCCTGTCTGGACCATCAGTGCCCCTGGGCCGCTTGGTTTGAAGCAGAGCAGAGGCTTCACTCTCAACACGGCAACACTGCTTTTGGCCGCGAACTTCTGAGGCTCCAGGAAGTCGCACTCAAGGCTGGAACGGTCCGACTCCGGCGGGACCACTCCGGCTATAACTTGCTGAGGTTTCTTACGAGCTTGGGACCTGTGGCGCCTATCGTCCTCAACACGCTCCGGCTCCTGAAACAATGGGTTCCCAGGGGAACACACCCCATCCATTAGCGAGGCAGGATCACTTCGTGGCATCACGTGCACAGAGCCCATCGAGCGCACCCCATCTCGTCGCGCTCGCTCTAGATGACAACATGGTCTACGCCTTCTTCGTTCTTGTTCACTCGCTGGCCTCGAACGCTGTGAAACCTTTCTCATTGGTCGTCGGTCATTTCACTGGTCGATTAGCCTCAAAACACCAAGCGTTAATTCGAGATTTCACGAATCACTTGGGAATCCCCCTTGATCTTCGTGAACTCACTCCCAACCCGCTCTTTACCGAGCGCAGGCATCTCACCATCACCACTTTTTCCAAATTCGTGATTTCAGACGAGATCCCTGACCCCCACCTCTGGATTGATCTCGACACTGTCGCTAGGCAGGGATGGGACGAGTTTTTTGCCGATCTCTACTCCGCGCCAAAATCTGCCGGGCTAGTCGTAGCG
>Ga0181557_1005031_pt1 | contig 12117 bp, 11 predicted proteins | sample 011ome_23_FD_148632 | JGI IMG/M metagenome (GOLD analysis project Ga0181557, IMG submission 148632) | Coastal salt marsh microbial communities from the Groves Creek Marsh, Skidaway Island, Georgia - 011506CT metaG (spades assembly) | ecosystem: Environmental > Aquatic > Marine > Intertidal zone... | reverse complement strand
GCAGTGGGATGACGGTCACTTGTCATCAAAATGACTTTAATCTGTCATCTTTATGAAACAATAATGTAACAAATCAGTCACAAAACTGAAATATGGGTTATTAACAAATTAATGCTAATAAAAACAGACAGTTACAATTTTTGGCGCCTTGGGCGGTGATTCTCAGCGCTGCGCAGGGGCTTAAAAACCCTCGGCAACGACGGTTTGTATAAGAGGGGGCTGAAGAGACGCCTGCAGCCAACAAGGCCGTGAGTAAGGCGGTGGGAAACGCCGCAAGAAGGGTGCGGGTGGGTACAGCGCAGCGGTTGAGAGCGAAGGGTCGTAGGCCCGCTCGTGGCCAGGTTAAATGCCCGCCGCGGGCTATCGCATTAGGACGCGCGGCTGACTAGAAGTCGAACCGCCAACCCACTGCCGGCCCATGCTCTTTCATATCGAACTTGAAGCGGTCGAGCCCGTCCCCGTCTTCGTAATCAAAGTCGAGATACCGGTAACCAATGTCGATGCTGGACCAATCGTTGAACCGATAGGAAAAAGAGCCAGTGAGGATGGTGACCAGATCCGCCCCCACGCCGAATCCGCCAAGTTGGGCCGCCCCCGTGAAGGACCAGTTGCCGCCCCCGACGGGCGTCTCAAACAACACGCCAACAATCGGGTCGACCCAGTCATCGCCAGCACTTTGCTCGCGAATACGGTCTGTCGGGCCCCTTAGAGAGATACCGGCGGACACATCGTTATAGAGCGCTCCCGCCATCACTTGAGTGGTGGGTGAGAGTCGGTAGGTGGCCGATGCAATAGCAGTAGTCTGCTCCACTTCCACCTCGCCCGAAAATGCGCCACCGTCGCCCGCGCCATCGGCCTTAAGATCCATGTAGACGACGTCGATCATGACACCCCAGCGCTCGCCTTCGCCGCGGTACATGCCCAGGAAGGCACCATCCAAGGTCTCAAAGACGTCGCTGGCGCTCATGTCGACGTCGGTGTCGATAGGGCCGATGCCTGAGGTGCCATCCAGCGTGGGACCCAGCAGGTAGATGAGCCCTTGATTGGACCAGCTGGACTCACTTTGTGCAAAGGCAGGCTGCGTTGCGGCGAAGAACACCGCTGCCAATCCGAGCGCCGCTAAGCCCGGAGTGGCGCAGGTGCGTTTCAGAGTGGTGGGCATGACGGTCATGATGTATTTGTCCTTGGGGCACGGATTTCAAGGATAAGCTAAAGCATGGGGTGTCTGGTATGAAGCGCTTTAGGTGACAGCGTAGTTGCTGAGCGGCATTTACGCGTGTGTGACCATTGTATGCGCGGCTGGGAGTTCGTTAAGCTGGTTCGCCCTATGAAAGCGAGAACACAGAAATGAACTGTTATGTGCCCGACACCCATCGCATTAGCCTCAAGCCCCTAGCCATCGCCCTGTTGTTCGGCTTGGCGACACCGACATTAGCGGAGCCGGTTACATCCATCGCTGACTTCTTTCAACCGGACGGTATGACAGCCACCGCTGAGAATTACCCGACCCTGGAGACGTCGCGTCAGCTACTCGCTGCGCAGGACCGGGCCGCAGTGAATAACTTCGCCCACAATCGGAAGCTCACTCCCACAGACGACCAGCCCGTCGTAAGGATGAACCGGGATACCTTCTACAGCTTTGCCGTGGTGGATGTTTCAGCTGGCGCTTCGATCACGATTCCGCCGGTTCCCGAGGGGAAGTACGTGTCGGTTCAGCCTGTCACAATGGATCACCGAATTCAGCCCATGTCCTACGGGAGTGGCACTTTTGAGCTGGCAACGCATTATGGCTCACACATGTATCTGATCGTTCGACTGGACAGCACGCTGAGTGAGGCCGAGGCGAACGCGATTCAGGACGACATGGTCATTAACGCGGCAAGCGCCCAGCCATTCTCAGCAGAGCCCGTTAACCGTGAGAGCTTCGACGCCGCTGAGCTGTCGCTGCGTCAACAGCTACCAGCGCTGGTGGCGGCTCACGGCACTAAAGTTGTTTACGGCATGTTTACGGCCCCTACCGATGAGTCGCGCGGCCTTTACGACTTTGAAAAATATACGGTAGGCGCGGCTCTTGGGTGGGGTGGCGCACAGCTCCGCGATAATCTGTATGAAACCTCACCGAACTTTCCAGCAGAGGGGTGCTATTCGGCGACCTTCGAGGACCCCGATAACGGTGCTTTTTGGTCTTTCACCGTTTATGACGAAAATGGCTTTATGTTTGATGACGTCGCCCATATGAGCTCTGACATTGCCGCTGCCAACGAGGATGGCACCTACACCGTGAGCTTGGGTTGCGGCGCTGATGCGGTGAACAATCTACCTATCAGCAACGAGACTGGGATCTTCAACTTCACTGTGCGGCACTACATTCCCTCTGACCGGGTAAAGCTTGATGAGTACCGTCTGGCGCCGCTCATGCAGAAGGTCGATTAAGGAAGAGGGTGCCGCACCGTGGCTCAGCCACGCACTTTGAGCGGTGGGCTCTAACCGGTTGCATCCGGTGGAGCCCTCTCTCAGCTGTGTGTCTCTGACGACGATATGACTGCCAACCCCATCGAAGCCATTTACAGCGCCGTCAAAACATCAGCCAGCAACGCGTCCATATCGGCTCGCGATTCATTCAGCGTTAAGCCGAGCCGCACGACGACCAGTTCTCTCTCTGGAATCACCACAACGAACTGACCTGAATTGCCGCCGGCGTGAAAAGTGTTCTCCGGCGCGCTGGGAAATGCCCGGTGGTTTGTATTGAGCCAAAACCCGAGACCGTAGATCTCGCCGCCCTTCGCAGTCCCCGGGGTAACGGCGAGACGTTGCCATGCCGCGCTGATTACCTTGCTTCGGCCATGCCAGGCATCGAGCCAAAGCTGGCCCACGCGCGCCCAGTCGCGTGGGGTGAGGTAGGCGTAGCTTGAGCCCACCTGCACGCCGCTGGCGTCGGGTTCCAAAACGATTTCATCCATCGCTAGTGGATTGCTGAGGTGGGTGCGAATCCAGTCAGGGTAGGGCTCGCCCTTCAGTGATTGCTGCCACATGAGAGACGCTGTGTTGATGTCGCCGCTGGAGTACGCCCATTGTTCACCTAGCGGGAAGGCGTGGCCCGTATCCGGTGCTGATCGCCACATCCCCGGTTGGCGGTAAAGCATATCGGTCACATCATCACCCGGAAAGTAACGCTCCGAGAAATCAAAGCCCGTGGTCATCGACAGCAGGTGCCTGAGCGTTAGATCGGGGTGCACTTTCGCAACGGTTGCGTCCCCAGCGCCTGCTGCCCGGAGTGCGTTCACGACAGAGTCGCTCAGCTGCACATGACCTTGATCAATCTGCCGCCCGACAAAGGTCGCCATCAGGCTCTTATTCATTGACCAGCCCTGCATGGGTGTTTCAGCGGTGACCGGGCCTCCGTAGCGCTCCGCGACTAGTTGCCCGCGATGCATAACGATGACCGCGAGGGTGTTGCGGCCGCCTTCGTGGGGCTCGGCGAAGGCGGCATCCAGAGCGGAACCCAGAGCGGACTCCAGCGCTGCACTCTCCCAACCTTTCGAGATCAGAGAGGGCTGAGCAGAAGCTACGGTAGTTGCACCTAGTTCATTACGGATTTCCGGTGAGGCATCTGAGAAAGGGAACAGTGGCGCTTCACCCGCCTCACCCAGCGTGCAGCCATAGCGTGGACGATACTGCGCCGTTACCGTTCGGCCCAGCATCTGTGCCACAACTTGTTGGTTGTTGGTGTTGAGCTCGTAGTCGAGTAATTGCGCGAGTGGTCCGACGGTGGCGAGTCTGGGCAGCACGTCTGTTTCGACAACAAACTGCTCTGGGAGTCGCGCGACAAACACACCAGAGCAGATTTGCTTGGCGGCATAACCTGCGCCGATCGCGCCCGCCTGCACGGCAAGATGGGTAGCCATTGCGATACCGATCATCACGGCTAATCCGGCAATCCAAATCGTAGCGCGTTTTATCAAGGTTGCCCGCTCGGTTGTGTGTGGCCGCAAAGGCTGGAGCAGAAGCAGTCATATGTCCAGTCCAAGCCACGCCAAGAAGAGAAAAGTGGCTTATTGCCCACGCAAGGCGGGCCAGCTTTCATATCTCTGTCACGTAGGGGAGCTTATACTGTCGCATCGCATCAACCATTTTCTGAGGGATGCCCGATGGATGTCATTGGGTCCTACGGGACAATTCTATTAGTGCTGGCCTGCGGTTTCGGCCTATTCATGGCTTGGGGGATCGGCGCAAACGACGTAGCCAATGCTATGGGCACCTCTGTGGGTGCCCGCGCACTGACCCTGAAGCAGGCGATTTTGGTGGCCGCGATCTTTGAATTTACCGGCGCCTATCTTGCTGGGGGCGAGGTCACGTCTACGATTCGCAAAGGGATTGTCGACCCTGCCCTGATGAGCGATACACCGGAGCTTTTGGTTTACGGGATGCTTTCTGCGCTGTTGGCCGCAGGGACCTGGCTATATATCGCAAGCCTGAACGGGTGGCCGGTTTCTACCACCCACTCGATCGTGGGTGCGATTGTGGGGTTCGCGGCTGTTGGGATATCCGTCGACGCAGTGGATTGGGGCCAGGTCGGCACGATTGCCGCGAGTTGGGTGGTATCGCCACTGCTGGCGGGCAGTATCGCGTTTGCCCTGTTTGTCTCTGTGCGCTCACTCATTCTGGATCAGGAAGACCCCTTCACTCGTGCGCGGCGCTATGTGCCCGTCTACATGTGGTTGGTGGGCTTCATGATCTCCATGGTCACTCTGACCAAGGGGCTGAAACATGTCGGCCTCGACGCCGACCTGGGCTTCGGTTCGAACTTTGCCAATGCGCTGGTGCTCTCGGCGGGCATCGGTGTGCTCATTGCATTGATCGGCGCCGTATTGCTGAGCCGTATTCAACCCAGTGGACAAGATGAAAATTCGATCGAGAACGTCGAGCGAGTATTCGGTATTTTGATGATTTTCACCGCCTGCGCGATGGCCTTCGCGCATGGTTCTAACGATGTGGCCAACGCGGTCGGACCATTGGCGGCAGTGGTGAGTACGGTTCAATCTGGTGGCACCATCGGGGCAACCAGCGTGATGCCCTGGTGGGTCTTGGCCGTCGGCGCCGTCGGCATTGTGTTTGGCTTGTCTACCTATGGCTGGCGGGTTATTCAAACCATCGGCCGAAAGATTACGGAATTGACCCCCAGTCGCGGTTTCGCTGCGGAGCTGGCGGCTGCGACGACCGTGGTGTTGGCATCTGCCACTGGCTTACCGATCTCAACGACTCATACGCTGGTGGGGGCGGTGCTGGGCGTGGGTCTCGCTCGCGGTGTCGAGGCACTGCACCTTCCTACTATTTGGGCGATTGTGTCGTCCTGGGTGGTGACGTTACCCGCGGGCGCCGGCCTCGCCATTGTATTTTTTTACATTTTGCAGTCGATCTTTGGTTAGTAAGGTATAACCCGCTAAAGTCAAAGCAAGGAGCTCAGTGTTATGGCGGTCAAACCCGCAATCTCAGAAGTCATTAGCAACTCGCCACTCGCGTTACTCGAGCGGCATGCTGGTGTCTGTGTGGATTGTGTGGAGCGTCTGCCGCTGTACTTTGAAGAAGCTCAAGCGGGACGCTGGGGCCGCGCGGGCGACGTGCGAGAAGACATCTGCCGATTTGAGGGTCTGGCAGATGAACTCAAGCAGGATGTTCGCAGCAACTTGCCCCGCGGACTGTGGATGTCTGTCTCCCGGGCAGACCTGCTTGAATTGGTGCGTGTTCAGGACAAGATGGCTAATGGTGTCAAAGAGGTATCGGGTATCTCATTGGGCCGTCAGTTGGCTTTTCCTGCGCCATTAACGGGTGACGTCAGCGCCTTCATAGATGTGGTGATTGATGTGAGCCGTACCGTTGTGAAAATCATCGGTGCCACGCGAGAGCTGTCGCGCTCGGCTTTTGGCACCCGTCAGACCAATGTCATCCTCGATTTTGTCTCACAGGTCGAAGCGGGTGAGCGCCGCAGCGACGATCTCCAAGCGGCACTGCGTGCCAAGCTACGGGAGTGCGAGGCAGAGCTGTCGCCAGTCGACGCCATCTTCCTCTATCAGTTGCTGGCCGGTATCGGCGACATTGCCGACAATGCAGAGAAGGTGGCGCACCGCGCCCAAATTATCGCCACGAGCTGATGACTCTGGGCTTTCCTTCGAGGGCCCTGGAGAAACCCAACGCTAGCGAACAACGTTTTCTTCAGTCGATCCGGATGAAACTCAGACCGATTTTCTGGTAGCCATGCGAAGCGAAGCTGGGTAGGTGTGAGAGGTCACTCTCTGACTCGTCCAGCTTGATGTCGCCAAGTCGCCCCAGTAGTTCCTCAAACGCAATTTTGGCCTCGAGCCTCGCGAGTTCTGCGCCCGCACAGAAGTGGGGACCAAAGCCAAAGCCCATGTGCGGCTTGGTGGTGGGGCGATCGATATCGAACTGCTCCGGATTGGGGAACACCGCTGGGTCCCAGTTGGCGCCAGCCCACATCGGGATCACCATCTCGCCGGCTTTCACCTCAACGCCCTCAATACGGTCATCCTGGGTGGCGCGACGGAAGGTGCACTGAATAGGGGGGTCCCAGCGCAGCGCTTCTTCGACCATGGCCGGGATATCGTCGGGGTTGCTGCGCAGCCGGCTCATCAGCGCGTCATCATTGAGCAGCACCAGCACGGCATTGCCGATGAGATTGGTCGTGGTTTCATGCCCCGCGAGCAGGATCTGGTCAATGATAGGCAGCAGCTCTTCGGTGGTCAGTGGCGGCTCGCCATCCACCTTAGTATTCACCATGATGCTGAGCAAGTCGTCTGTTGGCTCGCGGCGTCGATCTTCAATTCTGGGCACAAAATAGTCATGGAGTTCGACCACGGCGTGGGCGACTTCGCGCCTTCGCTCGTGACTCAGCAGATCGATGTTGCCTGAGATCATCAGGTCACCCCAGTGCTTGAACGTCCAGATGTCGGCGCGATCCACACCGAGAATGTCAGCGATCACCGTCACGGGCAGTGGGACCGCGAATTCGGGGATCAGATCGACTGACCCCCGGTCGATAAACGCATCGATCAGCTCGGTGGTGATCTCACGTATTTGTGGCTCCAACGCACGCACACTGCGGGGGCTCAGTGCTTTACTGATTAGTTTGCGATGCCGGGTGTGTTCGGGTGGGTCGGCGGTGAACAGCGCGTTCACGATGGGGTGTGCGTTGGACAGTATCTCCTCGACATCGTCCTGCACCGGTTCGCTGTTGATGCCCATGTGTCGAGGGCCTCGATCATCCTCGGTGATGGCGGAAGAGTACACGCCGGTATTTCTGGCGAGTGCCGCGAGGGTGTCATACCCCGCGACGATAGTGCCGATGTTAGGGTCGCGCCCCACGCCACCCGCCTCATGGAGAGAGGCATAAGCCTTGTAAGGGCACTCGATGTGCCCGCTGACCGCCAAATTCATTTCAGGGGTGGTGTCTTCAGCCATGGGTATCACTGCCGTACCGATATCGACAGCAGTATAGCCATGGCTCACCGATATTGGGCAACTCCCATTCGGGCAGTGTGGCGGCGCTCAGTTCACCGCGCTGAGGGGAAAGGCAACCGGCACAATGATCTCGTTGCGGCGCATGAAGGGAAGGGTCCAAGGTGGGTTGTACTGGTTGAGCGTGGGCTCGCCAGTGATATCAATCCCCTCGGCGATCAGAAACTGCCGCAACTGCTGCCAATTTTCATCCGCCTTTTCTGCAGAGGCCCAGCCGCTGAACTGAATCACGGCGGCGGTATAGGCCGGTGCTTCCCGAAAGGACACCCGCTGATCCTCCGGCTCGGGGAGGTCCTCGAGGGCATATTCGGCGGGTATCATAAAGGCCATCTCTTTCTCGCCCGCCATGCTCTGTTGCACGGGCGCGGTCATGGCGATTTTTTGTTCCTCTGCGTTACCGCCGAAGATATAACCTGCCAGCACTCTGAAGCCGCTGTCGGAATCCTCTGCCATACCCGTGACCGCCATCACTCTCGGCGCATACGCCCGGATCTCGATCTGCTCGGTCTCCCAGGCCTTTTCCACTTGGTACGCGGGTTCTTCGATGGCGATCGCTTGGGTAGTCATCACAGATGCTAGGAGCGAGACAAAGAGTGTTCTGATATGACTGAACTGGAGAAGTTGCGGCATTGGTGCGTCCTTTCACACGTGGGCATGGTGTGAATACGCGTAGGCGCCGTCCCGGATCAGCTTCGACGGGGTTTGAGTGGTTGGCACAGGAACAGCGGTGAAGCAGCCACCCGTGAAGGGCGGCGTTGACGCGATGTTTTGCTGGGTAAAACAGGCGGGCGGCGTGTCAGGCCGCTTTAGGCTGTGCGCCTTAGGCCGCCAACACCGCGCTGGGTGTCGAGCGCGCCAGCGCCCACTCTTCCTCGGTCATTTCGGCCTCGATATCACCGAATAACGGGGTGGACAGGTATCGCTCTCCGGTATCGGGCAGCATGCACAAGATCACGGAGCCAGGTGCGGCGCGCTGCGCCACATCCAGTGCTGCGGCAAACGTGGCACCGCAGGAGATGCCGCAAAAAATGCCTTCCTTTTGCGCCAGGGCCTGCGCGGTAGCAAACGAAGTATCCGCCGATACCGGCACCACCTCGTCGATGTAACCCTTGTCGATGGACTCCTGGGCGACCAGCGGAATGAAATCCGGTGTCCAGCCCTGAATCATGTGCGGGGCCCAGGCAGGGTGGCTGCCACTGGCAGAGCCGTCCTCCCGGCGCTCCTGCGCCCGACCGTCAGAAAGCAGCGCGGCGCCATCAGGCTCGGTGGTGATGATCTTCGTTTCCGGTCGCTCCGCACGGAGCACACGGGCTATTCCAGTGATTGTCCCACCGGTGCCATAACCCGAGACAAAGTAATCAAGCTGCTCGCCTTCAAAGGCATCCATGATCTCGCGCGCCGTGGTGCGCTCATGGATATCGGCATTGGCGGGGTTTTCAAATTGTCGGGCCATGAACCAGCCATTGGCTTCCGCCAGTTCCCGGCACTTGGTGACCATGCCCATACCTTTTTCTTCCTTGGGCGTCAGAATGACCTTGGCACCGAGAAAGCGCATCAGCTTGCGGCGCTCAACCGAGAAGGTCTCCACCATCACCGAGACAAACGGGTAGCCCTTGGCCGCGCACACCATCGCTAAGCCAATACCGGTGTTACCGGAGGTCGCCTCGATCACGGTCTGCCCGGGCTTTAGCTCGCCTGAGGCTTCCGCCGCCTCAATAATACCCATGGCCAGCCTGTCTTTGACCGACCCCAGGGGATTAAAAGCCTCGATCTTTGCCCACATGGTCACGTGATCTGGGGCGAGATGGTTGATTTTGACGATGGGCGTATCACCCACGGTCTCGACGATGTTCTGAAATTTGCCGCGCGCCATAACTGTTAACGTCTTGGGTTGTTGTCTGGAGAGTGAACGCTACCCCAAGCGGCACAGTGCAACAAGACAAAACGGGACACGCCGGTTGGTCGCCGAGCGCATTATTACCCACAATGCTTGCAGTGGCCCTCCGCGATCGCGCGCGCAGTCGCCAGCGAGTCACACTGCAATTGGCTCGCTCTGTTGTCGTAGCTTTGTCAGAAATGCCCCCGGCGACATGGGCCGTCCTCGAAGGAAGCCCTGGTGGGCAAATACGCCGAGTTCCAACAGGGCAGATTCTTGCTCGACGGTTTCCACTCCCTCTGCAATAAAGCCGATACCAAGCTCTTCACAGAGTGCTGTGATGTGCCTAATTGCGGCGCGTTGACGCGAACTATTTTCAAGACCCTGAATCAAATTAGAATCAAATTTAACCAATTGGATTTTCAATTGCGTTAGGCGGTCGAAGTTGCTGAGGCCTTTCCCAAAGTCGTCCAGAGCATACTTTCCACCAGCGGACAGGACCCGGTCTTCATGGGGAATGCCATTCCCCTCAAAAAGTAGGCGACGGGAGAGACATTCAGCCCAATTGATCAAGGAAGAGGCTGTTGCCCCGCGCCCATCAGCTGCTGCCAGAAAGCTGTGAGCTCCTCAGCGCCCGTCTCTCTTTGCACGGCCCACTCTACATGTTGAGTGACTTCTTTCTCGGGCAGGATTCTGATGCCCCATAGCCCCTTAATGGCGTTGGGTAGCTGGGAGTAACGCATGTCGACAATCAAGCTGGCGTCACGACTGTCGATCGCCAGCCAGTCGTCAGAAAACCAGCGAAAGCGCTCGATATCAGTTGCCTGCTGCGAGTCAGGGTCAAGCGAAGGGAAGTTTTCAGCAAGCCCGAGCTGGGGGGCCGACTCACCCGGGAAATAGGTCGGCGTTATTCCTACACGGACAGCATCGACATAGTAGCGGCCGTCGTATTCATAAAGCGCTTTCCAGACCAGTAAATTGGCGAAGCCCGGCTTCACCTCAAGTCGAATAGGGTCGTGCTGGCGGTGGCTGACAATTTGCTCGGCGGCCGATAAGGCACGCTGATGTTGCACTAGGCCAAACCCCAGATAGCTCATCCCCCAGCACAATCCATAGACCGCGATCCTCGGCTGTCGCCGAATGGCAGACATCACCAAAAGAATCAGCAAAGGTAGGGTAAATAAGGGGTCGATGACTGACACGTTGTGCCACGCAAAGCGAGTGTCGGTCAGGGGCCAAAGTAGCTGCGTGCCATAGGTCGTGCAGGCATCCAGCAGGCCGTGGGTGCCGAAGCCCAGCGCAGCGAAAAACCACACTCGCTTGAAGGTCAGACGCTTTCTGACCAGGGGATAGAAAACGCAGGCACAGATCAGCGCGCCGACAGGGACAAAAAAAAGTGAGTGTGTGAATTGCCGATGGTATTCCAGCGCCAGCAGGGGGTCGGTATCGGATTGGATGAACACATCCAGATCAGGCACCATGCCCGCGAGCGCGCCGATCCAGAGCGCGTGGCGCAGGGTGCTGGCCTTGCTGCCGGACTGTGCGGCGGCAGCGCCAATCGCTGCCTGACTGAGTGGGTCCATAGACGTTCCGTCGTTGAGTTGCACCCCGAATAGGCTCCGCCCAGTGTCTTATCCGACAGTGCACCGCGGGCGCCTTGGGAGCGCACCTTAACAAAACCCGGGAAAACGCCCTAGTGTCGTGGTGCGGCATGTGCAAGACGGGCGTGCGGTAACATCATCTGGACTGGAAGTGGTCTTAGTGAGCCGCTTTTTTAAATCGGAGGTGAGAGATGAGACTAAACGCTGCGCGGATCGCGCCATTGGCTGAGGCGGATATGGCGCCCGAATTGCTCGCGCTGCTGGGGCCTCGCTTCAAGGCGATCCCGGTGCTGAACATTTTCCGTACGCTGGCCCATGCACCCAAGGCATTTAAGCGCTTTATGGCCTGGGGCGGTTATATCTTGTCGGATGCCAACAGTCTTAGCCCCCGAGACCGGGAGCTGGTGATTCTGCGCACGGGCTTCAATTGGAAATCCGGCTACGAATGGGCGCAGCACGTGCGCATCGGCTTGGACTGCGGCCTGACCGAGGCCGAGATTACGCGCATTAAAAAGGGGCCCGGCGCACTTGAATGGAGCGATAACGATCGCGCTTTACTAGTAGCCACCGACGAGCTGACCGCGGACGCTTTTATCAGCGACGCGACATGGGAAGCGTTGGGGGACTATTCTGAAAAGCAGCGGATGGATTTGGTCATGACGGTAGCGCAGTACACGCAGGTGTCGATGATGCTGAACTCGTTTGGTGTGCAGTTGGATGACGATCTGAGCCCGGATCCTGACCTGTACCCATGATCACAGCGATGTTGGTAAGGAGCTGACTAGTGTTGAAGATTCTATTTTCGCCAATACGGCAGCGCGCAGGGACTCGATGGCTCGCAGGCTCTGCGTTGATAGCCGCTTTTCTTTGCGCGGCGGTCGCTGCCGCTGATTCCTTACCCACCGACTGCGATACCGCGCGCGACCGCGCCAAGAGCAAATACGGTGCGGTCAGGCATTATTTCGATATGTTTAATCAGTGTGTGACCCGAGCTAATGGCGACACATCACAATGTGAGGCAGCGCTGAACGATCAGCAGGCAGCGCTGGGCGACTTTATCTTTGCGCAGCGCGTGGCGCAGGATGTCTGCGGGCGTGAGGGGCTTTCAGG
>Ga0181557_1005006_pt1 | contig 12153 bp, 5 predicted proteins | sample 011ome_23_FD_148632 | JGI IMG/M metagenome (GOLD analysis project Ga0181557, IMG submission 148632) | Coastal salt marsh microbial communities from the Groves Creek Marsh, Skidaway Island, Georgia - 011506CT metaG (spades assembly) | ecosystem: Environmental > Aquatic > Marine > Intertidal zone >... | reverse complement strand
TGCTCGACATCAACGAAATCAACCGCGCCGTGCAGTGTGTAGAGGCGGGATTGAAAGCTTATCCGCAGGCGGGTTAACGAATGCCTTTGACGATGTAGTCGAATACCGGGTGATTCAGCTCGGTGCTGGGGTTAGTGTATGGGATGGGCAGGTAAGTGGGAGCGTTGAGGATCCCGCGGTGCATCATTTCTTGGAGGGTGTCGTAGAATTCGATGCTGCATTTTCCGATGAGCAGCGGCCGTAAATCTTCTCCTTTCCGATACAACTCGAATACTTCCCTCAGGCCTTGTAGGTAGAGGTAGTCTTTTGTCAGTCCTCCACCTCGATACACCCGGGTGGTGAGATTGAACGCGTCATTGGCTTCCATGCCTCGATCCTTTGTCAGGTGCCGATAGGTTTCCACGAAATCCGCGCCACGCACCATGCGATCCACAGCGACCACCCTCAAGGCGAGTTCCCGCAATCGCCGCAATGTGGTGTTCCCGCTGAGGTACTCCACCAGAACCGCTAGCCCTTCCTGCGTGCGCGTGCTCACAGGCGTTCCGATCCTCAGGAGTTGCAAAGGTTGCAATTGGGCGTTCATCGTGGTGACCATGTGAACACCGATTTCGTGATGCACCAGGTAGCGCAATTCCTTGGGGCGAAACGTTGCGCCCTTCTTGATCAAGACTTTGCGTTGGCTGTTGTTGACCATGGCATCCGCTACGATGCGACTCGAAATCTCAACCTTGCCGTCGAACCCGTAGTCTTTCAAGGCTTTTTCGAATACGGTCTTGGCATCTTGTGTGCTGACCCGACGAGCAGGCCGCAATTCGTCTTCCACTTCCGGTAAGTGCAGCAAGTATTCGGCATTCTTCAAGTCCAATGCACTGGGTCGACCGTAGTACCGCAGGCTGTTGAATAGGAATTGATCCGTCCCCAAGGTGGACAACAAATCCACTTTATCGAGGTAAGCAGCGATGGTGTCTTCGTACAACGTGCGCAAAGAGGCATCGGGGATGGCTTCCACTTCGATCCGCAGGAGTTTGCGCTTGAGTTCAAAGGGTTCGAGCCGGAGCGGACGGTAGCTGAATTGAGGATTGTTACTCGCTTGAGACCGAAAGAACAATTGTTTCTCCTGCTCGACGTTGATGGGGTTGACAAAATTGAGCACTTCGAAATTGCGGACCAATTCAAACAATTGGGAATCCACTTCGAGCAACTTGGATGACGGAGTGGTGGGCAGCAGGTCTGGAGCGTGAGCATAGGACTCCGTGGTGTAAGCGGCTGCAAAAGCTCGTGCATGTTGAAGGATCGCATGCTTGAATGCCATTTGCAGCGCATTGACGATGGTCGGAAACCGTTCTCCTGTTTCTTCATCGCAGTACACTTTCTTGACCTCCGTGGCCAAGACCAACGTGTTCTTAAAATGTTGGCTTAAAAATGCCAAGTTGTATCCGCGCCCCATGAATACGTCATTGATCGCACAAGCCGTCGAGATTTCGTGCGGCAACGTTTCGGATTCCAATGCTTTTTGAAATCCCATGACGTCCGCCTTCCATTTGTCTTGTAAGCGTTCCGTGCCAATGTTGTACGTTGGAACTTCACGGTCCCAACGCTTCCAATTGTAACTGTGCACGTCGTAGACAACACATGCGCCAAAACGGCGTTCCAGCTGCTCGACCAACGCATGCATGATGGCGTAAAACTTTTCATGCCGGGCGAGCGATCGCTTTTTCTCAAATTGGCTCAGGGGGCGTTTCCATACTTTCTTCCCCCAAGCTTCCTCGTAAACCGCAGATTCGGGGGCACGATTGAGGTCGTACGAAAACCGGGATTCTGTCCCTATGATGGTGATGGGCATTCCGCTGATGAACACATCCGTATCCGGGTCTTCCTCGTACCAGCGTTCGTATTCGTCAAGGGCACACTTCAGTTGGAGTTCATGCCGCATTTCGCTTCCCGCATGAATCGCGGTGCAGACAAAAGGCACGTAGTCCGAAATGCGGATGCGCATCCCCGTATCGGTTGCTTCCGCCTCAAAATCACGTCCCGCGCGGATGCGCTTGATGATTTCGGCGCTGCTGAGTTTGAGGAGGGTGCTCACGCGTTGGTTACCGTATTGCGCAATTCGATTCGGCGGCTTTGCGCCATGGTTCTGTGGCGGACCATGTCTTCCGCCCAATCGATGATGCGACGCTGAAGTTTCACCTTGTTCAAGCGATTGATATTGACGATGCCGCCGGGGCTCAAAACGTTCACCTCGATCAGTTTGCCGCCAATCAAATCCAATCCCACGAAATACAACCCGTCTTTAACCAGTTTGGGCCCAATAAGGCGGCAGGTTCGCATTTCTTCCCGTGTGAGCGTGTGCTTCTTGACAGTGCCACCAGCGTGCACATTGCTGCGAGCTTCGCCATCCGCCGGAACGCGCTTCATGGCGCCGATGGGCTCACCGTGGAGCATCATCACGCGCACGTCGCCCTCTTCGGCCCCCGGAACGAAGTCTTGCAGTATGACGTAATTCGAGGAGCCGTTTTGTCCGGTGATGTAAAAATCAAGCAAGGAATTCACGTTTTGCATGGCACGTGGCTCAATGACAATGACACCGCTTCCGCCGAAGCCATTCAACGGCTTCATGATCATCTTTTCGGCTGTGCTTTCTTTGATGATCTTGAGCAGGTAATCCTTATTCTTACTCACAAATGTTCTGGGCGTGATGATTTGAGCAACGTCATTCATTGCTGCAGTGTAAAGCTTGTTGTTGGCCTCGCGCAACCCTTGTACGTCGTTTACAATCAGAACTTCATCTTTCACCGAATCCAAAAAATTCAGAACAACGCTATCGAGCGGAGGATTGGCACGCATGAAGATGACGTCGAATCCGGCCAACGGCAGCATTTGTTCTCGAAACTTCGCTTGCTTGTAGAAAGTCACCGGCGAACTGGAATACTTCACCTTGGTCGAGAAAAGTTTGCAAAAGGCCATGGTCAGCGAGTCACGAATGGTCAACCGTGCGCCGGTGGTAATCGCCACGCGGTGTCCGCGGATGACGCATTCATGGATCATGCGCAATGTGCTGTCGCTTTCGGGAGTGATTTTCTCCCAAGGGTACATGATGAAGCAAATGTTCATGGTCAGTATTAAGGATTCGGCGCCGGTCCACTTTGGAATTTTGCGCGGGCAAAAATAGCGAGACACGCACGCTTTCAATGATTTGAGTCGGCTTTTTTCACTTCAGCGCACACCGCAGAGTAAATTCAATCCATTGTGTAACTTTCAGAGCTCACAAACCCCGAAACCTGCTGTTCCATGCGCAACCTGATTTTATTCACTTTTGCCTCGTTTTTGGCTTGTCAACTGTTTGCTCAAGCCCCAGATACAACGTGGGTGCAAACATTTACTTGGGAAGCACAAAACAACCCTCAAACGGCGTATGACAGCCCAGGGCGCCGGTGGTTCGAATTTCCTTCGAGCACCAACGATTCGACTTACCAAAAAGTGCTCATGTATTACACGCTCAAGTGCTTTGAAGACGGCACAGCGGGTAATCTTGGTTATGCCTGCGGGGAGTGGGATTACCTGACGTATTCTTATTTGTTCGATCACACGGGGATGTTGGACAGTAACTTGTTGACCCATCCGCATTGGTTGATTGATGACTTGAATTTTGTGGCTGACACCCTCATCATGGAGCCCGATGCCTTGCCCGTAGACACGGTGCGTTGGACCTATCCGTCGTACGTTCTGACCGACCCCACGGAATGGGAGGGAGAGGGCTCGTCCGACACCCTGGCCTCGGGTGATTTGGAATGGCTGTCTGATGCACGTCGTGGACGCATGCAATGGGTGTGGACAGCCGATGAATTGGCGGCCAATGTCTGGGAAGCCACGGATGTTCATGGTTTTGATTGGCCCGACTTGGCCAATGATGTGCTTCCTGCCGATGCGGCTCAATGGTCGTTTTATTGGGTGGACGCGGATAGTCTGGCCGGCTTCTATGAAGGAACACCTGCCGCGGAATGTGTCGTGGCCGATCCAACAGTGTCCGGGCGTTTTGTTTTGGACGCACCGTTGGCATGGGATGGTGTGAGTCATTTGGTTGTGGAATGTCGATTGGAAGTGGATGTCGCTTCGGAATGGCAGGCGGAGTGGGTAGGGCAAGCGGTTCCCGGCCAAACCTGGCAAGCGGGCACCGCAGGTCAATACGTTCATTTTGACGGAAATGACCGAATGGAAGTGGCAGTGAGCCAGTTGGATTCCATTGATACGGCTGTCACCGTTGAATTTTGGCAGCGTGGAACCGCCGAGTTTCAGCCAGAAAACAACTCCATTTGCGAAGGCGTGAATGCCAACAACCAACGCGAAATCAACATTCACCTTCCTTGGTCAAACGGAAGGGTTTACTGGGATGCTGGATTTGATGGCGGTTACGATCGGATTGATCAAGCAGCCAATGCGTCGCACTATGAAGGAAATTGGAACCATTGGGCGTTTGTCAAAGATGCCACAACCGGTGTGATGTCAATCTACTTGAATGGCAATCTGTGGCACAGTGGAAACGATAAAGACAACCTCTTTGGGGACATGGTGAGGTTTCACATCGGTTGCAATGGAAACGGTGGGAATGACTATCGGGGTGATGTGGATGAGTTTCGCATGTGGTCGGCGGCCTTGAGTCCGGAGACCATCGCGGCCTATTTCAATCGTCCGGTGGATGCGGCGCATCCCAACGAGGCCGACCTGGCGTTGGATATTTCCATGGATTACAATGATGCCATCGGAGCCATCGGCCAAGAGGGCGCCTGGTATTCGCATGGAAATGCAGGAGCGAAACAGCATCGCGCAGGTGATGCGTTTTGGAAGCCCGGTGAAATGCCCGGAGCATTTCGTCCGAGTCTGACATGGCTTTCAGGCACGTGGGACGCTGGGCCTTCGATCAGTGTCGATCACACGGAGGCCATTCCAGCAACCAGTGTTTCAGAATGGGCTGTTGCAGGCAATGGTGTGGTATGGGAAAGCTTGACTTACGGTTGGCCAGCAGAAACTCAAATGGTCACGCGCACCATGGGCGGGGACGTTTTGGCCTCCTACCCGATTGCTGGAGAACCGGTTGTTTTTGAAAATGATACCCTTCAATACCATTCGCCAGCATTCGAAGTGGTGGATCGGTATGAATTGGCTCGATACATCACTCCATATGGGATCGGGCTCACGCTCGGCGATGACGGTTGGACCTGGGTTTTTGATGTGTCGGATTACGTACACTTGCTGCGCGATAGTGTGGAGCTACAAGCAGGGAACTGGCAAGAATTGTTGGACATGAAATTCGCCTTCATTGCCGGCACCCCTCCGCGCGATGTCAAGCGGATGGATGCGTTCTGGAAAGGACAATACAATTTGGCAACCTTTGATGGCAATGTGGTGGACCACACATTTACCCCAGAGCCCGGTGAGGAAATGTTTCGATTGAAGACACGGGCGAGTGGACACGGCTTCGGGTCGGGGAACAACTGTGCCGAATTCTGCTACAACACCCATTCGGTCAAGGTCAATGGAGAGACACAATGGAGTTGGGAAATCATGCGGGAGTGCGCCGACAACGCGTTATATCCTCAGGGCGGCACCTGGATTTACGATCGTGCGGGTTGGTGTCCGGGAGCGGTGGTGGACACCAAGGACTTTGAATTGACGCCGCTCGTCGAGGATCAAGAATCCTTCACGGTGGATTACGACATCACCTACGACCCGGACGGCAATTACCGATTCGAAGGACAAATCGTCGCTTACGGCGCTCCCAACATGGAATACGATGTCGAGATTTCTCAAATCATTGCGCCGTCCGATGACAAACTGGAATCGCGTTGGAATCCGATATGCGAATCGCCGCAAGTCCGCATCCGCAACAACGGCTCCGTTCCGCTGACGTCCTGTGTGTTCACGTACAGCGTGACCGGCGGGGGTGAAGTTGCCTATGAGTGGTCAGGCGAGCTCGCTTTTCTCGAAGAAGCAGTTGTCGACCTGCCCTATGACGACCCCGCGCTTTGGGAAGGAGACGACGAAGTAGAGGTGACGTTCCAGGTTCATGTCGACATGCCGAATGGGATGGTGGATGAAGAACCGCGCAACAACACGGGGGCCTCGCGTTTTCACAGAGTGCCCACTTGGTCGTACCCGGATTTGGATGATAACCGTGTGATTGTGTGGACAAAAACCAATTCAGTCCCTTGGGAAACCAACGTGGAATTGGTGGACGGCAATGGCAATGTGGTGTGGGAGAGAGGGTACCCGACGGCGAATACCACCTACAAGGACACCTTGTCGTTGAACCAAGGGTGTTATCGCTTCACCATCAATGACCTCGGAGACGATGGTCAGAGTTTCTGGGCGAATTCAGACGGGAGCGGTTATACCCGGTTGAAAAAGGTGGCCGGCGGGAATTTCATCAACTTCGAACCGGATTTTGGGAAGTTCATTTCCCAGGCTTTCTTTTTCCAAACCAACCTGGTCTCGGTCGAAGAGGAATTGCCACAAACTCCGCTGACAATGAATGTTTTTCCCAATCCTTCTGCGGGTGAGTTCCAAGTGAAAATAACGGGATTCGCTCAAGGAGAGCGCATCCAATGGCGATGCTTTGATCCGATGGGCCGTGCTGTGAAGTCGGGAACTTGGTCCACTTCCACAGGTCAGCTGCAGGTCTTGAATCTTTCTGACATGCCTACGGGCTCGTATGCTTTGGTTTGTTTCAGTGAGTCCGGGCAGAAAGTCACAAAATGGGTTCAAAAGCGTTGATTTGTGGTTTAGCCCCCTAAAAAAATAGGGGGTGTTGGTAATTTTTTAATGTTTTGAAGCATTGGCCTCTCAAAAAGAGGGGGTACATTTGCAAATCATTAAAAAACACCAGATGAGCATTTCCCGTCAACAAGCCTTGCAAGATGTGTTGGAGCGCACTCCGCGGATCGTAGAGCGTCCTGACAACAAAATCTCCAATTACTACGGAGAGAATGTATTCAACTTGACCATGATGCGTGAGTACCTCACGGACGAAGCGTGTGATAGCATCATCGATGCCATGGAGAATCACACGCCCATCAGCCGGTCCATTGCAGATCAAGTGGCATCCGCTATGAAAGAGTGGGCGATTTCTCGAGGTGCTACCCACTACACGCACTGGTTTCAGCCATTGACGGGCGCAACAGCAGAAAAACACGACAGCTTCATCACCCCAACGTCGGACGGCCGTGTCATTGAAAAATTTGACGGCTCGTTGTTGGTCCAACAGGAGCCCGATGCCAGCTCCTTTCCGAGTGGCGGCATTCGGAATACGTTCGAGGCCCGTGGCTACACGCTTTGGGATCCGACTTCACCAGCGTTTGTTTGGGGACACACCCTCTGCATTCCGACGATTTTCATCAGCTACACAGGGTTTGCATTGGATAATAAAATGCCGTTGTTGAAGGCATTGGCCAAAGTAGACGATGCGGCGACCGCAGTATGCCAGTATTTCGACAAAAACATCACCAAGGTTGTGGCCACGTTGGGTTGGGAACAAGAGTACTTTTTGGTGGATAAAGCCCTGCACGCTGCACGGCCCGATTTGCAAATGACCGGTCGAGCGTTGTTCGGAGCCACTCCCGCGAAGGGCCAACAGCTTGACGATCATTATTTCGGAAGCATTCCGGCCCGAGCCACGGCGTTCATGAAGGAATTCGAATTGGAGTGCCATAAGTTGGGGATTCCAGTGACAACACGTCACAACGAAGTCGCTCCGAACCAATTCGAATGTGCTCCAGTTTTCGAAGAAGCCAACCTCGCCAACGACCACAACCTCATGCTCATGGAGGTGATGGAACAAGTGGCCCGCAAGCACGATTTCCGGGTGCTGTTGCATGAGAAGCCTTACCCCGGTTTGAATGGTTCGGGAAAGCACAACAACTGGTCTTTGGGAACGAACACCGGAGTAAATCTCTTGAAGCCGGGCAACAACCCGAAAACGAATCTGCGTTTTTTGACGTTCTTCGTTAACACCCTTGCGGCATTGCACAAGCACGCTGACGTCGTGCGTGCATCGATTGCTTCCGTGGGCAATGATCACCGATTGGGTGCGAATGAGGCGCCACCGGCGATCATCAGCGCATTCATTGGTTCACAGCTTTCTGAACTCTTGGACGCGCTCGAGACCAGCATCAAGGCGGGCAAGTTGACTCCGGAAGACAAAACTGCGCTGAAGTTGGAAATCGGACGAATTCCAGAAGTGCTGTTGGACAATACCGACCGCAACCGCACGTCACCGTTCGCATTCACCGGTAACAAATTTGAATTGCGTGCTGTGGGCAGTACAGCCAATTGTGCGGTGCCGATGACCGTGTTGAATACCATCGTAGCCGAGCAGCTTGTAGCGTTTAAAGTGGCTGTGGATGCGCGAATGGAAAGTGGCGATAAAAAGGATGACGCCATATTGAAGGAGTTGCAAAAGTTGATCGCGGAAAGCAAAGGCATCCGATTTGAAGGCAATGGCTACTCTGATGAATGGGTGAAGGAAGCGAAAAAGCGAGGGTTGTCGAACTTGAAAAACACCCCCGATGCTTTGGAAGTATTCAACCGCAAGGAAGTGGTTCAGTTGTTTGAATCGCAAGGCGTACTGCGAAAGGAGGAAGTCGCAGCGCGTGTTGAGGTGGAACTTGAGAATTACATCATGAAGCGGCAAATCGAATACCGGGTATTGCTGAATATGAGCCGCAATTCAATTTTGCCAGCGGCCATTCGTTTTCAGAATGGTTTGCTGAGCAACGTGGGACAAATCAATCAAGTATTGGGCAAAGAAGCTTCGAAGTATTCAGGTGCGCAAGTCGCTTTGATCAAAGAGGCGGGGGCATTGATCCAAGATTTGCATGCGGCCTGTGGTGAAATGGAGGCCACACACAACAAAGCCGAGTCTGGCAAATCAGCCTTGTTGACTGCACGGGCGTTTGCGGAGAAGTTGGTGCCGAGCATGGAAAAGGTCGCAGAAATCTGTGCCAATCTGGAGACGGTTGTGGACGATGCAGATTGGCCACTGCCGAAATTCTCTGAATTGCTCTTCACGCGATAAGCTCGTGGGCAAACGTTGCGAATTGAAGCGGCCGGAGAATTTCCGGCCGTTTTGATTTTAGCTTTTTGGATTTCTATACCTTGTGATTGGTCTCTTTGCCTTACATTCGGGGATTGATTATTAAGCGTTACGATATGCACAACTACCTGCAAGCTTGTTGGACGCGAACCTCATCAGTTGGTTTGCTCATGCTCTTCATCGTTGGATTGGCTTCTGCTCAAAGTGATTTGTCCGAGGAGGCGGATCGCGCCTATGAGCGAGGCGCATACAGCACTTCGCTGCAAGAGTACATTAAGGCATACCCGAAAGTAAAAGACATTGATGAAAAGGGGCGCATCGCCTTCATGGCGGGGGAAAGTTTCCTGAAATTGATGGAGCCTACGGGAGCTGAAGAATGGTACGAAAAAGCCATTGGCCTTCGATACGGCGCCGAAAACCCTGACGTCTACTTGCATTATGGCCAAGCCATGAGCATGCAGCAGGAATTCGATGAAGCCATCGAGTGGTTCATTGCCTACAAAGAAAACGGAGGAGACCCTTCTGTGGCGGATGCCTTGATCGAACAATCCGACAACGATGCGCTTGAGTTGATGGAGCCGTCGAGTCGATACATTGTGGATAATTTGTTGCGCCTCAATTCGACCAGCTATGATTACGGGGCGGGTTTCGCATCGAAAAAATCAGACGCCATTGTTTTCTCTTCATCTCGCGAGTCTTCTACTGGATCTGGAGAGGACCCCATCACCGGGGAGCGTTACATGGATTTGTTCTCGGCAGAACAGGATAAAAAAGAGAATTGGAGCACGCCGGAACCGTTGAATTCGACCATCAATACGGAATTCAACGAGGGTACCGTAACGTTTGATAAAAAATACCGTCAGATTTATTTCACCCGTTGCATTTCGGATGAAGACAACTCATACGCCTGCGATATCTATCGCTCGAGTGTGATGGGAAATAAGTATGGACCATCTGAGGTTCTTGAATTAATCAATCGGGATGATAACGACAGTTCCCAAGTGGGTCACCCTTGCTTTACAGTGGAAAACGATTATCTGATGTTCGTGTCGGACATGCCCGGGGGATTTGGGGGCAAGGACATCTGGTATGTGGCTTACAACGAAAAGGAAGATACTTTCGGAACTCCGGTCAACATGGGGCCAAACGTAAATTCAGCAGGGGATGAGATGTTCCCCGCCATGCGTTATGACGGAGCTTTGTACTACGCTTCCAATACCCTCGGCAAGATGGGTGGTTTGGATATTGTGCGAGCGATGCCTGCTGAAGGCACCATGCAATTTGAAAAGGCCGAACCGATGCCATACCCTATCAACAGCAGCGGCGATGATTTCAGTCTGGTATTCAAAGACAATGAGGATGCAGGTATTTTCACATCAAGTCGACCAGGTGGAAAGGGAAAGGACGATTTGTATTCATTCCGATTGCCTGAGATGGAATTTTGCTACCAAGGAGATGTATTTGACTCCTACACGGGCAACCCCTTGGGGGCTTCTGTCACTATAAATGGATCGAATGGGGACAGCTTTAGCTTAACAGCAGATTCAGACGGAACTTTCGCGCTTTGCGATAAAGAGATCAAGGGCAATACCACATATGACGTAGAAGTGAAATACGAAGGTTACATCGTGACGGGCGATCGTTTCTCAACGGTTGGTTTGAGCAACAGCACCACCATGACTCGCGAATTCCCGATGAAAGAAGTCGTGTTGGACACGGAGTATGACATGCCTTTGGTTCTTTATCCATTCAATGAATCAGAATTGCTGATTGATGCGGAAGTGAACAGCGCCGATTCACTGAACTATCTTCTCGGCATCATGGAACGCAACGAAACGTTTGTGATCCAGTTGGAATCTCACACCGATAGTCGAGGCAATGCGAGCTACAATAAAGAGCTCTCTCAAAAACGTGCCCAGACGTGCGTGGACTACCTGATCAGCCGGGGTATTGCACGAGATCGACTGGTTGCAGTCGGTCACGGTAAAGAGCGCTTGCTGATTTCCGATGCGGAGATTGCAAAAATGAAGACAGATGAAGAGAAGGAACGCGCGCATCAGGCCAACCGCCGTACGGTGTTCCGTATTCTCCGATTTGATTACGATCCGGGCAACTAATCGCCATCAATGGTAGAGGAATCGAGGTATGCGAGCCGGGGTGTTTCAGCCGGAAAAGAGGAAGTTCACGCCGCCATTGAGGGAGTTGATAAGGGGTTGTTCCCGAAAGCATTTTGCAAAATTGTACCTGACTTTCTAACTGGGAGCGAGGAGCATTGCGTGGTCATGCACGCGGATGGTGCGGGAACTAAGTCCGCTTTAGCCTATATGTACTGGAAAGAAACCGGCGATTTGTCGGTCTGGAAGGGCATTGCGCAAGACGCGTTGGTGATGAATTTGGATGACTTGTTGTGCGTGGGCGCCACGGGACCGATCCTTTTGAGCAGTACGATTGGCCGAAACAAACACCTCATTCCAGGGGAAGTGATCAAAGCCATCATCCAAGGTACGGAGGAGTTGTTGGAGGAATTGAGAGGGCACGGCGTCGATATCCGAAGCACGGGCGGAGAAACTGCGGATGTGGGGGATTTGGTGCGGACCATTATCGTAGACTCGACGGTTGTTGCTCGGATGAGGAGGACGGAAGTGATTGACAATGCCAACATCGCCTCTGGTCAAGTTGTTGTGGGCTTCGCGAGTTATGGTCAGGCGTCTTGGGAATCCGAGTACAATGGCGGCATGGGTTCCAACGGCCTCACTTCCGCGCGTCACGATGTTTTCGCGAAAAATCTAATGCACCAGTTTCCTGAGAGCTATGACCCTGAAACAGACGCCCAATGGGTATACACAGGAAAGCAGCAATTGACGGATGCGATTGATGGAGTCTCGTTGGATGCGGGGAAATTGGTGCTTTCACCGACACGTACCTACGCTCCGCTCATCGCCAAGATTTTGCCGAAATGGCGTCAGCGCATCAAAGGAATGGTGCACTGCTCCGGAGGTGCGCAGACCAAGGTTTTGCATTTTGTCAAAGATGTCCATGTCATCAAGGACAACCTATTTCCTACG
>Ga0181557_1005003_pt1 | contig 12155 bp, 7 predicted proteins | sample 011ome_23_FD_148632 | JGI IMG/M metagenome (GOLD analysis project Ga0181557, IMG submission 148632) | Coastal salt marsh microbial communities from the Groves Creek Marsh, Skidaway Island, Georgia - 011506CT metaG (spades assembly) | ecosystem: Environmental > Aquatic > Marine > Intertidal zone >... | reverse complement strand
GGCATGGCTATTGGTTATCGGGCGGGCCAAACTAATCAACAAGCGAATGCCATCGCTATGGGTTATCAGGCAGGTCAAACTAGTCAACAAGCTTTAGCGATTGCGATTGGTTATCAGGCAGGCCAGACTGGTCAACAAACTAATACCATGGCTATTGGATATCAGGCGGGCCAAACTAGTCAAGGAAGTAATTCCATCGCTATGGGTTATCAGGCAGGTCAAACTAGTCAACAAACTAATGCCATCGGAATTGGTTATCAGGCGGGCCAAACTGAGCAACAAACTAATGCCATGGCTATTGGATATCAGGCGGGCCAAACTAGTCAAGGAAGTAATTCCATCGCTATGGGTTATCAGGCAGGTCAAACTGGTCAACAAGCTTTAGCGATTGCGATTGGTTATCAGGCGGGCCAAACTGGTCAACAAGCTTATGGCATGGCGATTGGTTATCAGGCGGGCCAAACTAGTCAAGGAAGTTATGCCGTCGCTATTGGTATTCAGGCGGGCCAAACTGGTCAACAAAGTAATGCCATCGCGATTGGTTATCAGGCGGGCCAAACTGATCAACACACTAATGCCATCGCTCTTGGTCCTTACGCGGGCCAAACTAGTCAACAAAGTTATGGCATGGCGATTGGTTATCAGACGGGCCAATATGATCAATCTGGTAATGCTATCGCAATTGGTTATCAGGCGGGCCAAACTAGTCAACAAGATTATGCCATCGCGATTGGTGAAGGGGCGGGCCAAACTAGTCAACAAGCGAATGCCATCGGAATTGGTTATCAGGCGGGCCAAACTGGTCAACAAAGTAATGCCGTCGCTATTGGTGCATATGCTGGCCAAACTGATCAACAAAGTAATTCAATCGTCATAAATGCGACAGGTGCAACTCTCAATAATACAAAGGCGAATGCCTTTATTGTTAAGCCTATAAGGTCGACAAATGTGGCGACATCATCAACAAACCATGTTTTAATGTATAATGCTAGTGTTAATAATTATGAAATAGTTTCTACTTCGTCAAAAACTTTTGTTATTGATCATCCAATAAAAAAAGACAACTATTTAGTGCACGCATGTTTAGAAGGTCCTGAAGCGGGTGTCTATTATCGCGGTACTTCATGTATTCCCCCAACCGATCAGTTTATAGAAATTACTTTACCAGATTATGTAGATGTATTAATGACCGAGTATACTGTGTATATTACGCCGTTTATATATGTAAATGATAATGATAATGTAAATGATAATGATAATGAAAAAATAGATATACCCATACTAGCCGCAACCCGAGTTAAAAAGGGCAAATTCAAGGTTTTTAAACAGACCAACCAAAATGTTAATAAGACGAATTGTGTTTCATGCTATTTTCATTATTTGGTTTTTGCAAAACGTCTTTCAATCGAAATTGAACCCAAGAAAGCCGATGTAGTAGTAAAAGGGAATGGTCCTTATACTTGGCTATAAACATAAAATCGTGAAAAAATAAAAAAAAATAATTAAATAAGGTTCTTTCTTATTAAAGAATTTTAGTATAAAATATATATTATGAGTTGGGCTAAAAATAATAACCGAAATAGAACAAATCATGATGGACTTGTTTGGATTCCCGGCGGACCAGCCGCTTGTAATAGAGGGGCGACCGGTTATACGGGTTATACCGGCTATACGGGCTATACCGGTTATACGGGTTATATGGGTTATATCGGCTATACGGGCTATACCGGTTATATGGGCTATATTGGTGCAAAAGGTGTGAAAGGCGAAAAAGGCGAAAAAGGCGAGCAAGGACCTACTGACGGAGATATTGGACCAACAGGACCAACGGGGCCAACTGGACCAACGGGGCCAACCGGACCAAAAGGCGATGAAGTATTGCTTGCCGCCGAGGTATCCGTTATATCAGGGATGACGGGTGCAACTGGTTATACGGGTTATACGGGTTATACGGGTTATACTGGCTATACGGGCTATACTGGCTATACCGGTTATACCGGTTATACGGGTTATACTGGCTATACTGGCTATACTGGCTATACTGGCTATACGGGCTATACGGGTTACACTGGTCCAGTCGGTCCAACTGGCATGACGGGTTACGATGGATATGGTTATACTGGCTATACTGGCTATACGGGTCCAGTGGGTACAAAAGGTCCAACAGGACCTTTATCTGTTATTAGTGGTATTGATGGATCAGTCCAATATAAAAGTGTCACCGGTATGACCGGTAGCGAAAATATGATTTATGATAGTTCAAGTAACACATTAACGCTTATCGCTGGAACTTTACGACCGAATACTATAAATTTTAATACAAGCAATATTGCAATTACCGGAAATAATACAATTACGGGACAAGGAAGTAATGGCATCACTATTGGTACTCAGGCGGGCTCAAATAGTCAACAAGCTAATGCCATCGCTATTGGTTATCAGTCGGGCTCAAATAGTCAACAAGCTAATGCCATCGCGGTTGGTTATCAGTCAGGCTCAAGTAGTCAACAATCGAATGCCGTCGCGATTGGTGCATATGCGGGCAAATATAGTCAACAAGCTAATGCCGTCGCGATTGGTGCATATGCGGGCCAAACTAGTCAACAAGCAAATGCCATCGCTATGGGTTTTCAGGCGGGCCAACTTAGTCAACAATCGAATGCCATCGGTATTGGTACATATGCGGGCAAATATAGTCAAAAAGCTAATGCCATCGGTATTGGTAATCAGGCCGGCCAAACTAGTCAACAATCGAATGCCATAGCTATTGGTGGAGCTGTTGGCACATATAGTCAACAAGCTAATGCCGTTGCTATGGGTTCTGGTGTGGGCACATATAGTCAACAAACTAATGCCATCGCTATTGGTAATCGGTCGGGCAGAACTAGTCAACAAGCTAATGCCGTCGCGATTGGTAATCAGGCGGGCCTAACTAGTCAACAAGCTAATGCCATCGCTATTGGGTATAAGGCGGGCTCAAATAGGCAACAATCGAATGCCGTCGCGATAGGTTATCATGCGGGCTCAAATAGTCAACAAACTAATTCCATCGCGATTGGTTATCAGGCGGGCTCAAATAGGCAACAAGCTAATGCCATCGCGATGGGATATCAGGCGGGCCAAACTAATCAACAAACTCAGGCCATCGCGATTGGTTATGGGGCGGGCAATTCTAGTCAACAAAGTAATGTCATCGCGATTGGTACTGAGGCGGGCCAAACTATTCAACAAACTGATGCCATGGCTATTGGTTATCAGGCGGGCCAAACTAGTCAACAAACTCAGGCCATCGCGATTGGTCTTTTCGCGGGCAATTTTAGGCAACAAGATTATGGCATGGCTATTGGATATCAGGCGGGCCAAACTAGTCAACAAGCGAATGCCATCGCTATTGGTATTCAGGCGGGCCAAACTGGTCAACACACTAATGCCATCGCGATTGGTTATCAGGCGGGCCAAACTGGTCAACAAAGTTATGGCATGGCGATTGGTTTTCAGGCGGGCCAAACTAGTCAACAAACTAGGGACATCGCTATTGGTTCTGCTGCGGGCCAAACTAGTCAACAAACTAATGCTATCGCTATTGGTTATTATTCGGGCCAAACTAGTCAACAAGCTGAAACAGTCGCGATTGGTTATCAGGCGGGCCAAACTAATCAACAAGCGAATGCCATCTCTATGGGTTATCATGCAGGTCAAACTAGTCAACAAACTAGGGCCATCGCTATGGGTTATCAGGCAGGTCAAACTAGTCAAGGAAGTAATTCCATCGCTATTGGTATTCAGGCGAGCCAACTTAGTCAACAAAGTAATGCCGTCGCTATTGGTACTCAGGCAGGCCAAACTAGTCAACAAGCTGAAACAGTCGCTATTGGTTATCAGGCGGGCCAAACTGGTCAACAAAGTTATGGTATGGCGATTGGTTATCAGGCGGGCCAAACTGGTCAACAATCTCATGCCATCGCGATTGGTTATCAGGCTCAATCTATTCCATTTGTTAAAGTTAATGATGGATATTTAGATATAACATTTGGAACAAATGGAATAGTGAGAAATAATATTAGTGGTAATTATGTAACTACTTCAGCCGCAATAGATAATTTGAATAGAATAGTAGTAATTGGATTAATCGGTAAGCAATTTGCTATAGCGCGTTATAATGATCTAGGAATTTTAGATCCATCATTTGGTCCAAATCAAGACGGAATAATAATAACAGAATATTCTGGCACTATTGTAGATAATGATGGGAATTATCAGATTATTGACAATATTGTAAGTAAATCGGTGGCAATAGATTCTAGCAATCGTATAATTGTAGCTGGTTACCTATATTATGATTTAAATAATACTAAAATTTTAATGTTAACACGATATACTCCTCAGGGAGATATAGATACATCATTTGGAACAAATGGAGTTGCAAGGTTAGGCGAGATGTTAGTGTATCTTGAACCTTATCCTGTTCAGGAAGGATTCGGAATAGATAGAAAATCTGAATTAGGAATAGAGAGAAATTATGAAATTTATTCAGTATTAATAGATAGATTCGGTAGGATAGTAGTAGCTGGATACGCAACTGGATATGAATATTTATATCTGCGATTTGGGAATGGGGCGGAAATTTTTTATAAAGAGTTAAATTGTGCTTTTTTTCTAGCACGTTATACAGCTGGTGGTCAGCTTGATACATCGTTTGGACAAAACGGAACAGTAGAAGGTTCTTATTATTATATTAGCACATCAGCTCCTATTGAAAAATATATTAATTCAGTAATAATAGATAGTTCGGATAGGATAGTAGTAGGTGGTGTTTTAGACAATAATTATGCTTTGGCACGATTTACTGACTCGGGAATTTTAGATACATCATTTGGAACAAATGGATTTGTAACAAATACCAGTATTGGTACCGTTCAATCAATCGCACTTGATAGTTTGAATAGGATAATCGCATGTGGTTCTACTAGTAGTTTTGTAGTACGATATACTGATTCAGGAATTTTAGAGACAATATTTGAAACAAGTGGCACAGTAATAACAATTAGCGGGGATAGATCACTCACAATAGATGATTTGGATAGGACAATAATATGTGGCACTGCTAGTGATAATTTTGCTGTATTACGATTTACTAACACTGGAAGTTTAGATACAACATTTGGAAGAAATGGAATAGAAACAACTAATGTATTAAATAATGATGTGACTAAATCAGTAATAATAGATAATTTTTATAGGATAATAGTCGCGGGTACTGCGAATGTCAATATCTCAGGTGATTTTGCTCTATCCCGATATATACCTAGTGAACCATTTCTTGCACAAAATGCCATCGCGATAGGTTATCAGGCGGGCCAAACTAGTCAACAAGCTGAAACAGTCGCGATAGGTTATCAGGCGGGACAAACTAGTCAACAAAGTTATGGCATGGCTATTGGTTATCAGGCGGGCCAAACTGGTCAACAATCTCATGCCATCGCGATTGGTTATCAGGCGGGCCAAACTATTCAACAAACTGATGCCATCGCTATTGGTTATCAGGCGGGCCAAACTAGGCAACAATCTTTTACCGTTGCTATTGGTTATCAGGCGGGTCAAACTAGTCAACAAGCTAATGGCATGGCTATTGGTTATCAGGCGGGCCAAACGGGTCAAAGAAGTAATACCATCGCGATTGGTTATCAGGCGGGTCAATCTAGTCAACAAACTCATGCTGTTGCGATTGGTTATCAGGCGGGCCAAACGGGTCAAGGAATTAATGCCATCGCCATTGGTTATCAGGCGGGTCAAAGTAATCAAGCTAGTAATTCAATCGTAATAAACGCATCAGGATCACCATTAGAGAATACGACAACGGGTTCCTTTAAGGTTAATCCTATTAGGAACGCAACTGGAAGTACCTTTACCAAATTAATCTATCATATAGGAAGTGGCGAGATATTGTACAATACAGGCGCAGGCGAAGGTAAAACTTTTGTTATTGACCACCCGATAAAAAAAGACAATTATTTAGTGCACGCGTGTTTAGAAGGTCCTGAAGCGGGTGTCTATTATCGCGGTACTTCATGTATTCTACCAACTGAGAATTTTATAGAAATTACTTTACCCGATTATGTAGATGTATTAATGACCGATTATACGGTGCATGTTATACCGGTGCATGTTATACCGGTAATAAATGACGATGACGATGACGATGACGACGACGACAATGACGATGACGATGACGATGACGATGACGATGACGATGACGATGACGATGATAATTTGTTTATTATACCAGTACTAGCAGTATCAGCGGTTAAAAAAGGAAAATTCAGGGTTTTTAGAAATAATACAAATAATACAAATACTAACAATGGTATTTCGTGTTATTTTGATTATATAGTATTTGCAAAACGACTTTCAATTGAAATTGAACCCAAGAAAGCCGAAGTAGTACTAAAAGGGAGTGGTCCTTATACTTGGCTATAAGTATAACTATAATACATATAAAGTATAAAATTGATTTTTCTTTTATTTCTTTTTATAATTACACACAACTATAAAAAGAAATGAATAATAGTCGCATCTTATCAATGATACATCCGCGCGATGCCCTTATTCAGTTTGACGCGGGTCCGCATAAATATACATGCGCAGGAGAAGGAAATTATATGTCCGTTACTACTTGGAATCATACGCATTTCAAACCATTTAACGCCGACGCAATTATTGCAAAAATGCGATTAAATAATCCTTCTTGTAAATATTATAATCAAACACCTGACCAGATTAAAGCTGGTTGGGACCTAGTGCGCGATGAGGCGGCCTTGGCAGGAACCAACCTACATGAACAGATTGAACATTTTTGGTTAGATTTGGATTTATATTTGGATTTAGAGTTAGATTTGCAAGAGCATACTGCCGCCTCATTATTATATATCGATAAAGCGAAGCTGGTGTCTCCACTGTTTGCCGGGTTTGTTGCGGATCACCTATATCTCTTACGCCAACCGTGCCGCTGCGAATGGATGATTTTTGACGAAGATGTCCGTTTGGCTGGATCAATTGATTTTGTTACGGAAAACCCCGACGGAACTTTAACAATTTACGACTGGAAACGCTGTAAAGATATTAAAAAAACGAACGGTTTTGGCGAATTTGCATTAACCGATTATATTGCGCATTTACCAGATACGAATTACTGGCATTATGCGCTCCAACTCAATACTTATAAAGCTATTTTGGAAAGAAAATATGGGAAAAAGGTGAAAGACTTGTATTTGGTTTGTTTGCATCCGAATTTACCGACTTATCAGGTATATACCGTGCCAAAATTAGAAAGAGAAATAGAGGAACTGTTTGAAAATAGAAATTTGCAAGTATTATTTAATGCACAAAAGACTATTTAAGCGGTAAGTGTTACTAGCTTTTGATTTAAAGCATCTAAAATATGTTTCCATTCATATTTTTTTGTTAAAACGGATTGAGCTATCCCCCCGTGATATCCCGCCAAATCCCGATTAGAATAATATTTCTCCAAGGCTTCAGCAAAATCGGACGAATCGGTTATTTTAATATAACCTTCATGACCTTCAGTAAGACTCGCTAAATATAAATCAGTTTTCGGTTCAATTAAGGTCGCATAGTTGTTTGTAAAAATATCAGCTAATGCACCCACTTTACTAATGATTTGCGGTTTACCAATACACGCGTGTTCTAAATTACATAAACCAAAACCTTCACCCAAACAGGTGTTTATACCGACATCACATGCATTGTACAACATATTTAATTTTTCATCTGGAAAATACAAATCTGAAGGACGAATAAATACATGGTTTAATACAACTTCATTATGGTCAACCTCATTTTTTAAACAGATAACTTTAATTAATTCATGAATATTATATCCTTGCGGGCTTAACAGCTGCATATTCAAAAATAATTTTATGCTAGGATTATAATTTTGTTTTTTTAAGAATTTGACAAAAGCTTCGATTGTTATATCGTGTGCCTTGCGATATGCGTTACGGTTACTATTTAAGATAACAAAATCGTCGGGCGCAAAGCCCATGGATTGTTTGGCAGTAGCAGTAGCGATTTGTTTAAAAATGGTGTCATCAAACCCATGTGGCAATACATCTATTTTGTTTTCGGTTAAACCCATCGTAATTAGATTTTTTTTCCAGCATTCACTGAAAACTAATATTGAATCTGCCCAGATATTGATGTTTTGAAAATAGAGCAGGCGCTGGTACTCATATACCATATCTAAATAGATACATAATTTAAAATTCTTCTCAATGTTTGTATTGATGAATTCATTGAGAATACGATTAATAACAATAACATCATTGTAAATAAGGACAACATCCGGTCTAACCTTATGAATTGTATCACAAATAACATCAACCCCATAAAGTTCTTCAGACCCTTCTTTTCTTTCAGCTAATGCGTCAATAAGATGAATAAAGGGATGCACATCTCTTTCTATTGCAGAATCTTTAAAATGAGAGATACCGAGATAATACACTTCATGACCGACGCTAGCCAAATGATTTGTTAAAATATTTCCAATTCGTCCATATCCAGTTGGCTGTGTGGGATAAGTAGCAAAAAATAAAATTCGCATTATGTATTTATAATAATTATTAATTGTTTAAATGTTTATATATATAAACAATGAAACAATATGCTTTTCCTATAAGATATTTACCCAAAAAATTAACAAAGAAAGATAAAAAAACACAAATGCAAATGTTGGTTAAATCTAAACAATTATATAAAAACAATAAATATTATACACGCAAAAAACTATCATCTTATAAAAATAAACCATCGCAACATATAATAAATGCGCGTAAAATATACGGTATAGACAGAATAACACCGACACCCGAGTTGGCATTTAAAACTGGGTGTAGTTTATCAGCATTAAAGAAAATTGTAGAAAAGGGAGAAGGAGCATATTATTCGTCAGGGTCTCGCCCCAATCAAACCGCCCAATCTTGGGGATTAGCGAGATTAGCCAGTTCAATTACTGGCGGTAAAGCAGCAGCAGTGGATTATGATATAATTCAGAAAGGATGTAATCATAAAAAAAGAGCATTTCTTTTGGCAACTAAATCCAAACGAAAATATAAATATGGACATTCGAGTACAAAAAAAACCCGAATTAGAATTTAAAATTTATTGATTTAAACATTTATCGATTTAAAATAGTATTGTATATGAGTCAACAATTTGTTTGTTTAAGTGGGTTACCCCGAAGCGGTTCTACAATGCTTTCATCTATTTTAAACCAAAACCCCCTTATTTACTCAGAAGGCAATTCGGCGGTATGTCAACTATTATGGGATATGTATTTATCCTCGACAAAACACGCCTCCGAACAATTAGGTGCAAATAATCGGCATGATACACCATACGATTTAGTATCACATATTCCAAAGGTTTATTATAAAAATGTGCCAAAAACAAAGGAGGTTATTATCGATAAATGTCGTTCTTGGACGATGTCATATAATGTTGATTTATTATTGAAGTATGTAGATCCGAATATTAAAATTATTGTATTAGAACGGTCAATTACCGATATATTTAAATCATTTATGAAACTTTATAAAAAAAATAATATTAACGACGCAGAAGTACACAGTAGATTATCAAATATGCTTGTTCCAAATTCGGAGCCTATTTTGAGATCAGTGGTTGGTGTAAATATGGCAAGGAAAAAAAATGAGGAAAATCCAAGTTCCAATAAAAATTTTTTATTTATTAAATACGATGACCTTATTAAAAATACGCAAGAAATAATGAATCAAATTTATGATTTTTGTGGATGGGCACCTTATACGCATGATTTTAATAATATAGTGAATCAATTTCCCGAAAACGATGCATTTTATGGGTTGAAGGGCTTTCATGAGATACGCCAAACGATTTCTAAAGAAGAAAACGAGTTTGTATTGCCGCCCGATATTCTAGAAAAATGTCAAAAAATTGATAAGACAATGGGCTATATAAATTGATGATTATATATTAAAAAAACTTAAATATTAATGATTAAATATCTATAATAATGATTAATAACTTTATTAATACGACTACTATTCCATCTCAAATGGATTCACCTTTTTCTTCTTTTGACTGGTTTGCATTATTTTCGGGGAGCGTAATTGTTGGTGCTTTGATTATTGAGGGTATTCTTTATTATCTGAAATATGACGACGACGATGATGATGATGACGATGATGAAGAAAATCACGACGATATAAATGATAATTATTGTAGTAAATATTGCGATGAATTTAAAGCACTTATTTCTCGCAAAATCAGTGATGAAGAATTAAGCGGATTGCGTTCTAAATTTGTGCGTGAACATGTTAAGGAAAATGTTGATGTTGTTATGACTTTTGATAAAGAAACCGACAGTTTCTGTTATTATACCGATAGTTTGAAAGATGTTTCGTATGATATATTAGAAACAGTTGCGCGCAAATTTGTTATTGATTATGACTGTAAAATGATTTGTTTACAAACGGATGTAGAGAACAACGACGATGGTGCAAAGGATAGTGATGGCGCAAAGGATAAAATCTCGGACGATATTGATAATAATAATATTAATACGACAGAATCTAATATTTTGAATCAACATGTTCACTCTGTTTTTGCTAAATTTAAAAAATATAATACAGGGGGGAAAGGTGCGGCGTCTAATTTTAATTCGGCGGTAAAAGTCTTTGAACAGATGAATCATTTTCGGTATAAAGGAAAACTACATGATTATGAAGAAACACAAAAAAAGTATCAACCAACAATAGTTGATGGTAATCCAATGCTAGATTATGCATCTTATAAAAAACTTTTAGAGAAAGAGAAAGAAAACTGAAAATAAAACCGAAAATAAAACCTTATGTTAATATAGTTAATTATGGCAGATATAGAAAAAAAAAATGAAGAAAACCCAGGGGATAATAAAACAGAGGATAATAAAACAGAGGATAACCCTGCAAATGGCGAGGAGGGGGATGGTAAAGGCGATTCTGAAGTTGTAAAAAACGATGATTGTAAATCAAGTCCAAAGACAAAATGTCCAACAGAAGATCAAGGAAAATCATTACAATCGGGAAATAATGAAATCGATAATATAAAGGCAAAAATAAGCCAACAGGTTAGTGGTACAATTGACGCGCTTTTTAAAAATCCACAAGAATGTGTCGCAAATTATAGTGCTTCTGCTCCAAATATGATTACTGGTATGATTGAAGGAGTTGGCAATTCAGTCGCAGGTTCTTTTGATAAAATTGCAGATGCATTTGGTAATATGACATCTGCCGCAGCTAACGCCGAATTTGTTAATCCAATTGAATACGCAAAAAATTTAGTAAAAATAAAATTTCAAGGCATATTTAATAATATCATTCTAGGAGAGAATTGGGAGGAAATTATGAAGACTGAAAAAAATCCAAATAAATTGGCCGAATTAATAATGCTACGCAGTGACCTATTAAATGGTGCTTTCAATAGTCTTAAATTCCAAAAAAAATTTAAACCGTGGCTTGATAGTTATATGGATTCGCTAACAAAATCATTAAAAATGGCAAAACCAAAAATAGACGAAATAAAACATGAAATTGATGAAACAATTGAAGGGTTTGGTTCGAATATTGGAACTACGATTGGTAATTCAGTCGCAAATGCAATACTGACTGCAACATCAGTTATACCCGGTGTTGGAACAACGATTTCTGCGATAAATGCCGCAGGGAAATTAGGAGAGAATTTAATTAAAATGTGTGAAAAACCGATTTCTACCGTTGGCGGTATTTATGTCAAAACATCAGATGCTATTAAAAAAGAAGCAGACAGATTAGATTGCGAAACAAAAAAGGTCCTTAATTTTTTACCCAAAGCTGGAGGTAATGGTGGTAGGCGGTCGATGGGTCAACATAAAATATCCAAAAAACAGATTAAAAAAAGAATAAACAAAGCAACAAAACGGGTTAATTATTTATTAACTCGATTCAAAAATAAGCGAAAAAAAGTAAATTATACGCGGCGTTTATTAAACCGAAGGTAGTTTTTTCTTAATTTTAATTTTACTGGCTTTTTTAGGTGGCTGCGGCTGCGGTTGCGGCGGTGGTTGCGGCTGCTGCGGCGAC
>Ga0181557_1004993_pt1 | contig 12163 bp, 6 predicted proteins | sample 011ome_23_FD_148632 | JGI IMG/M metagenome (GOLD analysis project Ga0181557, IMG submission 148632) | Coastal salt marsh microbial communities from the Groves Creek Marsh, Skidaway Island, Georgia - 011506CT metaG (spades assembly) | ecosystem: Environmental > Aquatic > Marine > Intertidal zone >... | reverse complement strand
CCGCACCCGAAGCGGGGTTTGCTGCCAACGCGCCAACAGCGCTTTTTCCAGTTTCAGTGACCCTGTTAGCGACTTTTCAAGCGTTGTGCGAATCCGCGCCAATTCACCCTCATCTTCGATCGCCTGATTCTTCATATCCTGCAAAAAGAAAACATCAAGAACCGTGCCATCATGGCAGGTCGTAATGCGCGCACCGACAATATTCGCACCCGCCGCTGCCACCGCACCGGCAATCCGCGCAAACAGCCCCGGATCATCAACCGTTAGAATCGTCAATTCGGTTATACGCCGCGCCGGATCAGGCTTGAAATCAATCAGCAAAAGCGCATCTTGATTGGCGAATTCATCACAAAGCCGCGCATGACGAATCTGACTTTCGCAATCAAACCCTGTCCAATAGGTCAGCGGCATATTCGCGGCATGCGCAGCAAACCGTGCCGCGTCCCAATCGGTTAGTTTCGCCGCCGCCTCCTGGCGTGCCTCTTCGGCATTGCCAAGCGCGATCACTGCCGGATCAGCACCGCGCAAAACGGCATCACAGCGATAATAAAGGTCGCGCATCAACGCCGCTTTCCAGCCATTCCAGATATTTGGTCCAACCGCCCGAATATCGGCAACGGTCAAAACCAACAGCAGTTTCAACCGCTCAGGTGATTGCACAATACTGGCAAAATCCTTGATCGTTTGCGGATCATTCAAATCATAGCGAAACGCAATTTTGCTCATCAGCAAATGATGCAGGATCAGCCAACTAACGGTTTCGGTTTCTTCATGGCTTAGCCCCAGACGCGGGCAAACCGCCAATGCCACCTTGGCACCCAAAACCGAATGATCGCCGCCGCGCCCTTTGGCAATATCATGCAGAAGCATGGCAACATAAAGCGCACGCCGCGATCCGATTTCCGGCATCACCTCGGTCGCAACTGGCGCGGCTTGGCGTAGCGCGCCAGTTTCAATCCCGTGAAGAATACCAATCGCCTTTAAGGTATGTTCGTCAACCGTATAGCTATGATACATATCGAATTGCATCATCGCAACGATCCGCCCGAAATCGGGCAAGAAGCAACCAAAAACGCCACTTTCATTCATCAGACGAAGCACACGTTCAGGGTTTTTGCGCGATGTCAGAATATCCAGAAATAATTGGTTTGCCTGCGCATCATCACGCGTTTTTGAATCAAGCGCCGATAACGCCCGGGTGACGCGTTGAAGCGTGCTTGGATGGACATCAGCATCATGTTTTTGCGCAATAGCAAATAATTCGATTAGGCGAACTGGTGCGTCACGGAACAAGGCCTCATCAACAAGCCGGACACGCCCACTTTCAATATGAAACGGATCAAGCTCATGGGTGCGCAGAAAATCAGGTCGCCAATTGATCAAACTTTTGCGGAAATCAGTTTCCATTGCCGCGCAGAAAATACGCGTTAAATTGCCAACATTCCGCGCTGCCAGATAATAGCGTTTCATAAAACGTTCAACACCACGAAGCCCGCCCCGATCGGCAAAGCCAAGACGCGGTGCAATGATCATTTGCGCTTCGAAATCTAACCGTTCTTCGGGTCGGTCAGCATGAAAATGAAGATGGCAGCGAACCGTCCATAAAAACCGCTGCGCCAAGGCAAATTTCCGCGCCTCACCATCACGAAGAACACCTTTTTTGACAATGTCGATAATACTGTTGGCACGATAGGCACATTTGGCAATCCAGAAGAGGCTGTGAAGATCACGAAGCCCGCCTTTACCATCTTTGACGTTGGGCTCAACAACATAGCGCGTATCGCCAAATCGTTTATGGCGAAGGTCACGCTCACCGAGCTTTTCTTCAACATAGGCAAGCGGTTTCTGTTTGGCAATTTTACGCTGAACCGCTCGATTCAATTTCACCCACATCGAATCATCACCAGCCACATGACGCATTTCAAGAAGGCTTGTCAGCACTGTCTGATCGTCATTTGCCGCGTCAATCGATTCGGCGATGCTGCGGGTTGAATGGCCAATTTTCAAACCAAGATCCCATAGAATATACAGCATGAATTCGATAAATTTCGTATGGGACTCGGTCACTTTTTTCGGCATCAGAAACATGATATCAATATCGGAAAATGGTGCCATTTCACCACGCCCGTAACCGCCAACGGCAATCAGCGCCAGCTCGTCACCACCAGCGCATTGTTTTTGCGTTTGCGCGTAAAGGCTTTGCAGCAAAATATCAATGATCCAAGCATGCATGCCAACATAAACAGCGCCATCATTGCTATGGTAAAACGACTTGCGAAGGCTGGCTTTTGCCTGATCAAGATGGTTTCGCAAACAGCTTAACAGCTTGGTACGATTTACCGGTGTTTTGCCAGTGGCATATGACTCAAGTTCGGCCTCGATCGCCTGCCGTTTAAGCGGTGGCTGATTGACAGCCATTGCGCCTTGCAAAGGCAATAACCAACGGTGCCATGCAATGCTATCGGGCATCGTGGCTGGCATGCTGGCTGACATGGTGGCTGGGCTGGCAATTGGGCTGGCTTTGGCCGATTGCGATTTTGACGATGCTAGATCTATAATTTTGGTCATTCTCAATCACCTGATCGCGGCGCCGGCGAAGCTGGATCACGGCGCAATGCCTTAAGCCGGTATAGCATATCCAACGCCTCACGCGGGGTAAGGCTATCGGGTTGCATTTCATCGAGTACCGAGCCAATTTCATCCGGCGTTACTGGCGTTGCCAGCGCTTTGCTTTGATAATCAAATAGCGGCAGATTATCAGCCATCATACCAGCATCAACCGCGCCATGTTGGCCGGTTTCAAGTTCGCCTAAAATGGTTTCAGCACGGCCAAGAACCGCAGCTGGCAATCCGGCAAGCCGTGCCACATGAACGCCATAAGACCGATCCGCCGAACCAGCAACAACCTGATGCAAAAACACAATTGAGCCCTGCCATTCACGAACCTGCATTGCATGGCAACGAAGCTGGTCAAGGGTTTTTTGAAGATGCGTCAATTCATGATAATGCGTTGCAAACAGCGTTCGGCAAGCGCTGGCGTCATGCAGATATTCTAGCGTCGACCAAGCAATCGCCAACCCGTCATAAGTGGCGGTGCCACGACCAATTTCGTCAAGAATAACCAATGATCGATTGGTGGCTCGATTCAAAATTGCCGCAGTTTCAACCATCTCAACCATGAAGGTCGAACGGCCACGCGCAAGATCATCGGCCGCGCCTACACGGCTGAACAAACGATCAACAAGCCCAATCACCGCCGTTTCGGCAGGAACATAAAGCCCTGCCTGCGCCATAATCACAATGTGCGCATTCTGTCGCAAAAAGGTGGATTTTCCAGCCATGTTAGGGCCGGTCAAAAGCCATAATTGCCCATCATCCAGATTACAATCATTGGCAATAAAGGGGGTTTGCGAATCAAGCATCGGCTCGATCACCGGATGGCGACCCTTGATAATATTTAATACCGGTTCGGCAACCAATTGCGGGCGGCAATAATGATTTGCTGTTGCCAGTTGCGCTGAGGCGGTTGCAACATCAATTTCGGCAAGCGCGCGCGCCACATTGCCAAGGTCATGTGCCACCTGCAAAACCAATGACCGCAACCGGTCAAATATTTCCAATTCAAGCGCCAGCGCACGATCGGCCGCGCTGGCCATATCGCGTTCCATTTGTGCCAGCTCGGTGGTGGTAAACCGTACCGCCTGCGCGGTGGTTTGCCGATGGATAAAGATTTCATGATCCATCAATTTGCCAGCATGATTGCTTCGCACGTCAATATGATAGCCAAGAACATTATTATGTTTGATCTTTAACGAGGCTATACCAGTTTCATCAGCATAGCGGCTTTGTAAGGCAACAATTAACCGACGGCTTTCATCACGAAGCCCGCGCAAATCATCAAGTGCAAGATCATAGCCTTGACGGATAAAGCCACCATCACGCGCCAAAAGCGGTAATTCATCTGCCAGCGCAGGCGTCAATTCATCACTTAGCCCCCGCGGACACAACATCATATCAAGACAATCCGGCAAGCCATCGGGCAGGGCAAGTCCACCCATGCCCTTTGCCGCAACCGCCTTTATCTGCGCGGCGATCTCTCCAGCAATATCAAGCCCAGTGGCAATATTCGCTAAATCACGCGGGCCACCGTGACCAAGCGTTAGGCGCGATAAGGCCCGTTCAATATCGGGCTGAATCCGAAGCTGCGATCGCACCTTATCACCACAAGCCGTCTCGGCCAGAAACCAGCTCACCAGATCAAGCCGTAACTCGATCGCCGCAACATCAAATAGCGGCGCAGCAAGCCGTTCGCCAAGAAGCCTTCCACCGGCAGCGGTCAAGGTACAGTCGACCGCATGAAGCAGGCTGCCGCGCCGGTCACCGGTCAAAGTGCGCGATAATTCCAAAGACCGCCTTGTTGCCGGATCAATTTCCATAAAGCCAGCATCACTGACCGCGGTCAGTGGCAAAAGCCGCGGCATATTGCCAACCTGTGTTGCCTCAAGGTAGCCAAGAAGCGCCCCGCCGGCTGACAGCATGGCACGGCTAAAATGCCCCATACCATCCAGACTCGCAACCTGATAGAAATGTTCAAGTGCCTGTCTGGCATGCGTTAAATCAAATAAAGATGCCGCCTGTTCGGTTGCACAGATTTGGCTAGCCTGAAACCAGTCGGGAAGGTCAAATCCCTGCGGATAGATCAGTTCAGCCGGATCAAGACGCGCAAGCAAGGTTTCAAGACCATCATCGGCCATTTCTTGAACTAGAAAATCGCCTGTCGACATATCAGCCCATGCCAAAGCCAGCTGGGTTTCTGCCCGGCCAAGCGCAACAAGATAATTATGCGCCCGCGCCGGCAACAATTCATCTTCGGTCAGCGTGCCGGGGGTCAGCACCCGCACCACATCACGTTTTAGCGGGCCTCTGCCGCCGCGCTGTTTTTGTTCTTGTGGACCTTCGGTTTGCTCACAAATCGCCACCCGATGACCAGCGCGGATCAATTTTGCCAGATAGCCGTCAACCGAATGAACCGGAACGCCGCACATTGGTACATCAAGCCCATCTTTGCTGCCACGTTTTGTTAGCGTAATGCCAAGCTGTTTGGCGGCAATTTCGGCATCATCAAAAAACATCTCATAGAAATCACCCATCCGATAAAAAAGCAAAGAATCAGGATGCGATTCCTTGACGCGCAAATATTGCGCCATCATCGGGGTCGGCACTTTTACTTTTGGCGCATTTGCTGTAGAAGATTGAGATGTCATAGCGTTTTGACATTGCCCCAACTTGATCTTTAGAACAAGATCGAACCGGTTCTGGTCGGACATTATAGATAATTATTCTTGTGTTGGTTTGTATCAGACTGAAATTTTAATCCACATGGCCGTTTTGAACGCCGTGATAAAGTATTTGAGACATGACAGATAAAGATAAACTCCTTGATGCCGAAGCCCTTGCCTTTCACGCCAATGGCCGCCCCGGAAAATTCCAAATTGCCGCGACCAAGCCGCTGACAAGCCAGCATGATTTATCGCTTGCCTATTCGCCAGGTGTGGCCGCGCCATGTCTTGAAATCGCTGCTGATATCAATACGGCCTATGATTACACCAATAAGGGCAATCAAATTGCCGTTATCTCGAATGGCACTGCGGTTCTTGGTCTTGGCGATATCGGCGCGGCGGCAGCGAAACCCGTCATGGAAGGCAAGGCGGTTCTATTCAAGAAATTTGCCGATATTGACGGTATTGATCTGGAATTGAACACAACCGACACCGATGCTTTTGTCAACGCGGTCGAGTTGATGACGCCAACCTTTGGTGGGATCAATCTTGAAGATATCAAGGCACCTGAATGTTTTGTGATTGAGCAACAACTTCGTGACAAGCTGGATATACCAGTTTTCCATGATGATCAGCATGGCACCGCGATTATTGTTGCTGCGGGTCTGATCAATGCGTTTCACCTGACCGGTCGTGACATGAAAAATGTCAAGATTGTTGGCAATGGTGCTGGTGCGGCCTCGATTGCCTGTGTCGAGTTGCTGAAAATCATGGGGGTTCCAACCGATAACATCATCATCTGTGACCGTTCTGGCCCAATTTACAAGGGCCGCGAAGGGTCAATGAATCAATGGAAATCGGCGCATGCTGCCGATACTGATGCCCGCAGTCTTGAAGATGCACTTGTTGGGGCGGATGTTTTCCTTGGCCTGTCATCAGGCGGTGCCTTGACCAAAAGCATGGTTGAAAAAATGGCGCCACGGCCGATCATCTTTGCAATGGCCAATCCGGTTCCGGAAATCTGGCCAGCCGAAGCCAAAGAGGTGCGCCCCGATGCGGTGATCGCAACCGGACGGTCTGATTTTCCAAATCAGGTGAATAACGTTCTTGGCTTTCCTTATATTTTCCGCGGTGCGCTTGATGTTCGCGCCAACAAAATTACCGAAAATATGAAAATCGCGGCAGCAAATGCGTTGGCGATGCTAGCGCGTGAAGATGTGCCCGATGCGGTGGCTGATGCCTATGGCGGCCGATCGCTTACCTATGGTGAAGATTACATCATCCCGACACCTTTTGATCCGCGCCTGATTGTGGCCGTATCGTCAGCCGTTGCCGAAGCGGCAATGAATGATGGCGTTGCCCGCCGGCCAATTGATGATCTTGATGAATATCGCCGGTCATTATCGGCACGTCTCGATCCAACCGCAGGTGCCTTGCAATCTATTTTCGAACGCGTTAGCACCAATAAAAAGCGCATCGTCTTTGCCGAGGGTGAAGAAGAGCGGGTGATCCGTGCCGCGCTGGCATTCCGCAATGCCGGTTATGGCTGTCCAATCCTTCTTGGCCGCGAACATCGGGTCAAGGAAACGATCCAGCGTCTTGGTCTTGATGGTGCCGAAGAATTACCAATCACCAATGCCAAGATATCCAAACATCTGACCGAATATACCGATTTGCTCTACAGCAAGCTTCAGCGCCGCGGATCGCTTTACCGCGATTGCCAGCGCATGGTGAATCTTGATCGCAATGTCTTTGCGGCCTGTATGGTTAGCTGTGGCCATGCCGATGCGCTTGTGACCGGAGTAACCCGTGCTTTTCAACCAAGCCTAGCGCATATCCGCCGGGTCATTGATGTCGCCAAAGGCAGCAAATTCATGACCACCTCGATGATTATTTCGAGAGGCCGGACGGTTTTTGTTGGTGATATTGCCGTAACCGAACGTCCCGATGCTGAAGAAATGGCTGATATTGCCGTTGCCTTGGCTGCCAAGGCGCGCCAAATGGGCCATACGCCGCGTGTTGCCATTTTGTCATTCACCAATTTTGGCAATCCAGAATCACGCACTAGTGTCGAGGCGCGTCGTACGGTTGAAATTTTGCAAAGCCGTGATGTCGGGTTTGAGTTTGACGGTGAAATGACCGGAGATATCGCGCTTGATTATGATTTGATGAAGTCGCGCTATCCGTTCTGTAACCTGACCGGACCTGCAAATATTCTGGTAATGCCTGGGCTTCATTCTGCCAATATTTCTTTCAAGTTGGTGCATCAGCTAGGCAATGTTTCGGTGATTGGGCCAATTATGATTGGTGGCGCACATCCGTTCCAGATTGTGCAGATGGGCGCATCGGTTAGCGATATCGTGCAAACCGCCGTTCTTGCCGCGCATGATGCCATTCGCTAGCGCGGGGCAAGAAAAGGCCGCTAAAAACTGGCCGCAAGCTGTTTTAAATTGGTTTGCGGCCGCGCACCAATATGCGAAACAACCTCACCTGCGGCAAGGCTGGCAAGCCGGCCTGACTGCAAAAGATCAAATCCATTTGTGCGGCCAAACAAATAGCCAGCAGCAAACAAATCACCAGCACCGGTTGTATCAATCACCGGCCCTTGCGGCATGGCGGGGATTTCGTGATGGCCAGCGCCTGCGCCAATAAAGGCACCGGCGGGCCCACGCGTGACCACCAACTCATCAATCTTGCCAGCCAAAGCTGCAATGGCACCTTGGGTGCTCGATTGATAGAGGCTGGCGACCTCGTCTTCATTCCCAAACAAGATCGAGATATGATCGGCAATGAAGCTGGATAGCGCCGCGCGGTGACGTTCGGCGCACCATGGATCCGACAGTGATAGCGCCAACCTGACATCATGCTTTTCGGCAAGACGCGCCGCCTCGGCAAAAATGGCAGGGCCGTTTGGCGCATCGAAAAGATAGCCCTCAAGATAAATGATTTTTGCCGATGCGGCATCAGCAAGTGCAAGATCGCCAGCTTCAAATTCGATGCTGGCACCAAGAAATGTATTCATTGATCGTGCCGCATCAGGGGTCACAAGAATGATTGATGATGCGGTTGGTGATCCGCTGCTGGCTGGTGGTTGATCAAAACCGACACCAGCTGCCTTGATATCATACCGGAACGCCGCGCCAAGATCATCATCATGAACGCGGCCAATGAAATTTGCCGATCCGCCAAAGGCGGCAACGCCAACCGCCGTATTGGCCGCCGATCCCCCCGAAATCAATTGCGGCGAGCCGATCTTGTCAAGCGCGGCGTAAAGCCCTGCTGATCTGGCAGCATCAAGAAGCGTCATCACCCCTTTTTCAATGCCATTCGTCTGCAAAAAATCATCATCACATTGCCCAAAAATATCAACAATGGCATTGCCAACCGCCAGCACATCAAGAGATTTTACCCGCATCACCGCACCCTCATTCCAAATTCTGCGACGCGACATTAGGCCGGACATGATCGAAGAACAAGGCCAATGGCAATCAAAACCCAAAAGAGTTCGTGCAAAGACCGACTTTTTCAGCTAGACCCTAGGCCGTCAATATTGCTAACGCGGTGCAAAATATGCGTCACTTACATTTTTATCTGTTTGGATTTACCGCGTTTGTTACGGCGTGCCAGCCGGTGACGCCAACAATAGTCAATAGCAAAGCAACCCCCGCGATTACCGTCGCCGCTGAAGCTCAGACCGACATTTACCTTGTCGTCAGCACTGTCACGAAAACTGCCGATAGCGCGGCTGGTTCGGGTTCGGGCACTGAAGCTGGTTCTGGAGCTAGTGACAGAAGCGAAGAAACAGCCATTGCCGCCATTCCAACAACACCGCCCGTCCAGCCAACGCCCGTTCAGCCAGTGAGAGTTCAGCCGCCATTTCGTCCCAAAGCGATGATCGGCTTGGCATCAATCATATTACTTCGCGATCTTGGCATTGCAAATATGATCCGGCAGGAGGGCCCGATTGAAATCTGGCAATATCGTTTTGCTGAGTGTGTTGTTGATTTCTTTTTCTATCCAGCAAGCCAAGGGTCATCGCAATTGATCATTAAAAATTGGGATATGCGAAGCGCGGTAATTGGTGGCAGAGTTAATGAAGGTAAATGCCTTGCGGCGATGGATCAGCAGCATCAAAAGCTAATTGCTGGATCATAAATAGCTCCCCAAACCATATCGAATGCGCCACATCAAAAATACTGGCCTATAAAGTCTTAGCTTTGAAAAGGCATAAATCGGCAATCACACAATCGGCACAATCAGGTTTGCGCGCCTTGCAGACATAACGCCCATGAAGAATCATCCAGTGATGCGCGCCCTTTTTCCAGCGGTCAGGCACGCGGCGAAGCAGTTCTTTTTCAACCGCATCAGGGGTTTTGCCGGGTGCCATGCCGGTGCGATTGCCAAAGCGAAAAATATGCGTGTCAACGGCGATTGTTGGCTCGCCAAATGCTTCATTCAAAACCACATTTGCCGTTTTCCGCCCAACCCCGGGCAACGCCTCAAGCGCGGCACGATCCTGCGGTACCAAGCCATCATGCTTATCAAGCAGGATTTGCGATAATTTAAACACATTCTTGGCTTTGGTATTAAACAGACCAATCGTGCGGATATGATGACTGATCCCGTCACTGCCAAGCGCCATCATTGCCGCTGGTGTGTTGGCGGCGGCAAACAGGCCTTTGGTTGCTTTATTCACCCCAACATCGGTTGCCTGCGCTGAGAGAACAACCGCCACAAGAAGCGTAAAAGCATCGGTAAAATCAAGTTCGGTTTGTGGATCAGGTCGGCGTTGCGACAAGCGTTCAAAACAAATATCGATTGCCGCTAGTTTCATTTTTACCGGCATGATCAGCCTTTAAGCACATCCGTCATATCGTAAAAGCCAGATGAGGCCGTTGCCGCAAACCGCGCGGCGCGAATGGCACCACGGGCAAAAATAGCGCGGTCGGTTGCCCGATGCGAGATTTCCAAACGTTCGGCATCACCATAGAAAATCACCGAATGTTCGCCCGCTACATCACCACCCCGCAAAACAGCAAAACCGATATCACCCGATTTGCGTGCACCGATCTGGCCTTTTCGAACCATATCGGCAACATCATCAAGCGCAACACCACGTCCCTTTGCCGCCGCTTTGCCAAGCGCGAGCGCAGTTCCTGATGGCGCATCAACCTTATGGTGATGATGCGTTTCCAAAATTTCGATATCCCATCCTTCAGTTAGCTTGGCCGCCACTTCTTCGACAAGCTGGGTCAGCAAAGTGACGCCAACCGATGTATTGGCACAATAGATAATCCTATTGTCTTTTGCCATTGCCTTCAGCGCGGCTTCTTCTTCGGCACCAAGACCCGTTGTGCCAATCACCATGGCGGTACCTTTTGCTGCGGCAAGGCTGGCATGGTGAAGGCTTGCCGCCGGGCTGGTAAAATCAATCACAACATCGGCAACGCCAAATAAAGACTCAGGATCACTGCCAATCACCACCCCATTCGCGCCAACTTGCGCCACCTCACCGGAATCACACCCAATAAAGGGACTGTCAGGCAGGTCAGTCGCGGCAACAAGCTCAAGATCAGGCGCAGCAGCAATTGCGCGAATCAACATTCCGCCCATGCGCCCAGCGCTTCCCGGAATTGCAATTTTAATCATGATCCTGCCTCGATTCCTGATGGCGGCACCTTATCGGTCGCAGCCTATCTTTGCCTGCTATCGGTTGTCTTTGTTGTTGGCGTTATTATAGGCGGCTTCACCCGCACGCCGCTAGCATATAAATAGCAGGCATGTTTGGGCAAGCCCTCAAATCACATCAGTGCCAAAACAGCATCCGATCAAAAGGCATGATTGCGGGATTAGCGGCTCAGTAATCGGGCAGAATTAGCTATCTGCCCAGATGCGTTTGACGCGTTCCAAAAAGCTTGATGATTCAGGGCTGGTATTGCCTGAATTTGAAAAAGCTTCAAGAAGCTCTTTTTGCTTTTTGTTGAGATTGGTTGGTGTTTCTACCTGAACCTCGATGATCTGATCACCTGGATTGCCGCGCCGCAAAGCTGGCATGCCTTTGCCCCGCATGCGGAATTTGCGTCCTGATTGCGTGCCAGCCTCGATTGTTAATCGCGCCATTTTGCCTTCAAGCGTTGGTACATCAATGCTGCCACCAAGCGCGGCAACGGTCATTGGCAAGGGAATACGCGCATGCAAGTTGCCGCCATCACGGGCAAAGATCGGATGGGGGCCGACATTAACGAAAATATAAAGATCACCTGCCGGCCCACCACGAAGCCCAGCTTCGCCCTTGCCCGAAAGCCTGATACGGGTGCCGGTATCAACACCAGCCGGAATCGAAACCGCTAATGTTTTGGCGCGTTGAACACGGCCTTCACCGCCACAAGTCCGGCACGGGTCGGAAATAACTTGCCCCATACCCTGACAGGCATGACAGGTGCGTTCAACAGCAAAAAAGCCCTGCTGCGCCCGAACCCGGCCAGCACCACCACATGTTCCACATGTGCTTGGCTTGCTGCCATCAGCCGCGCCACTGCCTGAACAGCCATCACATTCAGACGGTACCGTGATTGAAATATCCTGTTGCAATCCGGTGAAGGCATCTTCAAGCGAGATTGACATATCATAACGAAGGTCATTGCCGCCCTGATTGCGCTGCCGCCCGCCACCGCCACCCGAAAATTCGGAAAACATCTGATCGAAAATATCGGAAAAGCCGCCGCCGCCGCTAAAGCCTCCGCCACCAGCAGATTGATCAAAAGCGGCATGACCCATCCGGTCATAGGCAGCGCGTTTTTGCGGATCTTTTAAAATATCATAGGCTTCATTGGCTTCGCGAAACCGGTCTTCAGCCGCATTATCGCCCTGATTACGATCAGGGT
>Ga0181557_1004962_pt1 | contig 12222 bp, 9 predicted proteins | sample 011ome_23_FD_148632 | JGI IMG/M metagenome (GOLD analysis project Ga0181557, IMG submission 148632) | Coastal salt marsh microbial communities from the Groves Creek Marsh, Skidaway Island, Georgia - 011506CT metaG (spades assembly) | ecosystem: Environmental > Aquatic > Marine > Intertidal zone >... | reverse complement strand
TCAAATTGAATATTGGTCAAATGCAATTTTGAATTAATAGATTTTTTGATGACATTATATTCAACTCTCACTCCTAATGATTTCCTGGATCGAATTTTTTCTGTTATTTGATGAAGAAGATAAACGATGAAGGAATTCCGCTTCAGCGAAGAGTAGATCATTAGCATTTTGAAAAAGCATAAAAACCGTCTGTCGAACACTGTGCTCTGCCGCAAGCATGGTGTTTACGACGCGACGTGTTACAATTTTCGTGTCTGATGTCATCACCTGCGGGACAGATTGAGGTGTTTGTGTAACGGATGATTTCTGGTTCATCGTAGAGAGCGAGAGCGAACGAAGATGAGACAGAAATCCTTCGCTATGCAACTAACCCAATTTGTCCCATGATTGCTGACGTCAGACAAGCTGTCCTTTCATCAAAACCTCCCTCAATGCCTCAGAGAAGTGAATCAGATCAGAGCCAAAATGCCAAGGTTTTTAGAGGTGTCCGGCTTACCGCTCCCAAAAGAACGAAGAGTTCATGGAGAAGAATGGCTTCGTCTCCATGGTCCACCGCAAGAAGCCCAAGGGCAAGCCCATGCCAGAAGCCACACGCAAAGCCAACGCCCGAAAGTCCATGGTGCGCTCCAAGGTCAAGCACGTCCTCGCCGTCCAGAAACACCGCATGGGCCTGTTCATCCGCACCATCGGCATGGAGCGCGCCAAGACCAAGATCGCCATGGCCAACATGGTCTACAACATGCAGCGCCTCGTCTGGCTCAACGCCCGAGGTGCGCCCGGATAGCCGGAAAAAGGACCGGAAAGACCGAGAATGGGCGGGAAAACAGCGAGATCAGGCAGAAAGCGCCGCAAGAAAGGCCGCGCTCAGGCCGTTTTGGCCGCTACGGCTACGGAAACGCCGGTTTTTAGAGGCGACCAGGTTACACAAGCTAAGGGGGTCCAGCTCCCGCCTTTTTACCGGGAGCCCCATTCATCTGTCATTATTTCGTCTGTTGCTCTTTTAAAAAATTCCAGGCATGTAACACCATTTCTTCTATCTTGTTAAATTCAGGTGTCCAATCCAAAAGGTCCCTCGCCATTGCTGCATCAGCAACAAGATAGGCCGGATCACCGGGGCGCCTATCTTTTGCTTCAATCAAGAAGTCTACGCCTGTGACTTTTCGGCAGGTCGTTAACACCTGGGAAACCGAATACCCTTTGCCTGTGCCGATATTGATGGCCTCAAACAATGGCTCTTCATGTGACAAGATAAAGTTCAGCGCCTTGACATGGGCATTTGCAAGATCAGACACATGGATATAGTCGCGCACGCAGGTCCCATCAGGCGTGTCATAATCTATACCGAACAACGCCATCTTTGAACGTATGCCAAGGGCTGTCTGCAACGCGATGGGGATCAGATGGCTTTCAGGGTCGTGCCTCTCCCCAACCCGACCTGCCGGGTCCGCACCTGCGGCATTGAAATAACGCAAGGCCATGGCCTTAAAACCATAAATAGACGCATAATCCGACAGCATAGTCTCCACAATCGCTTTGGAATGGCCATAGGGGTTAATTGGTGCGACAGGGAGTTTCTCGTGCAAAAGCTCTTGACCTTTCTCACCTTTGCCATAGAGCGCTGCAGTGGATGAAAAAATAATATGATTAATCTCGGTCTTGCGCATTGCTTCAAGCAGCCTGAAACTCCCGCAGCAGTTCACATCGTAAAATGCTGCGGGGTGTTCCATAGAGATGCCCGCTTCGATCAAACCCGCCATATGAATCACGGCCTTGACCTTGTGAGCTTTCATCACTTCGACCAGCGCTTCTGTATCACGCACATCCCCCTCAACAACGTGAAAATCTTCCACTGCATCAAAGTGGCCATTTGAAAAATCATCAAAAACAACAGGCTCAAAACCTGCTTCTTGAAGCTTAAGGCAGATATGAGAACCTACATACCCCGCCCCGCCAGTAATCAAAATTGTTGCCATGTTTAACCAGATTATTTTTTCTGCAAAAGAAGACTGTCTTGGAAACCGGGATATTTTGGAGATACTTCAAGAACATCAAAATATCTCCCCCAGACTTTTTTGATATGATCATGATGCAGAAATACATTTGAAGAATATGACTGATCATTTCTCCAACGGAAAATGATTTTGTCATTCTCCATTTTACTACCCATCTCTTCTACTTTGAATCCAGGATAGTTTTTCAAAGCTTGATATACGGGCCAGTTTTCATCCAGGTTTTGCCATGTGTAATTCGACTGAATTGTCACATAGAACAGACCGCCAGGCTTAAGAATTCGGCGCATTTCCATTAACCATGTCGTTTCAAAAGCTTCGATATGGGAAAAAACAGAAAATGCTGTAACAAGATCAAATACATTATGTTCTATTGGCAATGCCGGAACACTACTTGATTGGAAACTTTGTACATTCGCCGGTAGAAACTCATTCACCCATCGAATGTGCTTGGCATTGATATCGCAGCCCGAAACTAATGAATAGTCCGGATCACAAGCCCAATGGCGAATAACACGTCCCGTCGCACAACCAAAATCAAATGCCGAAACATCTTGTGTCGAGCGGTTGTATTTTTTCATCAACTCTTCAAGATATAATTTATCTCGAAGGCCTGAAAGCCAATAACTATAGTGGCCGTCCCCATAGTATCCTTCTCGCCAATTGGTTGGCGGCAAGAACGAAGTATCTCTGGCAATAAGTTTGTCTAATTGCTCTTTGTAATCGAAATCATGCATGTTAGGGACATGGACTGGTTGCTCAGTATATGCCTTAACAGCTTCCAAGTGTTCCAGTTTTGTCTCATCGAAACAATTGAGCGCGATTTGCTCTTCCCATGCTGTCATTTTTCTCGCCCAGGTTCTTGATTTGAATTTTCAGGATTGTTCTTGAATGATATTTTGAGGAATGCTCAGAGAAAGCATATTCTCATCAGGATGATATTCCGAAGGAGTTGCCCCCCCCCTCCATACAACAGCCATGATCTGCATTGTATTGTAAAATCTGTATTTCCAGCCTTTTCGTGCAGCTTGCAATACAGCTGCCAACACAGCAGGCGCTGCGACGTCATGAAAATATACACAAGCATTCTCAGCACAATATGGCTCTACAGCTTCAAAATCTTCGGCAGGCGCCTCTCCATCATGGTCTCCGTCGATAAATACTAGTTCCCATGGTTCACCACGTGCCTTTGCCACAGCTGGAATTATTTCTGGCGAATAACCAGCCCATAACTCCACCCCATCACGCACCCCAACCCTCTCCAGGCTTTCTTCAACAAAGCGTCCATGTTGGTTAGCACTTAACCTTGGGTCCACAACATCAAGCTTCACACCGCCTTTGGCTAAATGTGCTGTTGACCAGCCCAGATGACACCCTATCTCCAACGCCGCTTTCCCCTCAAAAGATAGAGCTGCATTGTACAAAATCATGGCTTCATCTTGAGATAAGACACCAATATTGGGCACTTTTGAACGAAGGTCTGTTTCCCAAATATGAGGGGCGGCTTTCCGGAGGAAAGGCCATCCCGATTGTTGTGGTGCCGATTGTATTACTGAGGGAAAATATTCGTGCAAATCGATTTTTTCTAAATTTGGCGAAACATAATGATATTTCTCCATAATATCTTTCTGACTTGTAAAATCAGTTTTCACCATCATTCTGCCCGTATAATCTATACGCTGCAAAAAAGGCATTCTAACTTCCCCTTTATTACTTTCTGTAGTTTGGCTAAAAAATTCATCAACTGCTTTTTTAGCCCCTTCCCAATGTCCATAATCATCAATGATCAGAACACCATTACGAATGAGGCGATGATACAGCTCATTCAAGGAGGCATATACACTGTCGTAAAAATCTGTATCCAGGCGTAGAATAGAAATCTGGCCTGTTCTTGTATCCTTCAGCGTCTCTCTAACATCCCCTTGAATGTAGTGTATTTTTCCTGAAGGGTAATTCAGCTTTGCTACATTTTTTCGTACATTTTCAAGAGACGCATATGCCCAAACCTGAGCTTCTTCTTTATTTTCTTCTTCTTTCGCCATCTGAGCGTCAGCACTCTCGCCAGCCCAATCAACATCAACATTTGAAGGTTCTGTCATACCTTCAAATGTATCAAACAGATAAAACTGGCGGCTTTCATCATTGAAGTGCTGGAACGACATAATAGCAATCATGGTTGAACCACCCTGCCATACACCGCATTCAACAAAGTTACCGGCCAAACCTCTTGACACAATGTAACGAACAGCTCTGAACAGAGCTAATCCACGCTCAAATGACGCCATTGTATATGGCGCACATTCTTTCCAAATCTCTAAAAAGTATGCATCTTCTGAAGATTGAAACCGTTTTAGCTCATACGCATTCAGGTTAGTTCTTTTCAGAGTTTCGGCCAAAATCATATCTCCTGGATCAATTCATTGATTTCTTTCTATAGATAATCGGGACAAATTCTTCCTGATTTTCAATAGCCTGAGATGAGACATCAAACATTTTTACAAAACCATTTGCTTTCAGTAGTTCGTGATGCACTACTTCATACTTATTTGCGAGGTTGGAATCCATAAAACGGTAATTTGAATTATAAATGACCAAATAGCCGCCCTCTTTAATCATCTCATCCAGTTGAGAAAGAATTTTCTCAAATCGGTAAAATGGGAAAATATTAGATATACTTTCCATGTTCTTAGCCATCGGCCACGCGCACAAAACGCTCATGGCAAACACAACATCGAAGGAAGCTTTAGGGAGTTGTTCAAATTCTTTGGAATTCAAATATGAAATCCGCTCAGGGTCCGGGTTATTTTCACACGCTAGGTCCAACATTTCTTGGTTAATATCGCACCCTACGATTTCATCACTTGGATCAGTAAAATATTTTGCCGCAAATGTTTCCGTTTCTTCCCCACTGGAACAACCGAAGGACAGAATCCGGTTCCCTTTTTTCTCGCCCAGAATATCCGTTATGGCTTTCAAAATAACTGCATAGCGATCTTTTGCTGTGTTGGTTTCTGTCTGCAAAACCTGCTCGATACCGGACTCTTTGGCTTGGATCAAAGCTTCTACTTTGTCATACTTAAACGTTCTTGAAACATTTCGGCGACTATCCTTCTGAACGTCACCAGCAGGTTCAGCTTCTACCTTTGCTTCAGGCGCAGGTTCTGCCTTTACCTTAGGTACAGGCGCGACAGAAGGGGCACCCGTTGTGAGAAGACGACCGATACGAGCCAAACCGACACGCAGCCCCTTCATCTCTTCCATCAGACCGTCGATTTGATCGCTTTGATATTCTGTTACTGCTAGCAATTGCTTGATCTTGCGATCTGTTGGTGTCATCGGTGACTTTTGATCGTCTCCCGAACCATCATGAGACACCCAAGGCTCTGGCAGTTGATGAGGCAGCTCAGCTTCTTCCAAATAGTTCCAGAAACGTTTGTAACGGCTTTGGTATAGAGAAACATACTCGGAATAATCCGTATGTTCTGCAAGCTCTTGAACATGGGTTATTTTTGCTGCTTTTTGAATCGAAAGCGAAGGAAGCCCATGATATTCACACAATTCCTTGGTGCGTGTATCGTGCGTCAACCATAAAGCCTTCACACCAGATTGAAGCGCTACCATGTTCCCATGGAAACGGGTGCCATAACAGAAACGATACTTCTGCATTGCCTCAAACCAGTGATCTAAGGTGTAGTACATATGAAAATTCTGTTCGATATGTTGTTTGAATGCCTGCCATTGCGGTTCATTTTCAAACAGAACACCGTAAGGAAAATCCCCGGCCTCTTGATAAACGCCCTTTTGCAGGTCACGTTCCATCACGTGTTCTTGACCAATAAAATCAAACTTACTTTCCAGTGCATGTTTGAGGTTTGGCCATTCTTTACGAGGACCTGTGTAGTTGTATGCAACCTCGTCATATGTCAGCTCATTGGTCTGCTTCAAGGCAACCGCAAAATGAGGAGACATATGCCAGAAGTTTGACGGACACCCCAAAACTTCTGGATTATCCACGCCAAGCTCGTTCAGGATATCAGCTGTATATTGACCACGAACAGCGATTTTTTTGGAACGTTCTCCTAGCATATGCAAGAGATAGACTGTATTTTTTGGAAGTTGGCGGTCTGCTTTAACGGATGTTCCTTGCGCACCGAGACCAAATACGACAGTTGGCAAGTTTGTCTTGCTGATGTTGTCCGTCATCGTCTTATGAAGATCAGATACATCATTTTTTGTAGTTCCAAGACGAAGCGCATTGGCAGCGATGTAAACAATGTGAGAATACTCAGAATTGAGCTCTTCAAGAGCAGCATCACTCCACGGCTCCACTATCGATAATTCCTTGTAGTCACCAACGATGCGACGCCCTGCAGCGGAATGCATGATATTCCCGGTATTTACACTGCGACTATCGGGGTGTCCTTTGTCTGATACACCGATAAGCGCGACTTTTTTCTTAACCATTATTAAATAACCCTACCTTCTTCAACGTGCCAACTCTCGAAATTAAGAAATTCAATATTGATCAATTACATTAAAAAAACATAACCCTGACAAGCCTTCCCTTTTACAGAAGGGCACCCCTAAGAGTCTGATTCGAAATTTTTCATATGCAATCAGCCCCTTGCCAATGATATCAGCCCCTTGCCAGAAGTCTACTGACGCGACGGATGTGAGCGACGGGCAGTCACGTTTCAGCGCTGGAGATGGCCTGTTCCCAGTCTTTGGCCAGTCTCCGGCATCTTCCAAGCCATGCGAATGTACGTTCAACGACCCATCGTCTGGGAATAACCTCGAAGTCTGGGAATAACCTCGAAACCTTTGACCTTGTCGGAGCGCTTAACAATTTGCAACGTCCATTGCCCAATTTTGTCCAACGCGCCCCTGAGTTTGGGGCCTGCATACCCGCCATCGGCAAAGATATGTCGAAGCCACGGACACGAATGGCGGATCGAGTTGAGCACAGTGGGAGCCCCATCCCGATCTTGAATGTCGGCACCGTGGACGGCCAAGCCAACGAGCGGTCCGGTCGTGACGTTGCCGATATGGCGCTTACGTCCGTTGATCTTCTTTCCGGGATCATAGCCCCGAATGCCGCCGCTTTCCGTGGTTTTGACGCTCTGGCTATCGACCACGCCCGCCGATGGACTGGCCTCCCTGCCCATGGCTTCTCGTGCCGCCATAACCAGGTAATGGTTGACCGTTCGAAAAACACCATTGTCCCGCCAATCGTAGAAATATCGGCGAACCGTCGAGACCGATGGGAAGTCGTTTGGGAGCATGCGCCACTGGCAGCCCGTAGAGGCCATATACAGAATGGCGTCAAACACATCACGCAAGTTCGTCGTGCGCGGACGCCCGCCAGGCTTCGCTGGCGGCAGCAACGGCGCAATCTGGCTCCATTCTTCATCGGTCGCATCGCTTGCATATCGACGTCCGGTACGTTCATAATCAGGGCGGGTGATTTCAGCTCACATCTTGTGCCTCCTCATTTGCTTAGACACAAACGAGAGAGCCACAAATGACTGAAAACACTCAATTACTTTCGGATCAGGCTCTAACAATGCCCTTCTCCGTAAATTTTAGGCTTTTGACCTGCCCCCACTGACTGGTCCAGTTTGATTGTTAGTTCATGATCGGCCTTGCGTCCATCGGAATGATGGCTTCCGGTGCCGGTGGTCTGTATCCCAGTGCCGAATGCGGCCGCTTGGTGTTGCAGTGTTTTCGCCACTTTTCGATAATGATTTGCGCCTCCTTGTTTGACGTCAGCGCCTATGGAACAGACGGAGGTGGACGCCTCTAAAAACCGGCGTTTCCGTAGCCGTAGCGGCCAAAACGGCCTGAGTGCGGCCTTTCTTGCGGCGCTTTCTGCCTGATCTCGCTGTTTTCCCGCCCATTCTCGGTCTTTCCGGTCCTTTTTCCGGCTATCCGGGCGCACCTGGGCGGGGGAAGTCCGCAATGTGTCACTATTGGTGGCCATCGGCGTCAATGCGGACGGTTATCGCGAGATACTGGGCATTCAGGAAGGCGCCAAGGAAGACCGGGCCGGGTGGAGCAACTTTCTCAAGCACCTCAAGGCGCGGTATCAGATCACGTCTGAACTACTACACATAAAAACAGCTGAATTTGCTTCTGCAGCCGTTTTTCTCAATTTAATTCCAGTTGGATATACAAGGGATTTTGGTTATGTCACATCTGTCCTTATATTTTTGTGCGATCTCAGTAATTTCTTCCAACAAGCCTGCTTCCAGCTTAATCGGGTCCAGCCCAAGACCGAGGAAATTATCATTCACAACGTTTAGCTCATTTTCAGCCGCTTCATTACGTGGGTTCTTCACATACGCGACTTCAGCACCAGTTTGCTCAGCAACCCGCTCAGCAAGCCACTTTACACGGTGTGTTTCTGTCATCTGGTTCAAAATCTGAACACGGTCACCTTTTGCAGGTGGGTTTTCAATCGCCAGATCAATACAGTGACAGGTATCTTGAATATGAATGAATGCACGGGTCTGACCACCTGTTCCATGGACAGTCAGCGGATATTCGACTGCAGCCTGCGCGAGGAAGCGGTTCAGTACAGTTCCGTAATCACCATCATAATCAAAACGGTTAATCAGGCGCTCATCCTTACGGGTTTGCTCTGTTTGCGTTCCCCATACAATACCTTGATGCAAATCCGTAATACGCAATTGGTCATTCTTGTTGTAATAGAAGAAGAAAAGTTGATCTTGCGTTTTGGTCATATGGTAGATCGAACCAGGGTTTGCAGGATACAGAATTTCCTGATCAATCAGATCGCCTTCAACAGGCACTTTTACATTCAGGTAGCCTTCTGGAATTTTCATTCCTGCCGTACCATACCCATAAACGCCCATTGTACCCAGGTGAACCAAGTGTATATCCAGCCCACTTTCAACGATCGCAGCTAAAACGTCGTGTGTCGCATTCAGGTTGTTGTCAACAGTGTAACGTTTGTGCCGTGGCGACTTCATCGAATAAGGTGCCGCGCGCTGTTCGGCGAAGTGAATAATTGCATCTGGTTTCTCTCCTTTAATCAGATCAAATAGACGCGTGTATTCTTTACCAACAGTCATATTGATGAATGAAATATCTTTACCAGAAACTTCTTTCCATGCGGCAAGACGTTCGCTCATTGGCTTTATCGGTGTCAAAGACTCGACTTCAAGTTCAACGTCAATCTTACGACGAGACAGGTTGTCAACGATAATAACTTCATGCCCTTTATCAGACAAATGCAGCGCTGTTGGCCAACCGCAAAAGCCGTCACCACCCAATACAATAATCTTTTTCACTTATCCAAATTCCTTTTGTTTCTGTAAAAATTTCTCAAATTGGTTATAGTCGGTAAATGCATTTGGCGGAATCAACACTTTTGCCCGACTAGCAAGAACGGTCTGCGACGTCTCCTGGCGGCGTTTGAAAATAACGCTGTCATATAAAATTTTGTGTTTAATTCCAGCTGCGACCGTAACGCAGTTCCAGTGCCAATCTTCATAAGCATACCCTCTTGCAATCTCTCTATCACAGAACGGGAAATCCAAATATATTGTCTTTTTACAAAAACTCAAAGAATCCCAGTAATTGGCAACTCTCAGCCTGTCATAGTCGAAGGTAGTGGAGTCCTGATCGATAAAGCAAACAATATTTTTAACACCTTCAAAGAAATAATTGAATTCTGGATGCACAATTACATCCTCGTCAAAGCTCTCTGCAAATTCATATGCATCACCAAGCCATCCGAAACAAAAAAGGTCATCGGCATCGATAAATGCGACATATTTGCCGTTAGCTCTTGTCACAGCATCATTACGCACTTTCCCCTGATCCTTGAAAGAAACTTCGGAAACAATCCAACCTTTATCTTTCAGGATGTAAGCTATGGCAGCCGTTTCATCTGTAGGGTTATCCATGGCGAATATTTTTTCGACACTGATCCCTTTGTCAGAAGCATACTCAACAGCTTCCTCTACAGATTTGATAGAAGCCCAAGCAAGTGAACCTTCCGCATGGGCAGTCATAATAATGGAGATATCACATTTAAAAGTCATTTAATGCAGACCCAATTTTTTTCGAAAATTTTTCAAGACAAAAATTGTTTGCAACCCGGTTTTTCAAATTGACAGAACGTTGCAGGGCTTCATCCGGGTTACTTAGAATTTGTTCAATCCCTTCTACGTATGCGTCGACATCTTCATAATCTTCCACAAACACACCAGTTGTATTATCAATCAACTCACCGACGCCACCAACATCAGGCGCAATAATAGGAATGCCCGTTTCAGCAATTTCCAATAAAATGTTTGGCAGACCATCCCATTGTGATGTGTAAACAAAAACATCATATTTTGTTCCAAGAATATGTTGCAGTTTTTTGTATTCACCATTCAAATATATGTTGTTTGGAATGTATTTTTTCCCAGGAAGTGAATTTTCTAACACTACTTTTCCATAGAGTACAAAATCAACATCCGGCAGACGCTTGGCAATTTCGATTAGAACATCCAGTCGTTTCTGGCGGTCAAATCGACCGCACCACAATGCGACCTTTCGTTCTTTATCAATTTCCGCGGGTTCCACAACATCAGGATTCCAAGTAATGACATCAGGTTGGTATTCTATGGTCGTATGAATAGCCTGAACACGATTGCGATCACCATAAAGACCAAAACGACTGCGGATATGTTCAGCAAGGAATTCAGTATCTGTCAAAATCAAGTCGTGATAATCGATACAATAACGTAACCACTGGATCGGGTAACCGATTTTTACGCCTTCTTTATTTTCTTCCCAACAGAACAAATATGAAACAATCTTGAATTCATTACTCAATTGCCTGCCATAATCGCGCAAACAATCCCACATCAAGCGGCTGTTCATATTGATGATTACTTTAGGGCCGATACCGCGAAAAATATCAAGCAACAACATGAACTTTGATTGCGCATCCAAATTTTTTGCCAAATGATGAAAGCTAAATATTTCGGCACCGTCGGGATACCATTCAGGGTGCTCGAATTCATCTCGGTCTGTGTAGAGCACAAGAACCCGTTCCGCACCGTATTTATCACAGAGTGCTTTCCCCGTATTCCCGGCTAATTTTGCACCACCCGACATGCGGCAATGTGGCACGACAAGAATTGCATCATACTGTGCGTTAGCAAATTTCTTTCGACAAACAGCCGCACATTCCGTCAATATAGGTTTCAAATCAGTTGGATGACGGATCCCCGGCACTTTAACAGGCAATGCAACCATTGGTTCAATTTCAACAGCTCTTTCCAAAGCCTCAGCCAAAACTCCATTTGAAAAACGAGATTCAATAGCTGCATTTATCGAACTCCATCGATTTTCACGCTCGTATTCTTTGGCAGACGTTTTTGAATCGTATTCTTTGGCAGACGTTTTTGAACCAGAAACCTTCGCGAGAATATAATGGAGAAGAGGACTAACGCCTCCCTCTTCCACACCAGGATTTTCAGAGAGATATTTTTGAACATTAAAAGACGAAGAAGGGTCACGCCCTTCTCTCCAACCGAACAAAATAAAATGTTCAATTGGTTCGAAATCTGAGTCGGCAACATCACCATTTCGTTCCAAGTAAAACTGGGTATCGAATTCCGACTCGATCAGTCGCTTCTCAATTTCAAGCGGCAGTGTCAATTTATCATTTTCGCCATCATTCTGCACGCCTTCATCAGAGGCAACTTCTCCATCGGATGGCTTTTCTGCACCAAGACCTGACATTTCAGGTTCAAGCGGCAGTGTCAATTTATCATTTTCGCCATCATTCTGCACGCCTTCATCAGAGGCAACTTCTCCATCGGATGGCTTTTCTGCACCAAGACCTGACATTTCAGGGTTCATGTGTTCATAATTATGCAGCACAATATTTTTGTCTGATTCTTCTCGTTGTTCAGCTTTTACAGATTTAGCCATTCTCCTCGCCTCATCATGTGCGAGGACATGATGAACGAGAGGGTTTATTCCGCTCTCTTTAACATCAACTTTGTTTGATAAATATTCGTTGACATTGAAGGTCGCAGACGGGTCACGCCCCTCGCGCCAACCAAAGCGGATAAAGTGTTCGATCGGCTCAACACCTGCATGTGCAACGTCTTGGTTTTGTTCCAAGTAAAATCCTACGTCAAATTCGGATTCAATTATTTTCTTTTCACGCTCTACAAGTTCTTCT
>Ga0181557_1004957_pt1 | contig 12239 bp, 10 predicted proteins | sample 011ome_23_FD_148632 | JGI IMG/M metagenome (GOLD analysis project Ga0181557, IMG submission 148632) | Coastal salt marsh microbial communities from the Groves Creek Marsh, Skidaway Island, Georgia - 011506CT metaG (spades assembly) | ecosystem: Environmental > Aquatic > Marine > Intertidal zone... | reverse complement strand
GAAACTGAACGATTAAGTGGTTTTATTCAGATGCTAAGAGTCGAATAGTTTTTCATCGATGTTAAAAGTGCTTAGTTATTTCTAATACTTTTCAGGCGATCCTGTCGGACCCTTTCCTTTACCCACTGGTTCGCTTGCTTTATTCCAAGACAATAAGCGCATACCACTACCAACAAACAACTGTAGCCAATTGTATTATGCAGGGTAAATAGACTATCCCATTGCCAAAGATGAACGTTGATCATCTTGAATGAATCAGTGTGGATGTTTCCCGTCATTCCATAGCCGATTGCCGAGATGTCCTTGTTGTACCAGGGAGCAAAGATATCCATAAAAGGCGGCGGCACCAATGGCCAGAAATCCCCAGCGCAGGCTGCCTTTATAAAGCTGTGTATCCTTTCCCAGATAAAAATCACTATCAGCAGAGTGGCAAGTATCAGCCCCATGGCATCTCCGCCCACAGTAATAAGCATATCAGCGGTATTTCCCGAAATAATCAGGGTGCCGTAGAGCTGAAGCAGGAAGATGACAGCGGCCGGAATAAGCCAGACAGGCTTTTTATTCACCAGGGCATAGCGAGCCAGCATCAATAATGCTGCCAGCACCGCAATCGAGGAAATATAGCCTCTTTCCCCCGAACTGACCGTGACCCACAAGGAGGGGATGGAATTAAACCCGCATAACCAGCCGGTAACGGCATGTCCCATTTCATTAACCGGCATGCCAAAGACAATGCGCTGCATTCCTGCCAGAAAACCTGTTATCTGGACCAGCATGGCAATCACCAGCATTGCAGGCAGGGCGGTCAGGCAGACTATTTTTTCAAAACCCGGGTCTTTTACTGGAATCACAGGGTCATTAATTTCAAAAAATGACTCCTCGGTGTTGTTAACTGCAGTTACGACTATGGGTTCTGCTTTCCCTTTGCTTTTTATAGCCTCTGCTTTTGCATAATCAGCACCACAATCCGGACAAACCAATCCATGCTGTTTTGGTGAGTTACACCAGGCACAGGTATTCACCTGAAAGTGACTGTCACTATTCAAAACTGAAAATATCTTCTTCTTCCGGTTTGCTCATGTCCTGTTCAAAATATTTTTGCCATAGATAATTCCAGGGGCGTCCATACATGTCGGGAATTTCATACTCGATGACTTCTCCGGGGTTAACCGGTGTGGCAACACCATCGACCGGAAATATGGATTGAATGCATTCAACGAAAACATAAGGGGTGGCATCAGCATCATCAAATTCATTTTGCTTGGTATAGTTTCTTATTATGCGAATAGGCTCAATCAGGGCTTCAGGGTCATAGAAAATGGCTTCATGATTCAGCCCGATAAAGTTGCCTTGCTCATCCCTGTTAGGCGTGTAGATTTCTATGGTCTGTAATAAGTTTGAAAAATCCGGGGCAGCATGAATTTTCCAGCCCTGAATATTGGAAGTCCATGTGATAAGCGTATCGTTATCCCAGAATCCGATGGTTTCGCCATACCAGCGTGGCACATCTTCACCCAGCCTGGGCACCAGACCATCCATGTTGAACTCCCGGCCAATATGAATATTGGTAATAAAATTGCGTGCCACTCCGGCCAGAATCTGGACCATGTTCGGGGTAACCATAATGTAATTTTCCCAGATTGCCGCTTCATGCCAGCGCCGCATAAACCCTTCAGGCCAGCAATATTGTGACGGCCATTGCGCCGCATTGGTATTGGCATGATGATAGGCTTCCTGCACAAAGCGAGTCTGGTATTCATCGGTCAGCAGGGAAAGGATGGTAGGGATCTGGTTATGACGCATCCGATACCAGTAGTAGTTTTCGGGCGAACGGCCGGGGTGTGCATAAATACCTGACCACTCTCCTGGTACAGTTGCATAGGTATGCTGAGTAGGACCACCGCGCTGACGGGTTTCTTCCATTAGCGCCTCGTAGTGCTCCTGGGCAGAGCTAAATTGGTATGGGCTGACGATAGCTTCTCTTGGATAATCCCGATCACAATATCCCCAGGCCGCAGTGGCGGGAGGGTTTTCACCTACCAGGGCTCTGCGGTTACCACCCCAGATATCTTCCAGAGCAGCGGAGGTGTTGCAGCGAAAATAACGTGGATCCATCCATAGATCGCGGTCAGCATAAAAATCATCGGAGGTAAATAAATCACGTGCCAGAGGTGTTATCCCTTCAGGTGTCTCTCCCGGTTCGGCGCTGCCGGTAAAACGCCTTGGTCTTTGTTCAAAAGGACCAACTGCGCCCATTACACGCATTGTCGCCCCGGTAAATGGGTATTCATTAATATCCATGGCTAGCGGTGCGCCGCGGCCTACACTGGTAAAACCGATATCTGCAGTTTTTTGAGCGGATGCAGCACTGGTCATTAATAGAACTGATGCCACTACAAGAATCTTCTTCCCAATCATTCTTCTGTCCCCCTCAGGATTTGGATCATTACTTTACTATGAAACCGGGATAACACCTTACCAAGGTTTGTGCAGTTCAACAGAAAAGTCTATTTTTTACTGAAAAAAAAGCGGGGTAATAACCCCGCTTTTTCTGACATCATTAATATTAATCAGCGCCAGTCACCCGGCCGATTTCCTCTCCGTCAGGAGTTCGTAGTGCAGTTACGTAGCCGCCATCATTACCATTACGCATTGGTGCTATTCGAATAGTCACAGTATCACCCACAGTGAACATGTCTGGCATGAGACCTTGTCGACGCATATTGTTTCGGCTATGGCCTTCAAACTCTATATCACGTGTGCCGCGAGCATCGTCCGTGACTTCCAATACAAGGCGCATATGCGGGTTGGCAAAACGGGCTTCCATTACCTTGCCTTCCACCAGAACGGTATTTCTGAAGTCGAATTGTGCCGCTGAATGATGCGCATAAAGAGAAGCGCTGAACAACAATGTTGAAACTAGAGTTACTGAATACTTAAAAAAAGATTTCACTTTATTTCCTCGTCGATAATGTAAGCAATATTGGTATTTATTCCTGAACCATTTCCAAACCGGCGTCTTTATATAACTGTTCCATTTCATCGAGCCACAAGGGCTCGCTGCACTCGTAAGTCATTACATGGTAATCGGAAAGTTCCTGCCAGCGTTTGGTAGTCACAAAAGGCTCTTCCAGCCATAGTGGATCGATCATGGTTAGTTCAGCAGCCAGTACCCGGGTGCCGTCTTCAAGCGGCGTATCGAAATAATACTCTTCCCGAATGGTGGCTTGATTACTGTGGGGGTAACGGGAATCCACCTGGGTTTTCAGGCGACTTGTTTCCACTATCAGCCTGTCACCTTCCCAGTGTGCTCTTGAGTAGCCGTTGCGTTCGGGGAAAAAAGTCGAGGGATCTTCGGCTTCATCACCAATATAGATGCGCCGTATTTCGTTATGTGCCTCGTAAATTGAAAATAGTTGTTCAGGCCTTTGTATAAGTTCCATGGGATAGCCACCAGAGCCGAGCACGGAGGCAGGCATGCCATAACCTACACAGGAGTTGCCCGCGCCATGATTCGTGCCTTCAGTGACAGAAATAAAGTCCTGACGTGCTTTCATGGCCTCGGCGGTAAGTTTAATTTCACCTGGAGGTGCGGCAAAAGCTCCGGCGCCTCCATTTCCCCTATAAGTAGTCCAGGAGCCGGAAAAATCCGGTTTGTCTGCAGCTGAAACAGGGATAGAAAAAAACAGAATACTAACTATTAACCCAAGACAGGTGCTGACTTGAAACTGGGGAACTTTTTTTAGCATGGTTACTCCGGTGATTTATCAAATTCCAATCAATAGCGATTCGCTATTATAGACATAGATTGAGGTTTTGCTAGAAGCTTGAATTGGACAGTGTATTTAACAATATACGAACCGTCTCTGCACAGCATAGCTATATGCAGGGTGGTTCTGAATATATTTTTCTAGCTACCCTCGGGCCAAACAAAGTCAGGACGCAGTCCCTCAAATGCGGGACGGCCATCACTGGGCTCAGGTTCGCCGTATGCGGGATCGTAAAATGCATGGTAGCTGGCCAGGGGAAAATCTGCGGAATATCCCATAAGATTTGGTACCACAACTCTTATTCGGCCTTGCTTGTCGTCGAGCATAATAGGAGTGCCGCAATCACTGCAGACGCATAGCTCGAGGGGACCATCCGGATTCTGATCATTAAAGGGTATTCTGTTTAAGCCATCTGCATTATCGACACTCAGGTCATCATGATTAAAAAATACAACATGAGTGGTGTCCTGTCCTGTTACTCGCTTACAAACGGAACAGTGACAAGTGTGATTGTCGATTGGGTCATTATCTGATTGTGTGTGTACGTGTTCGCAACCACCTGCGTATTTGGACATTTTTTATCCCCCTGGGAAAATGAATGAAAGTATATTTATTGTTATAGCCCGGTCGAGTATAAAAACCCTTGGCACTATGTGCCAATACTATTTTGGTCCTATCGAGAAATAATTGTTGGTCAAGGGGTCAGGGAGCACTGATTAAAAGAACGCCATGTTGAAATAACTCTATAGTTATTATTGGGTTGCGAGTGTGTCACTGCTCATATGTCAGGTACAGCTATTATCAGCATAAAACAGTTTATGAATCACTGGACGATAATCAACAGTGTGTTTATGCTTGCTCATCTTTTTTTTACTGTGAACGGGAATACCTGATGAAATCATTATTACGATTAACAACAACTGTTTTAGCACTGACTGCCTCATTGACACTTTTTGCTGCAGAGCCTGAATACGTCAGTATCGAAATGGAAATAGACATTAACAAGTCAGCTGAAGAAGTTTGGGATGCGGTTGGCGGCTATTGTGATATAGCAGAGTGGGGTGGGCTGGATTGTGCAATCACTTCCGGTAATGGCGAAATGGGAACGGTACGTGATCTGCTTGGCGGTCGAATAATTGAGATACTGGTAGCACAAACCGAGCTTTCCTATGGCTATACCCAGCCTGTGCAGGAAGGACAGTTTTACAACCTTTATCACGGCTTTATGGAAGCCAGACCAGTAAGCAGTAATACATCAAAAATGATCTATACCCTGGTTTATGATGTGTCCAATCTTGAAAACCAGGAAGCCAAGGATGCGGATATGGCGCGGCGACGCGGTATGTTCGAGGGCATGCTTGTGAATATGAAAAATATCGCAGAGTCAAAATAGCTCTTCAGAAATGAAGGTCAACAATTGAGTTAAAGCTTTTAAATTAGAGCGGAATTTCCCGCTCTTTTTTTATCTATTGTCTTGTGTCCACTGGGCTGGTTTTTTCGGCGACTGGACGGCTTCAAAAAGGCAATATATGCTTCTCTTCCAGTTTTTTTAGATAGACATGCATTTTCCAGGGGGGAAATATGATCCGTACTCGTTTAATCCCGTTTTTTTTGTTACTCACAGGATTAGCTGGCTGTTCTCCAGCCGATAATGAAACATCCCAGTCATCCATGCAAAACGATGCTGGCGCCTCTTCAAGTGAAGTATCTGTAGTATCAGGTTCTGCCGCTAATGTTTCCCAGCAACGGTTACTTGATGCTGAAAATGAGCCGGGTCAATGGATGATGGTCGGGGGGACCTATGATGAAAAGCATTACAGTCCTCTTGATGAAATTAATCGTGACAATATTAGTGAACTCAATCTGTCATGGTTTGCAGACTACGATGTAAATCTGAGTCAGCAGGGCACCCCGCTTTATATTGATGGCGTTATCTATGTCTCTACCGCTTGGAGCATGGTGAATGCGTTTGATGCCAGAAGCGGCGAATTGCTCTGGCATTATGACCCCCAGACCAATCGGGAAATTGTTACTAAAGTTTGTTGCGGTATTGTGAATCGAGGCATCGCAGCCTACGAAGGAAAAATTTATCTCGGTACTCTTGATGGCTATATCGTCGCCATTAATGCGAACACGGGTGTAGAGGAATGGCGCAAGCTTACCGTTGATCCGGATGCCCAATATACTATTACCAGTGCTCCGCGCATTATCAAGGGACAGGTCCTGATCGGTAATTCCGGTAGTGAAAAAACTGCGCGCGGTTATCTTGGTGCCTATGATGCCCAAACCGGCGAAGACCTTTGGCGTGTGTATACCGTGCCTGGCAATCCGGAACTGGGTTTTGAAACACCACAAATGGAAATGGCCGCAGCTACCTGGAGCGGACAATGGTGGGAGCTTGGTGGTGGCGGCACAGTCTGGGACGCCATCGTCTATGATGAACTCAATGACCTGGTGATTTTCGGTACTGGTAACGGTACGCCCTGGGATCAGCGCGCACGTGATCCTGAAGGCGGTGACAATCTGTTTGTTGCCTCCATTCTGGCAGTGGATGCTGATACCGGTGAGTATGCCTGGCATTATCAGACTACTCCGGGTGACACCTGGGATTATGATGCCATGAGTCCAATGATGCTGCTCGATCTTGAAGTAGATGGAGTAGAGCGTCATGTTGTGGCGCAGCCCAACAAGAATGGTTTCTTTTACATGGTCGACGCCGGTACCGGGGAATTGCTGCGTGGTTATCCGTTTACCGAAGTTAACTGGGCCACCGGTATTGATATGGTGACAGGGCGTCCGATTGAAGTCCCTGAAGCGCGCTATGACTTTGAAAACATCTATAATCTTGCGCCGGGAGTGCAGGGAGGCCATGGCTGGCACGCCAATGCATGGAATCCTGAAACTGGCTATATCTATATTGCTACCCAGCGCGCTTACTTTGCCATGCAGAGTGACGCCAATTTCACGCCAAATCCAACGGGTAATAACCTGGCCATTAATATGGGAGCCAATTTCACCTATTACCGTGATAACCCCGATGCCCCCAGAGAGTTTGTAGGCTATGTTTCCGCCTGGGATCCGGTTACCGGAGAAGAAGTCTGGCGCGGAGAGGAAAATGACGGACCGACCGGTGGTGTGCTGAGTACCGGAGGTGGGCTTGTTTTTTCCGGTGGTGGTAATAACACTAACGAATTTCGTGCCTACGATACGGTCACAGGAGAAAAACTCTGGTCCTTTGATACCCAGACCGGGATGGTGGCAGCACCAATTACCTTCGAGATGGACGGCAAGCAATATATCGCGGCCAGTGTCGGTATAAATCAGGCGGGTAATTATTTTGCGCCTAATTACTCCAGACTGCTGGTTTTCGGTCTTGGTGGCGATGCCCAATTGCCACAGCCTTTGACCTATACCCCAAGGGAGCTTAATCCACCGGCCCTGACAGCGTCGCAGGATGTGGTTGCTACCGGTGGACAGCTTTACGGTCAATACTGTTCCGTTTGTCATGGTATTGGTGGTCAGCAACGTGGGGCTAATTTTCCCAATCTGATGGTGTCACCCATGCTGCACAGTCAGGGTGCCTTTGATCAGGTGGTTCTGGAAGGTATTAGAGCTGACAAGGGAATGGTGTCTTTTGCAGATCAGTTCAGCAATGAAGAGAGTGAAGCCATTCGCTGGTTTATTGTTGCGCAGGCCATAGAAGCTGTAAATGCCACGCCACTGGCGCCGCCCCAGGATGTGGATGTGCCGGAAGACCTGCATACTGACGAAGAGTAAAAAGTACACGAAAGAGTGCATTCAACAAGTAACCCTGGAAAACACCGGTTCCCGTAGGGGACGCCGGTGTTTTTTTATCTGTCATAAACACCTGCTGTATTTGATCCAGGGCAACGGAATCCAGGTAGTGATCACCTAAAATGCCCCTCTGGAATAACCATTTGTGGAAAGCGGTTATGGTGGACAATACCCTGCTTCTCCCTCAAAATTCGAAACGAGGGGAAAATTTCCACATTTCTTTAGAATTTAGCTAATAAAATCAGTCCAATATCCATAACAATGGCAACTTGAGTATGTTTACGAATCTACGCAGAATCTTATTAACCGTTTTATTGGCTTCCGGGCTTTTTATTCCCGTTACAGCCTGGTCTGCCAGCGCCTCCGACCAGTGGCAGGTGATTGAGGAGTATTGTTACAAATGCCATAACGACGAAGACTGGGCGGGCAGTGTCGCCTTTAACCTGATGTCTTCAGGCGAGGTCGCTCATGAGGCTGAAGTATTCGAAGAGGCCATCCGGCGGGTGAAAGGTGGTCATATGCCGCCTCCAGGCGCAGATCGTCCCAAGGAAACAGAGCTTCATAAGCTGGTATCCTGGCTGGAAGACACGCTGGACTCTGCAGCACCACAGACTTTAGCGGGTAATGTCCCGTTGCGCCGACTGAATCGTCGGGAATATGAAAATGCCATACGTGACCTGCTGGCTATGGAGGTTGATGCAGGCGCCCTGTTGCCGGCAGACGATATAGAAGGCGGCTTTGATAATAATGCGGAAGCATTGCAGGTATCCCCCGCGTTTATTGATCAATACCTGAATGCAGCAAGAACTATTGCCCATAATGCCATCGGTGATCGTCGACCAATTCCTATCATGGAAACCTATGGCCGTGAGGCAGATATGATTATCTCCCTGCCGGCAAGAGGTACACCCGGAACCGGTGTTCAGCAGAATCATATGGCTGGCATGCCTTTTGGTACCCGTGGCGGAATGAGTATTCGCTATAACTTTATGGCTGATGGAGAGTATGAACTAAATATTGGTGATCTGGCGCTTGGCAGGGAAGTGCCCAACATGGAGTTCAAAAATACCGTTATTGCCTTGCTGGACGGCAAGGAATTTTTCCGCACCGAACTGGGTGGTGATGATGACCATGAAGCCATCGACCAGGAGCAGGCCGATGCGGTTTCCAGAATCAACCTGAGACTTAAAGGTATCCGCTTTAATGCCACGGCCGGTCAGCACATCATCTCTGTGACTTTTCTCCATCGCAGTTTCGCCGAAAGTGATGAGAGGACACCAACATTAGCCCTGGAAGGTGGTCAGAGCAGGATTCATAAACTGCATGCCTTGCAGGTTCGTGGGCCGCTAAAAGTGACTGGCATGAGCGAGTCGGAACCACGTAAGCGCATTTTTGTCTGCTATCCGAGAGAAATAGCTGAAGAGAAAGCCTGTGCCACTGAAATTATCACCAACCTGGCAGAACGCGCCTTCCGTCGTCCACTGGAACAGGAGGACATGGATAGTCTGGTGGCTTTTTATGAAGGTAGTCGTGAAACCCAGGATTTCGAAGCCAGTATAAAAGAGGCAGTAAGTGCCATCCTGGTAAGCCCCCATTTCATTTATCGTGCGGAAGTGGGAGCAGAAGCGGGGGACAGCATTTTGCTTTCTGACCTGGAACTGGCTACACGCCTGTCGTTTTTCCTGTGGAGTAGTTTACCCGATGAAGAATTACTCACTCTGGCAAGTGCAAACCAACTGAGTGATCCTGATGTACTGAATGCCCAGATTTCAAGAATGCTTGCCGATGACAGAGCTAAAACTCTGGTCGATGATTTTGCCTTTCAGTGGCTGAATCTTGCCAAGCTTGATGAAATCTCGCCTAATGGCCGATTATTCAACTATGCCAGCCGCTTTCTGGATCCCAGACCCATGTTCAAGCAGGAGCTAAGTCTGTTCATTGACAGTGTACTGCGCAGTGATCAGTCTGTAGTGAGGTTACTTGATGCCGATTACACCTTCCTGAATGAACGATTGGCAGCTCATTACGGTATAGAAGATGTGAAAGGCAGTGCCTTCCGCAAAGTCACGCTTGAAGATGAATATCGTAAAGGCCTGCTGGGTAAAGGTGCCATACTGATGCTTACCGCAAACCCAAACAGGACATCTCCTGTGTTAAGAGGCGCCTGGATTCTGGAACGGCTGCTGGCTTCTCCACCACCGCCACCGCCACCCAATGTGGAAACAGATTTGTCGCAGAAACCAGGACAGTTACCCCAGACGCTGAGGGCAAGACTGGAACAGCACAGGGCCAATCCAAGTTGTTACTCCTGCCATGGCGTGCTCGATCCACTAGGTTTTGCGCTGGAAAATTTTAATACCGTGGGACAATTTCAGGAATATGACCTGGATACGCTATCGTTAATTGATGCATCCGGCGTGCTCCCGGATGGCACAAAGATCACCAAGCCTGAAGATTTGAGAACAGCACTTGTCGCCCGTTCAGAAGAATTTGTGCAGTCACTCACCGAGCATCTGATGACTTATGCCGTGGGCAGACTGGTGGACTATCGGGATATGCCGACAGTGAGAAAAATTGTGCGTGCCTCAGAAAAGGATGATTATAGTTTTCAATCTATCGTATTTAATATCGTAACCAGCGACGCTTTCCGCATGCGTGAGGGCTCGCTCAGTGCTAATGAAGCAGAGAATCTGCAACAGGTATCACTTTAATTAATGTCTAAATTTCAGAGAAACAGGAAAACACCATGTTTATCAGCAAAAAACATCTTTCACGTAGAACATTCTTGAGAGGGACGGGGGCTTCTATTGCTCTGCCAATGCTGGATGCCATGACGCCTGCCCTGGCCCAAGCAGCTACTGGTTTTCCACGCCTGGGATTTATTTATTTTCCCCATGGTGCGGTTGAGCATGAATGGGCGCCGAAACAGACTGGCACGAATTTCGAGTACTCCAAAATACTTCAACCACTGGAGTCAATGCATGACTATGTGACAGTGGTATCCGGGCTGAGAAACAAGAGTGCGGAAGGAGGCCCGGCGCCCCATTCCATCACTGAAGAAACCTGGTTGTCCTGTGTGGCACCTGGCGATCGCGACAGGGGGCCTGGCGGCATCAAGGGAATGACCGCAGACCAGATTGCAGCGCGAATTATCGGTGAGACCACACCCTTACCTTCACTGGAGCTATGTGGCGAACCGGGAGGCGCGATTAATTATCGAACCCCGCAGCAGACTCTGCCGCTGGAAAGTAATCCTCGCAAGGTTTTCTACACCATGTTTGGTCAGGGAGATACCTACGATGAACGCATTCAGATTCTCGATCAGTCACGCAGTCTGCTGGATTATGTGCGGGAGTCTACAGCAAGTCTGAATCGCAAACTCAGTGCTGCTGACCAGATACGAGTGTCTGATTACCTGGATTCTGTGCGTGAAGTGGAAGCCCGAATCCAGAAACTGGAAGAGGGTGCGCGTGAGCTTACTGGCTTGCCGGATGCGCCATTGGGTCCGCCCGATGACTTTACCGAATTACTCGATATCCAGTTTGAAATGATTGCTCTGGCTTTCCAGAATGATCAGACCCGAATTGCCTCTATGCGCATGATAAAGGAAGCCAGCATGCGCGTATTTGATAATCTCGGTATAGCCGAATCCTTCCATCCGCTCTCTCACCATCAGGAAGATCCCGTCAAGTGGGACCAGTTAGTCCGTATTCAACGCCACCAGACCGAACGTGCGTTCAGGTTTGCCCAGCGTCTCAAAGAAATGGAAGATGTTGAAGGCAATATCCTCGACAACTCAATTATTCTGTTTGGCAGCAATATGGGTAATAGTGATGTCCATGGTGCCGATCATTTGCCTTCTGTTCTGGTGGGTCGTGGCGGTGGTATCAAAGGTGGTCAGCATTTGCATTATCCGCAGGATACTCCTCATGCTAATTTGATCCATACCATGCTTGACCGTGTTGGTGTGCAACTGGATGAATTTGCTGACAGCACCGGTCCTTTCGCGGAAGTTTAATATGACCTTATTTCGATTTACCGGTAGTGCGGCTGTTATGGTATTTGCCATGGCAGGGGCCAGCTTATCAAGCGCGCAAAATTTTGTGCCCCTGGAAGTGCCAGATCCGTTGGGTGGCATAGTTCGCAATCTGGACGTCAATGAGCGTGGACCTGATGGCAGTACCCCCCTGCAATGGGCGGTCTATGATCAGGATGTAGAAAAAGTCCGTGAACTGATTCGAGCCGGGGCTGATGTTAATGTAGCAAACAATTTCGGTGCCAATGCCATGCAGCTTGCTGCTGAAGTGGCTCATCGTGAAATCCTGGAATTACTGCTTGATGCAGGCGCCGACGCGGATTCTCCCAATCCGGAAGGCCAGACTGCGCTGATGCTTGTGGCACGCACTGGCGATGTAGCTACAGCAAAATTATTGGTAAAGCATGATGCGACTATTGATGCTCGCGAAAGCTGGGGTCAGCAAACAGCACTGATGTGGGCTTCCGCCCGCCGCCATCCGGCGATGATGGATCTGCTGATTCGGGAAGGTGCAGATATCAATGCTATCTCGGCTGTACGTGATTACAACAGCCATGTCACCGCAGAAGGGCGTGCCAAACGTCTCGATAGTGGTGGGCTCACACCGCTGATGTTTGCCGTGCGTGAAAACTGCAAGA
>Ga0181557_1004955_pt1 | contig 12244 bp, 10 predicted proteins | sample 011ome_23_FD_148632 | JGI IMG/M metagenome (GOLD analysis project Ga0181557, IMG submission 148632) | Coastal salt marsh microbial communities from the Groves Creek Marsh, Skidaway Island, Georgia - 011506CT metaG (spades assembly) | ecosystem: Environmental > Aquatic > Marine > Intertidal zone... | reverse complement strand
GCCCTTTCCTCCTTTCCTCCTTTCCTCCTTTCCTCCCTTTCTCCTTTTATCGTCCCTGACCCCACCTTCATCGTTCTAACTTTTTAACAAAAAAGTCACCGGCCCATCATTGGTCAGGCTGACCTGCATGTCTGCCGCAAATTCTCCGGTTCCTACCTTTTCATGTGATGCCCTTGCCTGCCGAACAAAATAGTCATACAGCTGTTGGGCTTCTGCGGGTGGTTTGGCGCTGGAGAAACTGGGGCGCAGGCCGCGGCCGGTTTCGGCGGCAAGGGTGAACTGGGAAACGACGAGCAGGCCACCGTTGATGTCCGTGAGACTCAGGTTCATTTTGTCATTGGCATCGCCAAAGACGCGATAGGCCAGCACTTTCTGGAGGAGTTTGTCGGCTTGAGCTTCGGTATCGTCTTTTTCCACACCGAGCAGCACTAGCAGGCCCTGGCCAATTTCGCCGGCTACACGGCCTTCGATCTCGACTCTGGCTGATGTCACACGTTGGATTAAGGCAAGCATGATTGGTGCAATTCTCCCTTGGATGGAAAAATTTGTAGGCTGGAAACGGCCCAACGGGCCGTCATGCGGCTTTTATCTGACAGCCCAAAAAGTATCTGACCCTATGCCGGATGACGGGCTTTGCCCTCTTCCGGCCTACACCATACCAGGACTGCTTATCAGGCCCCGCGCAGTTCACTGCCGCGGCTGCGGCGCTTGCGCTCGTTTTCGGTCAGGTACTGTTTACGCAGGCGAATATGATGCGGGGTGATTTCGACCAGCTCATCACTTTCGATGAATTCCATGGCCTGCTCAAGGCTGTGTTTGATGGGCGGGGTCAGCAGGATATTTTCATCACTGCCTGAAGCGCGCACGTTGGTCAGCTGCTTGGCCTTGGTCGGGTTCACGACAAGGTCATTTTCACGGCTGTGCAGTCCGACGATCATGCCTTCATACACTTCGCTGTTGGGATCGATGAACAGACGACCGCGATCCTGCAGGTTGTACAGCGCATAGCCGAGGGACTTGCCCTTGACCATGGAGACCAGCACACCATTGTTGCGACTGGCAATATCCCCTTTCTTCACCGGACCGAAATGGTCGAACACGTGAGTGATGATGCCTGACCCTGACGTCAGCCCCATGAACAGGGTACGAAAGCCGATCAAGCCTCTGGTCGGAATGATGAAGGTGATACGCACCCGGCCACGACCATCAGAGCTCATGTCCTGCATTTCTGCTTTGCGCAGACCCAGCTCCTCGATCACGGAGCCCTGGTGCTCTTCTTCCACATCGACCACCAGGTGTTCAAATGGCTCGTGCAGTTCACCATCGACCATCTTGGTAACCACTTCGGGACGCGAGACCGCCAGTTCGAAGCCTTCACGACGCATGGTTTCAATAAGCACCGACAGGTGCAGTTCACCGCGTCCGGAAACCCGGAATTTCTCGGCGCTCTCGCCCGGCTCGACACGCAGCGCCACGTTATGGATCAGCTCACGTTCGAGACGATCCTTCAGGTTGCGGCTGGTGATGTACTTGCCATCCTGGCCGGCAAACGGCGAGTCGTTGACCTGGAAGGTCATGGTCACGGTTGGCTCATCCACGCTGAGGGCCGGCAGGGCTTCGGGATGATCGGGATCACAAATGGTGTCGCTGATGTTGAGTTCTTCAATACCGGTGACACAGATGATGTCGCCGGCTTCTGCTGATTCGGCATCGACCTGGTGCAGGCCCATGTAGGTTTTAACCTGCCCGATTTTGGCCTTGCGCTTGTCGCCGTCCTTGTCGATGACGACCACGGGCATGTTGGTCTTGATCTTGCCCCGGGTGACACGGCCGACACCGATGACACCCACATAGGAGTTGTAATCCAGGGCGCTGATCTGCAGCTGCAGCGGGCCATCCAGATCCACCTGCGGCGACGGCACCTTGTCTACGATCAGGCGGAACAGGCTTTCCATGTTGTCTTCCAGCTGGTCCGCCTCCATGCCCGCCTTGCCTTCCAGGGCGGAAGCATAAATCACCGGAAAGTCGAGCTGCTCTTCGGTGGCGCCCAGGCGATCAAACAGGTCAAACACTTCGTTAAGCACCCAGTCCGGTCGCGCACCGTCACGATCAATCTTGTTGATCACCACAATGGGATGCAGGCCACGGGCAAAGGCCTTCTGGGTCACGAAACGGGTTTGCGGCATGGGGCCTTCCACGGCATCGACCAGCAGCAGTACGCTGTCGACCATGGACAGCACCCGCTCCACCTCACCGCCGAAATCGGCATGGCCCGGCGTGTCCACGATATTGATGCGGAAGTCCTGCCAGCTGACGGCGGTGTTCTTGGCCAGGATGGTAATACCACGCTCCTTTTCCTGGTCGTTGGAGTCCATCACGCGCTTGATTTCCTTGCCGCGGGTCTCCAGGGTACCGGACTGCTGCAGCAACTTGTCCACGAGGGTGGTTTTGCCGTGGTCGACGTGTGCGATGATGGCGATGTTTCTGATGTTATCGATCAAGGGGAAGTGTCCGGGAGCTGGTTGAAAAAACGCGCGATTATACAGTTTTTCTTGTGGGATAGTGATAAGAACCTGCGCAAGCAGATCTGGCCTTTTTTTGGATTAATGATTGTTTTTGTCACCTGCCGGTGGGGCGACCTGCAGCATCATGCGTTTGAGCACCACGCCCATCTGCGAGTTGTCGACCTTGTCCAGGATTTCCCCGACTACCTCTTCAAACGGCACGGCCACGAACCGCACGGGATGGGTGGAGCCAAAGCGCATCCACAAATAAAGCGCCACCTCCTTCACCGCGATTTCATGCTCCCTACCCCCCAAATTAAAAAAGCAGAAGTGGGTCATCAGGCCCCGGCGAATACTCAGGTAGCTGGACACGGCAGAATCGAAGCCGCCGGAAATCAGGGACAGCACGCCTTCCTGGCAACCCAGCGGAAAACCGTTCAGGCCCGGCAACGAGGCTTCGACGACAAAAAGCTCCTGCTGTCGGATTTCCAGCTTGACCAGGATGTCAGGCTTGTTAAGGCTGACACCAGCCGTATCGGTATTCTGGTTCAGGCCGCCATCAACATATTTCTCCACGTCCATCGAGTTAAAGGCATGTTTGCCGATACGCCGGCAGCGCGCGCAAAAGGTTTTGCCGGTCAGGCACTCACGGGAGACAGGCAAGGTTTTTTCCAGGACATCATTGAGGGTGGCAAAGGTGTGATGACGAACGCGCTCGAAAAAACAAATTCCCGGCGTCGAAGCCAGCACCTGCTCAACAGGGCCCTGCAGGTCAGCCGGGGCGGAAGCTACGTCTTACGTCACAAAATCCCAGTTGCCCTTGACCTCGATCTGGTCCGAAAAGCGGTCCAGCAGCAGTTCAGGCTTCGTTTTAACTGGTGGGCAAAACGGTTTCTGACTGAATGACTCTTGATGGTCATTTCCGGCGAGTACTTGACCAGGTATTTTATTGGAACAGGGGCTGCAGCGCTTTCAGGACACAGGTTTCAAAAGCCGGGCTTTATATAGAAATGCCCTCGTGCCGTCCCCGAAGCCAGATGAACAGGCCGCCTTGTTTTGGGGCGCCGGGGTGATCTGTTCTGGACAGAATGCACTATTATAGTGCATTATAGGCCTTGCATTTTTAATTTTTCCTTTAAAATCAGATAGCTGTAACTTGGTTCAGTATTTGCTAACGACTCCATGCTGAAAGGTTTTTACAGCAGGGTAAAAGCCTGGACTCATGAGATACAAGCCTGATGAATGCCCGACTGCCCGCTCACCGGTTTGGACAGCACTTGAACACAGAAAGCCTTAATACCAGCCTGCTGGACAATCTGACTACAGCAGTCATCGTGCTGGATAAAGACCTGCGCCTGTTATACATGAACCCGGCGGCAGAAGCGCTGTTGGAAACCAGTGCCAACCATATCAACAACGTCTATATCGGCGATGTCCTGCTCAAGTCACGCCAACTCATCAAGTCCCTGAAAAACGTCAAGGATAACGGTGTCACATTCATTGCCCGCAAGGTGGAACTGATCAAAAGTAACACCAACCTGATGACCGTCGATTACTCGGCCAGCCGCCTGATTTACCAGAATGAAACCTACATCATGTTGGAACTGCAGGAGCTTGACCGTTCCTACAATATTTCGCGCAAGGAAATGCTCATTTCCAACCATGAAACCACGCTGGGCCTGGTCCGGGGCCTGGGGCACGAAATCAAGAATCCGCTCGGCGGCATCCGTGGTGCAGCACAGCTGCTGGCCTCGGAACTGCATGAAAATGAGCTGAAAGATTACACCAACGTGATTATCGAGGAGGCCGATCGTCTGGTCGGCCTGATTGACCGCCTGACCGGCCAGTACAAGAAACCGGCCCTGCAAGAAGTGAATATCCATGAAGTGCTCGAACGGGTCTACAACTTGGTGATTGCCGAAACACGCGGTTCGATCCGACTGGTGCGGGATTATGATCCCAGCATACCGGAACTGGTGGGCGATCTGGGCCAGCTGATCCAGGCGGTGCTCAATATCGTGCGCAATGCCATGCAGTCGATCATGGAATCCGATCAGAAGATCATGGATCCGAAAATCATCCTGCGCACCCGCACCATGAATCACGTCACCATCGGCTCCTCCATGCACAAGCTGGCGGCCAAGGTCGAAATCATTGATAACGGCCCGGGCATCAAAAAGGACATTATCGAAACCATTTTCTACCCCTTGATAAGCGGAAGAGCCCAGGGAACCGGTCTTGGCTTGTCACTCTCACAAAACATACTAAAAAATCATAACGGCCTGATCGAGTGCGACAGCGAGAACGGCCTAACCTGTTTCAGGTTGTTCCTTCCTGTGTCAGGTGAACTCGAGGAAGAATAGTAATGCCTAGCAAGAATCTAATCTGGATCGTTGATGACGATCGCTCAATACGCTGGGTGCTGGAAAAGTCTCTGGATAAGGCAGGCTTTGACAGCGAAAGCTTCGATAACGGTGATACCCTGCTCGATCGCCTGAAGTCCGAGCAGCCTGACGCCATCATCAGCGATATTCGCATGCCGGGTATTGATGGCCTGGAAATGCTGCAGGAAGTCCAGGACGCCTACCCGCAGATTCCGGTCATCATCATGACCGCCCATTCCGATCTGAGCAGCGCGGTGAAATCCTACAAGCGCGGCGCTTTTGAATACCTGCCCAAGCCGTTTGACGTTAACGATGCCGTGGCGGTTACCGGGCGGGCCGTGAAGCATGCCAGCGAGAACAGGAGCACCAGTAGCGCCATACCTGCCGTGGAAGCCAAGGAAATCATCGGTGAAGCCCCGGCAATGCAGGAGGTGTTTCGCGCTATTGGCCGCCTGTCCCACTCGAATATCACGGTCCTGATCAAGGGCGAATCCGGCACAGGTAAGGAACTGGTTGCCCAGGCCCTGCACAAGCACAGCCCCCGTGCCGAAAAGCCTTACATCCCCCTTAACGTGGCGGCGATTCCGAAAGACCTGATTGAGTCCGAACTGTTCGGTCATGAAAAAGGCGCCTTCACCGGTGCCACACAGTTGCGTGTCGGCCGCTTTGAGCAGGCCGACGGCGGTACCCTGTTTCTCGATGAAATCGGCGACATGCCAATGGAAACCCAGACCCGCCTGTTGCGCGTTCTGTCCGATGGCGAGTTTTACCGTGTCGGCGGTCTCACCCCGATCAAGGCCGATGTCCGCGTCATCGCGGCGACTCACCAGAACCTGGAAGAGCGCGTCAAGGAACACCTGTTTCGCGAAGACCTCTATCACCGCCTGAATGTCATTCCGATACACCTGCCACGCCTGGCCGATCGCCGCGAAGACATTCCGACCCTGATGGACCATTTCCTTGGCCGGGCCGCTCAGCAAATGGGCGTGGAAAAGAAGGTGCTGCGCACGGAAACCAGCCAGTACCTGACCAGCCTGCCCTGGCCCGGTAACGTACGTCAGCTGGAGAACTTCTGCAGCTGGATTACCGTCATGGCATCCGGCCGCGAAATCTTCATCAACGACCTGCCCGAAGAATTCCTCAATCCGACGGACCAGAAAACGGTTTCCGGCAACTGGGCACAGAGCCTGAAGAGCTGGGCCGACCAGGAACTGAGCCTGGGTCACTCCGGCATCCTGCAGCAAGCAACACCGATCTTCGAGAAGTGCATGATTGAGGTAGCCCTGAAGCATTCCGGCGGCCGCAAGCGTGATGCCTCTGAACTGCTGGGCTGGGGACGCAACACCCTGACTCGCAAGATCAAGGAACTGGGCATCGATAACGGCAACAGCCCCGACCCGGACTAGCTGGCAGGCCAGACCTCATGCTAGAGCTAGCGTTTTCGTTTGAGCTGCCAGTCTTCCATGCATCCCGTCAAGATACTGCTTTTCGTTAATGTTTAATGTCGTTTTTTTCGAGCCGGAAATACCGCCGAACACCGGTAATGCCATTCGCTTGTGCAGCAACACAGGCTGTACTCTGCACCTGGTTGAACCGCTTAGCTTCACCCTTGATGACAAACGCCTGCGCCGGGCCGGGCTCGACTACCGGGAATACAGCGAACTGGTGCTCCATAGGGACTGGAACAGCTTTCTCACCGCCCGGCCTGCAGGGCGCCTCTTTGCGGTCAGCACCAAGGGCACAGCCGATTATGCCGACATCGCCTACCAGCCTGGTGACACGCTCGTGTTCGGCCCCGAAACCCGTGGCTTGCCGGATACGATCCTGAGGTCAGCCGACATCGATGCCGTTCTGCGTATCCCCATGCTGCCGCACAGCCGCAGCCTCAACCTGTCCAATGCGGCAGCTGTGCTCGTCTTCGAAGCATGGCGCCAGCAGGGCTTCAGGCAGGCATAAAAAAACCGCCGAGAAGGCGGTTTTTCGTCAATCACGGTCACAACAGTCAATCAGTGCGCCTCACCACCGGTGGCAGTAGGATCAGCCGGCGGCACATCGGCGGCAGGTGCAGCCTGGCCACCCTGTTGCTGTTTGGCCTGCATGTAGATGCCTTCGAAGTTGATCGGCGCCAGCAAGAGGGCCGGAAAACTGCCTCGCGTCACGAGCGCATCAATGGCTTCGCGGCCATAGGGAAAGAGCACATTGGGACAAGCTATAGTGAGTACTTGCTCAAGCTGCTGATCTTCAAAACCTTGAATTTCAAAGATGCCGGCCTGGTGTACTTCGACCAGGAATATGGTCTTGTCTTCCTGCTTGACGTCAGCCGTCAGGCGCAGGACCACTTCATAGACACCCTCGTCTATTTTGCTACTTTTATTATTGATGGAAAAATTGACCTGCGGGCTGTATTGCTGGCGAAACACAGCCGGCGTATCCGGTGCCTCAAAGGAGGAGTCCTTGATGTAGACACGCTGGACCCCGAAGCGCTGGCCTGAGGGATTGGCCTGGGGTTGTGCCGCTGGGTTCTGTGGAGCGTCGTTCTCTGCCATGGTTTGTCCTTTCTGTTCGGTAATATTTGGGAATGAATTCGTTTGTTAATCGCAATGGCACAAAGCCGCCTGCACAGGCTTATTTCACGGCGGGCAGGCCCTGGCTGGTCCATTCGGTCATGCCGCCATGCATACGGGAGACATTGCTGAAACCTTTTTCTTCCAGCAGCTTGACGGCCTCACCGGACTGCTGACCCAGCTGGCATACAACGACCAGCGGTTTGTCCCGGTATTTTTCCAGCTCCGTCGCCCGCTCGCCGAGTTTGGTGAAGGGAATGTTGACGGCATCGACTATATGGCCCGCATCAAAGGTCTTCTTGTCGCGTATATCGAGGATCACACCATCCTGCCGGTTCACCAGCAGGGTCGCCTGGTGCGGACTCAGCGCACTGCCGGCCTTGGCCTTCATATACAGGATGAGGGTCACGATAAGTCCCAGCCAGATGCCGGAAAGCACCCAGTGGTTCAACAAGAATTCAAGAAAACGTGCCATGGATAATCGGAAATTGTCAGTTACTGCCGGTTACAAAGAGGCACGGAGTATACACGCCCGGATGAGTGAAGTCAGGTAGCAAATCTGCGGAAAAAGCGCGCAATTCAGTGCTCCCTGCTCGCATGCCCAGCCTGAATTGGCGATAATGGCCGGCAACGTTTTGACCATCCCGCTGCCCGCGTCAGCGACCTGAACCACAAGGACTTCCATGACTGTTTCTACCGGCCCCACCCTGCTGTTGATTCTTGATGGCTGGGGCCACCGCGATGCCGCTGCCGACAATGCCATCAGCCAGGCCAACACCCCGGTCTGGGACAACCTGTTGGCAACCTGCCCCCACACGCTCATTCATACCTCCGGTCTCAAGGTTGGTCTGCCCGACGGCCAGATGGGCAATTCCGAAGTCGGTCATATGAACCTCGGCGCTGGCCGGGTGGTGTACCAGAGCCTGACCCGCATAGACAAGGACATCGCTGACGGCGGTTTTTTCAGCAACCCGGTCCTGTGTGGCGCCGTGGATGCCGCTAACCAGGCTGGCGGCGCCCTGCATCTGATTGGCCTGCTGTCCTCGGGTGGCATTCACAGCCATGAAGACCAGATCGCCGCCATGATAGATGTGGCCCGGCAGCGCGGCTGCAGGAAAATTTACCTGCATGCCCTGCTCGACGGGCGCGATACACCACCTCGCAGCGCTGCTGCCTCCATTGCAAAAATAGAGCAGCAGTTTGCCGAACATGACTGTGGCCAGATCGCTACGGTGACCGGGCGCTTTTACGGCATGGATCGGGACAAGCGCTGGGACCGGGTGGAAAAGGCCTTCCAGGCCATCTGCCATGGTCAGGCACCACACGCCAGCGAATCCGCTTCAGCGGCGCTGATCGCCGCCTATGAGCGCGATGAGAATGACGAATTTGTCCGACCCACTGTCATTCTGAACCATGGCGAACCGCTTGCCATGGCCGATGGCGATGCCGTGGTCTTCATGAACTTCCGCGCTGATCGCGCCCGCGAGCTGACACGCGTATTTACCGATAGCGGGTTCAGTGAATTTGATCGCGGCCATATGCCCACCCTGGGCAAGTTCGTCATGCTGACCGAATATGCCGATGACATTGCTGCCGACTGCGCCTATCCGCCGGAAAAGCTCACGAACGTGCTCGGGGAATACCTGGCCAGCCAGCACAAAACCCAGCTGCGCATTGCCGAAACGGAAAAATATGCCCACGTGACGTTCTTTTTCAGTGGCGGCAGGGAACAGGAATTCCAGGGCGAAACCCGCATCCTGATCCCCTCGCCCAAAGTCGATACTTACGACCTGAAGCCGGAAATGAGCGCCTATGAAGTCACCGACAAGCTGGTCAGCGCCATTCGCAATCACGAATACGATGCCATCATCTGCAACTATGCCAACGGCGACATGGTCGGTCACACCGGCGTGTGGGATGCCGCCGTACGCGCGGCGGAAGTCCTGGATGACTGCCTGGGTAAAATCACCACCGCCATCAGGGAAGCCAGCGGCAACTGCCTGATTACCGCCGACCACGGCAACCTCGAACAAATGCTGGATGCAGGCTCCGGCCAGCCGCTGACTTCTCACACCAACGGTCCGGTACCGCTGGTCTATGTCGGCAACCAGACATTGACCCTGAAACCGGACGGCTCGCTTTGCGATGTAGCGCCAAGTGTCCTTTCTTTGCTTGGCCTGCCCCAACCGCCGGAGATGACCGGCCATTCCCTCATCGATTACGCCTGATTCCCCCATGTGGAGAAACCGCGCTTTTGCCTGCAGCATCCTGTTTTTCTTGCTCAAGGGCACAGCAGCGTTTTCCCAGGAAGAGGTTTCCGAAGCCGCCCTGGCAGCCATCGAAGCGGCGATCAGTCACGTCAAATCCGACATAGCCCAGCGCAACAGGGAACGGACCGAGGTCTACCAGACGCTCCAGCAGAATGAAGAAAAACTGGTCAATGTCACCGCCGATATCACCCGGCTGGAAAACCAGATCACTGGCAATGAACGCCGACTTGCTAACCTGCAGTCCCAAAGCCGCATCCTCGAGGACCGCAAGGACTTACAGCAAACACTGATCAAACAGTATGTCCGCAGCGCCTACCAGACCGGCCAGCAGGAATATTTCAAACTGCTTTTCAATCAGGAAAACCCCGACCAGGCTTCACGTACCCTGGGCTATTACCGCTATTTCAGTGCCGCGCGCAGCCAGGCTGTCACGGCATTCAATAACACCCTCACAGAGCTGCGCGACACACAGGACACCATCAACACCACGACCCTGGCGCTAAATGACCAGCGCATTGCGCTGGAAAACCAGCGTGTCGCCTTGCGTACCACCATGAACCAGCGCCAGGACCTGCTTGATGAACTGGACGTAAAGCTCTCCAGCAGCGCGCAGAAGCTGGCTGCGCTGGAAGCTGAACGCGCAGAAATGACGCTGCTGATCGAGGAGTTGCGCCGCTCCATCGCTGACCTGGCCCTCGGTAACCAGGAGCAGCCCTTCGCCAGCCTCAAGGGCAAGCTGGCGTGGCCTGTAGCAGGGCGTTTGCAGAACAGCTGGGGCAGTGCCTATGGCCTGGGTGACCTGACATATGAAGGGGTTACCATCGCTGCCGATCTGGGTGCCGATGTCCATGCGGTCCATCATGGCCGGGTGGTGTTTTCCGACTGGTTTTCCTCCTCCGGCCTGCTCTTGATAATTGACCATGGGGATGGTTATATGAGTCTCTACGCCCACAACCAGGCGCTTTTCAAGGATGTCGGGGAGTGGGTAAGCAGTGGCGAAATCATCGCTGCTGTGGGCAATACCGGCGGCCAGGGTGAATCCGGCCTGTATTTCGAAATCCGCCACAACGGGTCCTCCGAAAATCCCTCCGCCTGGTGCCAGGCCCGAAACTGATCCAGGCTTTCCTGTTTGCAACTAAAACATGGTTTTGCCTGTCTTACCGGGTGCAAAGCACGCAACGCATTGATTATTCGCGCATAGAATCACCGGCCTCAGCTCAGCTGTGTAAAAGCTGCTGTAAAAGGTGATACAGGAACCAACATGAACAGCACACCTTTCGCCACCCGTCTTGTCCGCCAGGCTTTTGTCAGCTTGCTGTTGACAGCGCCCTGCCTCGGCTTTGCCCAGCTGGCTCCCGCAGAGCCTGTCCAGGAAGAGCAACTGCCTTTGCCGCTCGATGAGGTGCGTATTTTCACCGAGGTCCTGAACCGTATTCGCAGCGCCTACGTCGAACCCATCGATGACAAGACCCTGCTGGAAAACGCCATCAAAGGCATGCTGGCCGGGATTGATCCGCACTCCACCTACCTGGCCGCAGACGATTACGACCAGTTGCAGGAAAGCACCACGGGTGAATTCGGTGGCCTTGGCGTGGAGGTCGGTATTGAAGACGGCTTCATCAAGGTGATCGCACCGATGGACGGCTCACCGGCTGATCGTGCCGGCGTGCAGGCCGGCGACCTGATCATCAAGCTGGACGACACGCCCGCGCGCGAGGTCACCCTGGGCGACACCATCGATCTCATGCGCGGCGAACCCGGGACCAGCGTGGTGCTGACCATCCTGCGCGAGGGTGTCAGCGATCCCTTTGAAATTACCGTCACCCGCGAAATCATTCAGGCCCGCAGCATCCGCTACCGCATGGTTGAACCCGGCTATGCCTATATTCGCATCGGCACGTTTTCAGTGGATACCGGCGATGAAGTGAAGAACGCCCTGAACAAGCTGTATGAGGATAATGACATCAAGGGTATTGTTCTCGACCTGCGCAACAATCCCGGCGGCGTGTTGCAATCCGCTGTGGGTGTAGTCGATGCCTTCATCGATGAAGGCCTGATCGTGTATACCGAAGGCCGGGTCGAGAATGCCGACATGCGCTTTGAAGCGTCTGCTGAAGACGCCAGTCGCGGTGCACCGCTGGTAGTGCTGATCAACTCCGGTTCAGCATCCGCCTCGGAAATCGTGGCCGGTGCTTTACAGGATCACCAGCGCGCCATCATCATGGGCACCGCCAGTTTCGGCAAAGGCTCGGTGCAGACTGTGCTGCCGCTGACCAATGACCGCGCCATCAAACTGACGACTGCGCTGTACTTCACGCCCAGCGGTCGCTCCATCCAAGCCACAGGCATTACACCCGACATCAAGGTTGATCGCGGTCAGGTTACCCGCATTCCGGACAGCCTGATTTCCTACCGTGAAGCCGACCTGGCCGGGCACCTGGAAAACGCCTCACCGGAAGAGCAGGAAGAAGAAGCCGTGATTGCCGCAGAAACCCAGCCCGCCGAACCGCCGGAAGTCCTCA
>Ga0181557_1004954_pt1 | contig 12250 bp, 10 predicted proteins | sample 011ome_23_FD_148632 | JGI IMG/M metagenome (GOLD analysis project Ga0181557, IMG submission 148632) | Coastal salt marsh microbial communities from the Groves Creek Marsh, Skidaway Island, Georgia - 011506CT metaG (spades assembly) | ecosystem: Environmental > Aquatic > Marine > Intertidal zone... | reverse complement strand
CAGCACAGCCGCACTGACGAATCCCCACAGACCGGGTAACCACTCAATGTCTCGAAACGGAGCGATACTGACTGCCCGGGCAATGGCTGCGATAGCCGAAGCCGGATACCACCCGACCCCAGCAAAGAAAGTCCCCAGTGACGGGGAAACCACGCCTCCGATTGCACCGAAAAGGCCACTGAGGGTGACGAACGGGACGAACGGTGCTGCCAGAAAGTTGGCTATGACGCCATAGGTGGGAAGAGCAGGTGTGAGTAGCACGAGGAAGGGCAGAACTGCAAGTTGAGCGACAAGCGGCAGTGCGATGGGAAGAGCGAGCCTTTGGGGCAGAAATCGTGTGAGAACCCGACCGGCAGGTACGAGCCCCAGGACAACCCCCGCAGTCGCTGCCACCGAGAGAATAAAGGCAATGTCGACTGCTCTCCAGGGGTCAGACACAAGAAGTAGCCAGGTAGTGAGTGAGAGAGCGTGTAGACCACCGTGAGGCCTGCCCGTGGCAATGGCAATCAACGTTATCGACGCCATCACGGAGGGGCGGATGACGCTTGGTTCGGGGCTCACTAGCACCACAAAGCCCGCCAAGGTCACTTGCCCCACCGCCACGCGCCACCACAGCCCACCACCCAACAGAGTGGTGATAAGAACGGCAATTCCAACCACCAGCGCACAATTCGCTCCAGAGACGGCAACCAAGTGAGAGAGCGAAGACACCCTCATCGCGTGGGTGAGCGATTCGCTCACAGCTTGCGTGTCTCCCAAAGAGAGTCCCGGGAGCAGTGCCCCACCATCGTCGCCCCGCGCGAGGGCATGGCCGAGAAAGTTAGCCCTCATCTGATCGGCGGCCGACACGATCTCGGGTGCTGAGCCGACGACTTTCCACCCTTCGGCGAAGACCAACCATGCTCTTGAGTCGTAGCGACTGTTTCGAACGAGTTCTCCCGTGATTTCAATGCGTGTCCCCGGAGGAAGCCTGCCCTCCGATGGCTCGAGAAAAACCATCGCGGGCGCGCCAAATACTCTCGGATCACCCACCCCGACGATTGAGGCGCGCACATGACGTGATTCGAGGGTCAGCGTGGCCTCTGTGACTGCGGTGAGACCTACCGAGTCACCCTTGTGGGTTGTGAGTGCCTCTGGATAGCGAAGAGGCTGATGGGCCTGGACGCTCAGGGTCGCCACCGCCGCGAGTGCCACCAAGGCCCATATGGACTGCGGGAGTGCGCCCCGCAGCAAGCGAACAATCGCCGCCGTCACTCCAAGGCTCGCAAGGATGAGCGCGGGCACGTTTTCGTGTGACAAGCCGAGAAGTATGACTAACCACGTGCCACCGGCGATAACAGCGAGACGCCATCGCGGACGCAGCACTAGGGAACGACCTGGTCGCGGAAACCCTCCAACATGGCGGTGCCAATCCCAGAGACGGCAAGAACGTCTTCAACCTGACGAAAAGGCCCATGCTCTTCACGCCACGAGATGATTCGTTGGGCCAACGCGGGCCCCACGCCACTCAAGCTCTCGAGTTCTGATGCCGTCGCGAGGCTGAGGCTCACTAATCCGGTTGAAGCGGCAGAAGAATTGAGCACTTCCCTCTCAGCCGGCACGACAATATGCTCGCCATCAATCACAAGTCGAGCCAGATTCAGTCCGCCCACATTGGCCTCGGTTATTACCCCGCCCGCCGCCTGAATCGCGTCATGCACTCTGGCGCCCTCGGACAGTTCCACAAGACCAGGGCGGATTACCGCCCCACTCACGTGCACCACCATTGTTTGCGCCTGGGCGACTCCTCCCATTCGTGACTCCTCCGCAGGCGCTTCATCGGTGAGGATCTCGGAGGAGCCCAATGACTTGAGAACAATTCCAGCTGCCAATACCCCCAGACCAACCATGGCGGCGCCAACAATTGCCGCGATGGTTGTTCGAGTTCGCCGGGAAACCGCGGTGCGAGCAACGCGCTCGTCCGGGCGGTGCGTGCTCTGATCGTCGAATCGGGGAAATTCCCAGCCCGAATCGTCGAGCACTCTCGATACACCGGCTTTGGTCACCACGGCGAAATCGTCGCCGAAAAATGTGCGAGTCGCGCAACCGTTCGCCAAAGCGGTGGGAAACTCAGACGGTTTTTGCCCGTGGATAATTCCCTGGCGACCTTGGCGCGACCGGCGCCTCACACCCGTCTAGCCGATTTGGATGCTGACGACCTTCGGCGGTCTCACAATCACATTCTTGAGCTCGTGTCCTTCTAGCTGTGCGGCCACTATTTCGTTCTCGAGCGCAAGCTTTTCGAGCTCTTCAGACCCGATGCTTGGCGACACCTCAAGCTTTGCCCGCACCTTGCCGTTGATCTGAACGATGGCCACAACCGCGTCCTCTACCAACAAACTCTGGTCGACTTCAGGCCAGGTTTGCAGTGCCACGGTGGGCTGGTGGCAAAGGACCTCCCACATCTCCTCAGCCGTGTGCGGTGCAAACATGGACAGCGCAATGGCGACCGCTTCTGCCGCTTCCCGCACGGCCGAGTCGGATCCACCAGGGCCCTGGTCAACGGTCTTGCGCGCGACGTTGACAAGCTCCATCAGGCGAGCGACCACGACGTTGAATTTGAAAGATTCAATGAGCCCCGGCACTTCGTGGAGGAAGTGGTGGGTGGCTTTGCGAAGCGTCGCGTCGCCGTTTCCAAAAGCGGTGCCCGGTTCGCTGCTCACGTCTGCTGCGAGCCGCAGAGCACGCGCAAGAAACTTTTGTGACCCCACGGGCGAAACATCGCGCCAGTCGATGTCGTCTTCGGGGGGGCCGGCGAAGGCCATGGAGAGGCGCACCGCGTCGACGCCGTAGGCGTCGAGTTCTTCGGAGAAGTAGACGACGTTGCCCTTGGATTTGCTCATCTTGGCGCCATCCAAAATGACCATGCCCTGGTTGAGAAGCGACGTGAAGGGTTCGGTAAATGAGACGTAGCCCAGGTCAAAGAGCACTTTGGTGATGAAACGCGCGTAGAGCAAGTGCAAAATGGCGTGTTCGACCCCGCCCACGTATTGGTCGACCGGAGCCCACTTCTCGACCTCTATTTGGTCAAACGCCTGAGTGTCGTCGTGGGGGCTCAAAAACCGGAGGAAATACCAGGAGCTATCAACGAAGGTGTCCATCGTGTCGGCGTCGCGACGGACCTTTTTCCCAGCCACTTCGGCGTTGACCCACTCGTCCATGGCGCCCAATGGGCTCGAGCCCTTGGGTTTGAGGTCGAGGCCTTCTTTCCACGGCAGGGTGACGGGCAGTTCTGCCTCTGGCACGGGAATCTCATTACCGTCCTCGTCATAGACGATGGGGATGGGGGTGCCCCAATAGCGCTGACGGGAAATCAACCAGTCGCGCAGGCGATAGCTCTTCGCGCCACGACCCGTTCCCGCCTCTTCGAGAAGCTCAATCATCCGAGTAATGGCGTTGTCTTTACTGAGCCCATCCAAGGGGCCAGAGTTAATCATTCGTCCGTTGCCGGCCAGAGCTTTGCCTGAAGTCGCAGGGTCGAGAGAAATCTCTTCGCCGTCCTCATCGAGCATTTCTTTGGTCACGACGGGGACAGCACCTGTGATGGGGGCGGTCACATCGACGACGACACGAACCGGAAGTTCGAATTTCCGGGCAAAGTCCAGGTCGCGCTGGTCGTGCGCAGGCACGGCCATGATCAGGCCCGTTCCATAGTCAGCAAGTACGTAATCACTCGCCCACACCGGCACTTTCTCGCCGTTCACTGGGTTGATCGCGTAGCGACCCAGGAACACCCCTGTTTTTTCGCGGGTTTGGTCTTGACGGTCAATCTCAGACGTCTTCTGGACCTGCTCGAGATACCGGGCAAACTCTGCTTGCACTTCAGGCGTTGAACCCGCCACCAGCTCCGCCGCGTGGTCGGAGTCGGGGGCCACCACCATGAAGGTGCAGCCAAAAAGAGTGTCCGGTCGGGTCGTGAACACGCTGACCGTGTCAGCATGGCCTTCGATGACGAAGTCAACTTCAGCGCCTTGGCTTCGACCAATCCAGTTGCGCTGCATGGTGAGCACTTTTTGCGGCCAGCGGCCCTCTAGCTGATTCAAGTCATCCAATAGCCGATCGGCGTAGTCGGTGATTTTGAAATACCACTGGGTGAGTTTCTTCTTCACCACGACCGCGCCGGAGCGGTCTGAGGTTCCATCGGGCAGAACCTGTTCGTTGGCGAGAACCGTTTGATCAACGGGGTCCCAGTTCACCCACGAGTCTTTGCGATATGCGAGACCACGCTCATACATTTTGAGAAAAAGCCACTGATTCCACTTGTAATACTCGGGATCTGACGTGTGCAGAACCCGCGACCAGTCGAATGAGGCGGCGTAGCGCTTCATTGACGCTTTTTGTTGCTCGATGTTGGCGTAGGTCCACTCGCGCGGGTCGGTGCCGCGTTTGATGGCAGCATTTTCTGCTGGAAGGCCAAACGAGTCCCAGCCAATAGGGTGCAGCACCTGGAATCCGCGTAAGCGCCAATAGCGGGCGACAATATCGCCTAAGGCATAGACCTCAGCGTGACCCATGTGCAAATCCCCCGAGGGGTAGGGGAACATATCGAGAATGTATTTGCGAGGCCGGTTGTCGGAGGGGTCACCCACGGTGAAGGGCTGGGTCTCTTCCCAATACGCCTGCCACTTGGCCTCTAATGCCCGAAAGTCTGATGCCGATGGCTCAGTGGGGGTCTCGCTGCTCACCCGCTCAAGAATACTGGTCTGCTGACGCCCCCAACGCCTCGAGCAGACGCGTGGCTTTATGGCCTACTTCGGCGATTTCTTGGTCAGGTTGCGACGACCAGGTAATACCACCCCCCACCCCGATCGATACCTGTCCCTCTCGCATCACGGCACTGCGAATGGTCATCGCCCATTCCATCGAGCCATCGATTCGCCACCAGCCCCACGCCCCCGAATACACGCCTCGTGGCCCCGACTCCCACTGGGCTAGCAGTGACACTGCGCGGTGTTTGGGCGCTCCGGTCATCGATCCGGCGGGAAAACAGGCGCGTAATGCATCAATACCGTCGCAATCAGTGCGGAGGGTGCCGGTGATGGTCGAGACGAGTTGGTGCACGCTCGAATAGGTTTCGACCTCAAACAGGCCGGACACATTCACGCTGCCGGTCTCGCACACGCGTTGGAGGTCATTGCGCATGAGATCGACAATCATGAGATTTTCTGCCCGCTCTTTGTCGCTCTCGACGAGCTCACGTGCGAGCGCGGCATCCAGATCGGCAGTGGCACCGCGGGGTCGCGTGCCCTTAATCGGACGCGTAGTGACTACCCCACCCGAGTCGATGGTAAGGAAGGTTTCGGGGCTTGCAGAGACCAGAGAGTATTGGCCCAGTCGCAACATGCCCTGGTGGTGAGTGGGAGAGCTTTCTCTGAGGAGCGTGTGGAGCTCCCAATCGGCCAACGTCGATCCGATAGTGACTTCCGTGGTGAGACAGATCTGATACACCTCACCCTCACGAATCGCGTCTAACGCTTGTTCAATCATCCGGCGATAACGCGACGAGTCATCTCGCCACGTCACTAAACGGGGAGGCACTCTGGTCACCTCGGGCGCGTTTTGTGCCACGGTGAGTGTCGTTTCGACCTGCTCGCACCACTGCTCAAAGGCTTCATCGTCACACAACCCCCAGGCCACCACCTCTCTGGTGGAGTGGAGAAATTCGAGCGAGCGTGTGACCCACAAGCCACGGCTCGTCGGAATTTCACGGCTTGAGGCCACGCCAGGAATATCGAGGGTTTCTTGGGCGATGTCATAAGCCAGAACACCGATGAAACCTAAAGGCGCCGATTGGTCAGCAGGTTCCAATGGAATCGTGCGTGTGGTGACCTGCTCGCGCAGCGAATCTAATTCCGAGGCGGGAGTGAGAGTGATGAGCTCTCCGCTGGCGAGAACGCTCGTGCCAGAACCCCTCTCCCCCCCACTATCGAGCCAGACCGCATGCTGAGTGTCGGCATAGAGGGCGTGAAACGCTTCGGCCACCCCCGCTGACACCGATAGTGCCCTCGAGATCACGCGGGTGGCCATAGCCTTTACCCTATGGCGCTACCGCTTCGGAACTACTTCCAAGACGGGGATTGGGTCGACCCTCCCCCGCACGAAGATGCGCTCGAAGTTCTCGCTGCAGACTCATTCGTCGTTGATGACAGCCTCATTATTGGTTTTCCCCGCCACCGCGAGCGATTTTTTGCCGCCTGCGTCGACGCCGGGGTCGGCGATGGTGACGCGTTCTATGACTTTGTCGACCGCTCCATGTTGTGGTTTCCCCGCGAAGGCCGCTGGTTTCCCCGGCTCGATGTTGTGACGGACGGCAAAGAACATTGGTATCGCTACCACCATCGCATTGCACCCCCCCTGCAGGACACCGTCCGCTTGGCAGTGGCGAAGAGTGACACCCGCCAAGTGCCGTGGCGGAAGGGCCCTGACCTCGAGCGCATGGCACAGCTTCGGATGAACGTGAGCGACGTCGCCGATGAAGCTCTGATTCTCTCGCCAGACGGCGCCATCGTTGAAGGTGCTTATAGCGCCATCGTGGTGATTGATCCCGATGAGGGGGAATTTTCGGTCACCCCAGCAAAATATCCCCGGATTGAGAGCGTGACTGAGCAGTTGGTGAGTGAATTGGCGCGCGATGAACACTTTGACGTCATCAAACGCACACACACGGTTGCCGAATTAGAGGGCAAAGAGGTGTGGGTACTCTCAGCACTCCACGGCATCCGTGTTGCCCCAGAAATAATCGGAGGTCCCCCTCTCTCTCTGAACATGGCTAGGCGAGAAGAGTTTCAGGATCGGCTGCACGAATACGACTACCCGCTCGATGGAGTGTTCTGAAGCCTGAGCTTGTTCGAAAGCAATTTCCCCGGAAGCCCACACTAAGCTTGCCCGCAATGAACGGCGCCCTCGACAGCTTTCTCGACTTTGTCATCAACATGGACCCGGTGTTGCGTACCCTGCTCACTGGCCTCGCCGTCATGCTCGAAACAAGTGCCTTGGTGGGACTGATCATGCCTGGGGACACCGTGGTCTTGGTGTCTTCAACGGGGGTCGAGGGCGTGTTGGAATACCTCTCGCTAGTGGCGGTCATTATTGTCGGCGCCCTGCTCGGTGAATCACTCGGCTTTGCGATTGGTCGTTGGTTTGGCCCAAAGCTCCGCGGAGGTCGAATCGGTAGACGTCTGGGACAAGACCGCCTCGCTCGTGCCGACCGCTTTGTAGATCGCCGCGGTGGGATAGCGGTCTTTATCTCCCGTTTCCTCCCTGTCTTCCACTCAGTGGTGCCACTTGCGGCGGGAATGTCGCAAATGCCCTATCGCCGGTTTATGGCCTGGACGACCCCTGCGTGCACGCTGTGGGCGTTTATTTATGTGTCGCTGGGCTCGGGTGCCGCTGGCACCTACCGAGCACTGAAAGACCAAATTGACTGGGCCGGGTGGGTGTTTATTGGCTTTTTTGCGGTGTTCTTCACGCTCTTCTTCGTGATCAAGCACTTCTTGATGCGTTTTGCCCACGACTCGTCACAACCCACTGAGGCGATGCCCGTGTCGGATGAGGACGAAAAAGTGGGGCCTGGTGTCCCAGACCCCACTTCCTAAAAGCTCCTTAGAAGCCGTTTTCTTCCAGCCACTGCGCGGCAATGTCTACGGCAGACATTTCCTCTGCGGTGCTCTGGAGGTTCATCGCGACCAACTCGTCGGGGCTCATCGCCTCGCTGATGGGGTTGATGATCGAAGCAATTTCATCTGCCACGTCACTGCCCGCAATCGGCACGATGTTGGAGGCTAAGAACAACCCTTCGGGGTCAGCCAGGGTGACCAGACCGTATTGGGCGATGGCGGGGTTACCAGTATAAATGTTGGCCACCTGCACCTCTCCTGCGAGGAGAGCATCCAACGTGACTTCACCGGTGGCGTTGAATTGGACACTCACGCCATAGACCTCCATCAGGCCGCTCGGGCCATAGGGGCGCTCTTCGAGCTCCGGAGCACCACCTAACACCAGCGGGCTGACACCCGCCAGGTCTCCGATTGATTCGAGGCCATTGGCGGCAGCAAACTCCGCGGTGACGTTGTAGGAGTCTTGGTCGGTTGCTGGTGACATCGCGAGCGCGGTGAGCTGTTCGGGTAGAGCAGCTTGTAAAGCCTGATAGACCTCGTTGGTTTCTGTCGCCGTGGTCTCGGCGTCATAGAACTGCAGCAAGTTCCCGGTGTATTCGGGGAAGAGGTCTACTTCACCGGCCTCGAGTGCGGGGATGTAGGCGTCGCGCTGTCCAATTTGGAAGTTGCGCTCGACGCTGAAGCCTTCCGCTTCCAGTGCTTGCGCATAGATTTCGGCGACGATTTCGTTGGAATAGTAGGCCTGTGAGCCCACCACGATGGTGTCGGAGCCACCCGCGGCACAACCACCAACAACGGCGGTCGTCGCGATAGTTCCGACGATGGCTAGGGTGCGTATTTGCGTCCTCATTGCGTGTCGATCTCTCATTCAGTGTGTATGGGGCTTTCTCAGGCTAGCTTGCCCGGGTGTCCAAACGCCGAGAGCTTTCTCTGGCGCGAATATCGCCGCCACCCGCTTTCCGCACTCCTTCGGGGGTAACGACACGGGTCAGCGCGGCAAACACGGCGTCTAGTAGCAGTGCAATTACGACGATGGCGAGGGCAGAGCCAATCATTTGATCGAAGCGCCTGAGCGGGATGCCTTGGATGATTTCATAGCCCAGTCCACCCAGGCCCACATAGGCAATGAGGGTGACCGTGGCAACGACTTGTAGTGCGGCGTTTCTAATACCCCCGACGACCAGAGGCAGGGCCAATGGCAGTTCGACGCAGAAGAGCAACTGCCACCCGGTCATACCCTGAGCCTTGGCCGCATCGAGTACCCGGCGGTCAATTTGATCCACGCCAGAATAGGCCCCCGCAAGAAGTGGCGGAATCGCGAGAAGAACAAGGGCAATCACTGCGGCCAGCTCTCGCCTCTCCACCCCGAAAACCAGCACCAAATAGAGCAACAGCCCAAAGGTGGGTAGTGCCCGCGCCGCTCCCGTGATGCCCACAGCCCAGCCTCGGCCTCGACCGGTATGGCCGATATAGAGCCCAAGCGGTATCGCAATGGCGGAGGCCACTGCCATGACCCACATGGTGTAGCCCAGGTGCTCGAGTGAGCGCTGGGGCAATGACCCCTCCCCCACGTAGTTTTGAGGGTCTAGTAGCCACTGCCAGGCGTCGGCGAAGAGTTCCACTAGGACACCCCTTGGCCTACGCGCTTTTGGGCGAGAAGTGACCAGGGCATTACCGCCCGGCCAATGGCGAGGAGAGTAAGATCAAAAATTAGTGCCACGACAAGCGTCATCACGATGCCGGTGAGAATTTCTGACTCGATGCGGCGCTGAAACCCGTCGGTGAAGAAATAGCCGAGGCTTTTGACCCCCACCAGCACCCCGACCGTGACCAGCGACACGGTGCTCACCGACACCACTCGGGCACCAGCCAATAGAACGGGCCCGGCGAGGGGCAGTTCCACCTGGAAGAAACGCTGCCACGGCCCATAACCGAGCGCCGTCGCTGCCCTCAGCGCACCCGGGTCGATGCTGGCGAAGCCATCTGACACGCTTCGGACCATGATGGCGACCGCATAAATCACGAGCGCCACGATCACGTTGAGCTCAGAGAGAATCGGGAAGCCAAAAAGCGGTGGCAAGAGCACAAAAAGCGCGAGGGAAGGGATGGTGTAGAAAATGCCGACAACGCCGAGGATGCTGCCTCGTGCCAGGGGGAAGCGGTGAGCGAGCCAGCCAATCGGGATGGAGAGAAACACTCCTAACGCCACGGGAATGAGGGAGAGGCCAATGTGGGCGAGGGTGAGCTCGCCAATGAGTCCGAGGTTATTGAGCACCCACGTCACGGCGAAAACTAACCCCTCAACCGTCCGTGGATGCGGCCGTCTTCATCGAGCACCACAGAAGGGTCGTGTGGGCTGTGGTGAAGTTCTCGATTGCCCTGGGCTGAGCCAATAAAAGCCGACACAAATTCGTCGGCAGGGTTACTGACGATGTCCTCTGGGGTGCCTGCCTGAACGATCTCGGCGCCCTCACGCAAAATCACCATCTGATCAGCAATCAAGAAGGCTTCATCCACGTCGTGGGTGACAAAGACTACGGTTTTGCTCAGCCGTGCCTGCAAATCAAGCAGTTCGCGCTGTAGGTCCCGCCTCACCACCGGGTCGACTGCTCCGAAGGGCTCGTCCATGAGCAAGATGTTGGGGTCCATTGCCAACGCTCTGGCCACCCCCACTCTCTGCTGCTGGCCCCCTGAGAGTTGCTGGGGATATCGCTCAGTCAAAGACGTATCGAGGCCCACGACCTCCATCAGCTCGCGCGCGCGGTCATGCGCTTCTGCCTTCTTCACTCCGGAGAGTCGGGGCACAGTGGCGATGTTGTCGATGACGGTGCGGTGGGGCATGAGCCCTCCGCTTTGCATGACATAGCCAATAGAGCGTCGCAATTCGACCGGGTCACGCTGTGACGCCGACTGGCCGTCAATCAGAACCTCGCCGGAGCTGGGTTCGACCATTCGGTTGACCATGCGAAGCAAAGTGGTCTTGCCACAACCGCTGGATCCCACTAGGACGGTAAGGGTGCCGGTGGGAACGGTGAGCGAGAAGTTCTCCACCGCCCGAACGCCACCCGGGTAGTCCTTGGAGACCTGCTGAAACTCAATCATGAGAACACTGCTCCATCAGGCTGGTGACGCGGGGTAACTCCAGTCAATCAGCGCCAGCCAGGAATCTCCAGCTCTAGCGGGCTACCCCGAGCGCCAGCCGCGCGAGTTCGCCGGCCTGGGAGATAGTGCCGCGCTCCCCTTTGGGATGCTGCAAGAAGGCCTTCGCTAGGGTGGCCTCAGCAACATCCATCGAGAGCTCGAGGCCTTCGGCATCTGCAGGTTGAAGCGAACCCTGCCACGTGCGCCCCGCGGCCGCAGCAAAGCCACGCACACCCCAGCGTTGTGCCCGGGCGGGGCGAATATCGAGCGGGTCGCCCAATCTGATGGCCCGAAATCCCACCTCGTGCCGAAACATGTCGGCGAGAGCCTCAACGGCAACGTTCACTAAGTCGAGCAGGGTGGCCGGCTGGGAGGAAAGCACCATCGAGGTGACTTTCTCTTCGGCGCGTTCGGCGTTTCGGTGAGCCAACGCATCGAGCAGTGCGATGCGGTCGGGGAAATATCGATAGACCGTGCCAATCGATGACCCCGCGATTTCTGCGACGTGCGCGGTGGTGAGAGTTTCGAAGCCGTTGTCGTGGATGTAGGTGGCGGCGGCATTGAGTAGGTCTTCAAGACGTCGGGTGCTGCGCTGTTGAACGGGTTCGAGGCGAACCGTGCTGGGGGCGGAGTCAACGCGCGCTGTGGGCATAAACAGGCTCCGCCTTTCCGCATCGGGTCGCGGGCGATACATCGTTGTTCCGCCGAGTGAGCCCCTGGACCCGCGAAAGTCTAACAGCGCAGAATGCGGTGCCGACCCAGTCCACAGCTGATTCACGGGCTCGCACTAGGCTTGGCGGGTGCCCTCAGAGAATCAGGACACTTTTTCGTCCGCGAAGCCCCACCGCGCCGCTCTAATTGAGGACTGGTTTCAACAGTGGCGCGCCAATTGGGGTGTCAAAAGGGGCCTTGTCCCCCAAGTGATTCCCTTCCGCGGGCTGGGCACGACCACGTCGGTTCGTGTGTTAGCCCGCGTGGTCTTGGCGACCCGCCCCACCGCGCAGGATCGCACGCCCCGTAAAATTCGCGGCTGGCGTAGCTTCACCTCTGCCCCGGTTCCCTTCGCTCACGTCACGGTTCACGCCGATGGTCAGTCGGTGACCGTGACCGCCGACCGCGGCGGTGTCGTCGACACGACCCTTGAGTTATCCCTCACTCCCGGGTGGCACGACGTGTGGCTGAGCGTCGGTGATTCCCTCGCGTCTCGTGGGCGAGTGTTTGTCGTCTCAGACGACCAAGAGATAGGCGTGGTGTGTGACGTGGACGACACCATCATGGTCACCGCACTCCCCCGTCCCCTTCTCGCCGCGTGGAATTCTTTCGTGCGTGACGAACACGCCAGGAGACCCGTACCGGGCATGGCGGTCTTACTGGAGCGCATTGTGCGCGACTATCCCGGTTGCCCGGTCGTATATCTCTCCACGGGGGCGTGGAACGTGCAACCCACGATCACT
>Ga0181557_1004939_pt1 | contig 12267 bp, 7 predicted proteins | sample 011ome_23_FD_148632 | JGI IMG/M metagenome (GOLD analysis project Ga0181557, IMG submission 148632) | Coastal salt marsh microbial communities from the Groves Creek Marsh, Skidaway Island, Georgia - 011506CT metaG (spades assembly) | ecosystem: Environmental > Aquatic > Marine > Intertidal zone >... | reverse complement strand
TATTGTCGAGCAAACGAGGAGGCTATAACGGCACAGCTGTAGCGTCTCGTTCGAGCGGCAGCAAAAACAGCAGTAACAAACTTGGGAATGGGAACACCAGACGACGACTAGGAGGATTAAAATCGCGAATCACGACGACGAGAGCTTCCGTGGAAGAAGCCGAGGAGGTGGAGCTGGACTGCATGGACCGAATGGAGAAAGCGATGGAAGTGATGACGGATAACTTTTCCACGGTGAGAACTGGACGAGCGAACCCGAACATGTTGGACAGAATAGAAGTTGATTACTACGGAGCGATGACGCCGTTGAAATCGTTATCGAACACGAATAACTTGGACGCGCAAACGCTCGTTATTCAGCCGTTCGATAAAGGCGCCTTGAAGGAAATCGAGAAAGCGATCGTGAGATCGGATTTGGGGATCACGCCGTCGAACGACGGGTCCGTGATTCGCTTAGTCGTGCCGCCGTTGACGGCAGAGAGAAGAAAAGAGTTGACCAAACAAGTCAGCAAGTTGGGCGAAGAAGGTAAGGTGGCTTTAAGAAACGTGAGAAGAGACGCGATGACGAAGATTAAAAAAATGAAGACGGACAAGACTTTGGGCGAGGACGAATTCGCCTCGTTCGAAAAGAAGATTGAAGATTTGACGACTTCGTACGTAAAAAAGACCGAAGACGCGGTGAAAGCGAAGGAGAAAGAGTTGACTACGGTTTAATTTAAATATATGATAATAACGAGAACAATAACAACAACAACAACACTACGTGTACTTTTGTTTTGTCGCGTGAGATTGCGCATCGTCGTTCTTTTTTTCTGCTTTCGCGTCGCGTTCTAGTTTTGTTTTTGGCTCTCTACGTCGTTGAAGTCTTCCTCCTCCATGGACATGCGCTCGGCTGGACTGACAATCTTTCTCCACGCTTGCGGTCCCAAGTCTCGGGCTAAAATGAAAATGTTCTCCGAGACTCGCAAAATGAAGAGTCCGAGGACGACGAACCAAATACCGAATAACCCGAGCTCTTGCTTTGACACGCAAAACCACAACGCGTACGCCGAGAGAGGCAAGTTGATAACCTGCGTGAGAGCGGCAAATTCTATTCTCCCAGTGGCAAAAACTAACCCGTCCGTGACGCAAACGCAACAATACGTTAAGATGGAGAAAAATACAATCGGCGCCACGGATCCTACCTCTGTCATTACGGTCGCGTTCTTCGTAAACATCTCCGGTTGATACGCTAAAATAGAGGCGCAGATTGCGCCAACTCCCGCTCCTAATCCCAACCCAGCTAATAAAAGTAATCTCCCAGCTTTCCTCACATAAAGCGATTCTTTACTCGTCGCGAAACCGTTCGCATTCCTCGGTCCAGCCGTGGCGAGCACGGACTGCGCGCACGCCGATAAAGGTTCCGGACAAAACTGCGCCACGGAAACGATACCCGCCACGACTTGGTGCGCGGCGATTGTAACGACGTTGATTGTCGACGCCAAAGCCGCTGCGTAACTATAAAACAACATAATACACACCGATCGAACGGATAAGACGCCACCAGCGGTGATAAATGGTTTCGAACGCGCTCTCGTAGGCATTCGAAACATCAAATTGTGATTTCTCGAAAGCTTTCGCAGAAAGATCAAAGCTCCGAACGTTTGCGAAATCGCGGTAGCAATGGCGGCGCCCGCGATGCCCATTTTAGGTGGACCAATGACTAAATACAAATCCAAAACTAAATTCAATCCTCCGGCGAAAGCGAAAATTTTCATCGGCGATTGTGAATCTCTTTGTCCGAGACACGTCGCCGTACCAACGAGCGTTATTAAAAAACACGGCATCGTGAAAGCTCTCGTTCTTAAATACGTCACCGCCGGTTGCATGACGTGAGGTTGCGTTTGCATGAGATCTAAAAGCGGCACCGCGAAGACAATCATACCAAAAGCCGCTAACACGCCCATAACAATCGCAATAGTGAGTGCGTCGGAGATGACCATCGCTAATCCTTTCGCGTCCTTCGCGTCCATATTTCTGCTCACCATGCCAGTCGTGGCAATCGTCAGAAACTGAAATATCATCGCGACGAAACCGAAAATGGACGTGTTCGGTCCCAAAGCCGCTAGATACGTCGCCGATATGCGGCCGACGCACGCAGTATCCACTAAAGTCATGACTGGATCGCACAAAACGGCCCCGAGTGCGGGAACGGCAAACTTCACGACTTGTCTCAACGTCAACGCTGGAAAGTCTATTTCTTTTTCTTTTCTGCCGTTCTGGACGACGAGCGACGACGTCCCGGCGATTGGTCTCGGGGACTTCTGTCCAGATCCCATCATCTTCGGGCTTTTTGGATCTCTCGTCGAGGAAAGCGCCGTCTCGTTGCCGCTGTTTAGAGCGTTACTACTATTCAGAGGTTGTTTGCCCATCGCGCCGTGTCCTCTGGGATGCAAACCTCCCGCGTCTTTCGATTTATCGCCAACGCGCATCGCTTCCGCGACATCAATCGGTCTGTTTTGTTTCTGTTTCTGTTGTTGAAGATGTATTTGTTGTTGTTGTTGTTCAGAAGAACTCGCAGAAGTCGGTTTTGAATCTCCAGCGCCCATGATTTCAACCTTGGTCACTCTCTTTGTCGTCGTCGTCGTCGTCGTCGTCTTCGATAGGAGTCCCGCCGGGCGTCGTTGTTCTTCCTCTTCTTCTTCGTCTTCTCGCGAGGTCTCGTCGAAACTGTCTTCTTCTTGATCCTCTCCAAATTGATACAAGATTTCGTCGTATAAAAAAGGAACGTTTCGATCTTCTTCTTTGTCTTCTTCTTCTTCTAAGTTATCTTCTTCTCTTCTTTTGTCGTGCGCTCTGAATACTTTTCCCCCTCGAGTTTTTAGCTCCTCGTTGTTCTTACTCGTAGTCGTAAAATGTCTTCTCCTCGGTTGTCTTCTTCTCGAAGATGATGATAAAACTGCAGACGAGCGCGCGAACAGTCCGACACGGTTATTGCTCGCGCTTCTCGTCGTCTGCATTCACAACTTTTACACGTTCTCCTCTCTGCCCCTCTTTTTCTCTCGCGTCGTCTCGTTAATGTTGTTGTTGGAATCACACCAAGACCTCTCCTTCTCTTTGTACTCCTCTTCTCTCGTTTTTCTCGATGATGTGAAAGTTCTTTAGAATTCTTGTTGTTGTCGTTGGTAGATGATAAAATAAAGCACTCTTCTCGAAAGAAGAAAGAGAGTTGTTGTTGTTGTCGTTGTTACGCTCTGTTTTTGTCAAAGAAGAGAGAGAGAGAGAGAGAGAGAGAGAGAGAGACTATGTTTTTATAATAATAATAAAGCTTTCAAAAGCTTTTTTTGTGCAACGACAACAAAGAGTGAAGCACCCCTTCCTTCTTCTTCCGTTGACGACAGAAGAAGATGTTTTTTTTTTGAAGACTTTTTTCAAGAGAGATTTTGAAGACTTTTTTCAAGAGAGATTTTTTTGCCCACACAAGACCAACAAAAAACGCTCGTCGTTTGAAGAAGAAGAAGAAGAAGACAAGAAGAAGAAGACGAGAAGAAGAAGCAAAAAAAAAAATGCATCATCAGAAAAAAAATGGCATCGTCTACATTTAACTTCGACGAGTTGGCAAAAGAAGCCCTCTCCTCCCAAAAGCGAGAAGAAGAGATGAAGACGGATAAGGAGACAAAAAAGGAAAACGACGACGACTGGCAAAACCACCCGATGTTTTGGGAAAAAGGCGAAAACGGGAACTGCGAAGATTGGTTCGACGAAAACTCGGACGAGTTTCAAGCGTTGAAAGCGTTGTTACACGACGATGATGATTTGACAATGAAAGAAAAAGCGGAGATGCAAAAGCAGAAAGGAAACGCGCGGTTGAAATATAAGATGCAGAAGATGTACGCGAGGAAAGCGGTGGAGGAATACACGCTCGGGATTGCCTTGTGCGAGGACGCTTTAAAACAAGGAGGGCGGCTTTTGGTGGAAAACAAAATTGAAGAAGACAAAGAAGAATTGAAAGAAGACAAAGAAGAAGACAAAGAAGAAGAGAAAGAACGAGAGAGGAAAGAGATTCAAACGATTCTCTCGCAATTATATAACAACAGAGCGTTCGCGGCGTTGAATTTAGGAAACAACAAACGGTGCATCGAAGACGCGGAGAAATGCTTAGAGCTCGACGAGAGGAACATCAAGGCGTATTTTCGAGCGGCGACGGCGTGTAAAAATTTGTTCGATTACGAGCAATGTTTGAAGTTTTGCAAGAGAGGCTTAGAGGTGGAAAAAGACGCTCCGGAATTGAAATCGTTGAAGAAAGTAGCTAAAAAACGATACGAGATGGAAAAGGAGGAAAAAGAGAAGAGGTTAGAGATTAATCGAGGCTCGGAGGTTTTGGCGAAAACGTTGACGCGGACGAAGAAAATCAAGTGGGGGCCGCCGAGATTACACACCGGGCAAAGGTTACCAGAGTACGACGAACAGGCTAACGTGTTTGCGTTTTTCACGTTAATCGTGTACCCAGAATTCGATCAAACCGACGTCATTCAGCAGTTCAGAGAGAACGATAGCTTTAAAGCGCACTTGGACGTCCTGTTCGATCCGAACGGGCCTCCGTTACCGTGGGACGAAAAGAATGAATACGACAGAAATTCAGTCGGGTTATATTACGAAACGAACGCGGTGAAACCATACGAAGAGGAAGCGCTGGCGATGAAAATTGCCGAATACGCCGGTGGCGACGTGAAAGAAACGATGATGCAAAGCGAATTAGAGCTGAACTTGGAAGCGCACAGAACGGATCCGAGAGATAGAAAATTCGTCCAGTTGAAAAGCGAAAACTGGACGCTCGCGGACGTCTTGAAAGAGAAAGATTACGTCGTCAGCGGTCACCCAACTTTGTTTTGCGTGGTTAAAGGCAGCGCGTTCGAGAAGAGGTTTTTGGATGGACAGTGGACGTATTAATTGCATCGTCGGTGTTTGTTTCCTAGTTCCTCCTAGGTACCACGGTACAGGTACATAGTATTAGTATTTAGTATTACTTAGTAGAAAATTTACATTGTTCGTCGTCGTCGTTCGAACGCAAAACAAAATCTAAGATCCGCAACATCTTTTAAACCGTTTCCCACTGTTACACGGACACGGCGCGTTATTCGAATACGCGCCTTTCAAATTCCTAGCCTCTAGTTTCATGTCTCCGCTTTTTTGTAAATCTCGCACGATGTTCTCAAAGTCCGCGACGGATTTGGGTAAGCTCGCGCCTTTCTCTAGAACTGCTTTCCGAATCTTCCCAAACATCAACTTCGTCGTCGCGTGCGCTAATATCACTCGTTTCACCTTATCCGCGGTAATTTCATCGTCCTCGCATAATCTCGCGACCTCGTTCAGTCTCGTTTGCCTCTTCCCGATGGACGTTGGATCCGTCAACTCTTTTTCCGTGAGTTTCGTGCAAATTTTTTCCAACTGTTTCGAACTCAGACCGATTTTATTAAACCCGGAACTCACATCAGAAGCGACGTTCGTGCCTTCCTCTTCCGCTTTCGAGAACATCTGAACGAGTTCTCGCAGAGTGAACGTTTCCGGTGGGAGCTCCATTTTATTATTACTTTTTACTCCGAAGAACCCTTTGACGGTATCGAACATGCTAAAGTTCTGGGGAGAGGAAGTGGAACTCACCAAACTCTTGCTTTCGTTTCCTCTTCTTCTTTTCAAAGAAGATAACGAAGAAGGGAGAAATTTCTGTCGCTGCTTCCTCATCATCATCAACGTCTTCATCATCGTCTCTCTCGCTCTCACTCTGTCTTCATCCTCGGTTGCAAAAAGGAGTTACTATCATCCGCCATAATAGTAGAGTTCGTTGTTCGTTTCTGAGAAAAAAGTGAAGAAGCAAGAGGAGAGAAAAAAAGTCTACATTTTCCTCAAAGAAAGAGAGAAAGAAAAGATTGATGTTGTCGTCCTCGTGTATCAGACGAGGACAAAGAAGAGCTTTGGGACTGTCGCGTTGTTTGTTGCGAAACGCTTATTTGTCTTCTTCTTTTTCGTTCGCGTCGTCTTCAACGAGAGGGAGAGAGCGACGACAACTTTTCAAGGAAGAGCAAAAACCGGAACAACAACACGATGATGACACATTCTTTCCGGAGAAGAACGAGAGAAGAACGGCGTACATAGAAACGTACGGGTGTCAAATGAACGCCGCGGACAGCGAAGTCATCGCCGCCGTGTTAACCTCGCACGGGTACGAGATCATAGAGAGCAAAGAGAAAATGATTTCGATGACATCTCCTCCGGAAGTGATTTTGGTGAACACGTGCGCGATACGAGACAAAGCGGAGGAACGAGTGAAAACGAGACTGAGACAGTTTCGCTCTGATACTACGAAGAAGAGTAGTTTTAGTACTCAGCAAAAGAAGAAGAAGAAGGCAGTCATCGGGGTGTTGGGATGCATGGGCGAGCGCATCAAAGGTGACTTGTTGAAGAAAGACTCGAAGGGTGTTCGGTTGGCGGATATCGTGGCGGGACCGGACAGCTATCGAGACTTGCCGAGATTGATTGAAAACGCGATATCGAATAATAATAGTAATAATAGTATTGGTAAGAAAGAGAAGAAGAAGAAGAAGAAAGAGGATGATGACAACGAGGAGAAGAATGACGATGGAAACGAATCGTCGCGAAAAAGATTCGAGCCGAAGATTACGGAGACGATGAACGTCGAGTTATCGACGACGGAAACGTATTCGGAGATTTTCCCCATGCGAAGAGGTCGAGTGGAAGATATGAGCACGTCCGCGTTCGTAACCATACAAAGAGGCTGCGATAATATGTGCGCGTTTTGTATCGTTCCGTTCACGCGCGGGAGAGAGCGTTCGCGGGATTCGGCGTCGATATTAGAGGAAGCGAAGAAAAGATTTTACGAGGAAAATGCGCGCGAGATTGTTTTGCTCGGACAAAACGTAAACAGTTATTCGGATAAATCGCACGCCGCAGCCGCAGAGGAAGAGTCGTCGTCGTCGTCTTCAAACACCGCAACAACGACGACGTCGAGCGAAGTATATGCCGAAGGATTCAAGAGCGTGTACGTGCCGAGTAGGAATCATGAGTACGATTTCGCTAAATTGTTGAAGGACGTGTGCGCCATCTCGCCGGAATTACGCGTCCGATTTACATCGCCGCATCCCAAGGATTTTCCGGATAATCTGCTCCAAACGATTTCCGATACACCAAACGCTTCAAAGTTGTTACATATGCCGGCGCAGTCTGGATCGACGTCTGCGCTTGAACGAATGAATCGAGGATACTCGCGCGAAGCGTACATGAATTTAATCGACAAGGCGAAAGCAATCATCCCAGACGTCGCGTTTAGTTCCGATTTCATCTCTGGTTTTTGTGGAGAAACTGAAGAGGAACACAAAGACACCATTTCACTTTTAAAGCGAGTGCAATACGAACAGGCGTTTACGTTCGCGTATTCTTTGCGAGAGAAAACGGCAGCGTCGAAAAAATTAACCGACGACGTGCCCGAAGAAGTAAAACAGAGACGATTAGCAGAAGTCATTGAAACGTTCCGCGAAGCGGCCAAAGAGAAAGCAAAGGGCGAAATCGGGAAGACGCACTTGGTTTTAGTCGAAGGAACGAGTAAACGTGACGATGCAAAAGCAACGGGAAGGGCAGATAACGGGAAACGCGTCGTATTCATGAACAACGATGAAAGTAAGAAAGGAGAGTACGCAGAGGTGCGGATTCGAGAAGCTGGCGTGAACACTCTGATCGGCGATTTCGTGAAGAAAACAACCGCGAAAGCGTTTTACGATGCAAACGCAGGGAAAGCTTGGTACGCGTAGTAGGAAATAGATATAATAAATGTAATATTTGTATAACAATTTAGACGGCAATCGCAAATCGACAAAAGCGTTCCCGGATTTATTCTTTTTTTTTCATTTGTTTGGTTTTAAATAGTGTATAAAAGTATATATAATCCACATCATCAGCACCATCATCATCGTAAAATACAACAACGAAAGGTGACGATAGATTGATCAGTAATGAATCTGTTGTTGTTTCTTTACGCCCGCTTCAACTTTTTCATGATGTCTTTGCCGTGCGCGGCGTAAACCGCCAAGGCGAGGATGGCGCCCATCATTCGCATGCTTTCTTTGTAGTTTTTGCACGGCGTGATGGCTTTCTCGGTGTACGCCAAGTACATCATGGACAAGATAGCTCCGACGCGAACCTTGGCGAAACCAATTTGCTCGTTCTCAGTCAAGTACATTTGAGCGAAAAGCAAACCGAAGATGAGACCCATCAACATGACGGCGCACCAGTCCAGTTGCGCGTATTCGACGGCGGTTCTCTTCCCTTTCACATTCGATACGGCCGCCAAAAAGTCAGTCGTGATCATTTGAAGGAAAAACGCGAGGCATCCGAGAGTCATGCCGAAGAGACACTTTGCCGTGGTCGTCGCCGGTTTGTACCAAACCGAGCCCGCCGGCAAGCGAGAGGTTGAGCTGACGGACGAAAGCAAACCGATGAACACGAAGGAGGAGATGAGGCCAGCCGTGTATTCTTTGGCAACCACCGGAATGGCGACGGTTCGAATAGACTGAGTAGAATGCGCGATTTGCAAAGTCAATCGTTGGCACGCCATGATTAAGGCCGTGTTGCAGTATCTCAATCTCGCGCCTTCAGAGCACTTGAAGCAGACGTAAAACGCATCCGCGAGGAGGGTGCACAAAAACACCCCAGTCCAGGACGCTCCAGACGCTTGGACGACGGACGCTTTTTTCAAGCCGTAGAACTTAGCGCCGAAACTTTCGATCGGTAAACCGATTTTGTCGCCCAAAAGCATGACGGCGTAGTATAACCCCATCAAGTTGGAAACCAGGATGACCTGTTTGTTGTGTACGTTGAGTGTTGAATTGAATGAGAGCACCGGTAATTTAAGTATTTGAATTATTCCAATCGTACGTAGTAATAATTGTCGAATTTACTCAATTCTCCAATTCACTTTCTTTACTTTGAAACAACGACGAAATTTATGAACGACGACGACAGAAAGAATAAAAATGAATGAACTAAAAACTACTCCTTCGCTTTTGGCAAAGTGTCTCGAGCGATAATACCTTTTGCGAAGATGTAAGAGAAGCCCACATGTTTACAACAGAATTGAGAATTTGAATGAAGAGATTTCATCATCATTCCACGTGGCAAACAGACCCCCCCTTTTTTTTTTCAAAAAACGAATAAAATGCTCAAAAGTGATGAAAACGCAGAGGAGGTTTGTGTTTTTCTCGTATTCAAAAATTCTAGGTAAGACACCGCGACTGGTATAGGTATGTGCTGCACACGTGCACACGATGCACACATCAACAAATTAATCGCTAAACAATAAGCTGGCAGCGGTTTCCGCGTTCCCCCCGGTCGCTTCTAAAGCCTGGACGACTCGTTCGCGAGAGAATCCAAGCTGCATTAAATTGGCGACCACGGCTTCCGGAAAGGCGCTTCTTCCTCCTCCTCCTTCTCCTCCAGCTCCTCCTAAACCACCGCCGGCGATTGGGGGAGAGACGACGCCGGAAATTTCTGTCGTTGCCGGACGCGACGGTCGTTCGTGCACTCCGCTCACTTCAGCGGCGACGTCATCTAGTGGTGGTGCTACAACTTTCGTGGTGTCGTTCTTATTCTTGTTCTTGTCGGTGGCGTTCATCATCGCGTCTTGTTGTTTCAGGTTTTCTTGATCTTCATGTTGCTTCGGAATGTCCCCTTCGCCTAAAAACGGAATCTCCTCACCAGTTGTGCCAATCTTCAGGACGTTCTTCTTCAAATCAATCACGCACTGATGTCTCTTTAACATGTCCAACCCAAAAATAAACTCCATCTTTTGTCCCTCTAACACGGAAAGAGAACACGCTAAAAACGTACTGCCGACCTTAATTTGCGCTTGAAGCACTCTTCCGACGATTTTCTGCGTCCCCACGCCTACAGCGGTACCTTTAAAGCGTTCGTCAATATCCTTTTCTAAGTTACACTGTCTCGCGCAGTCTAAACCCATGATGGACATCTGCGCTCCACTATCGATGAACACCTTCATTTTGTGTCCGTTCAACTCCATGTTGCAATATAACATAGTCACACTTCCCCAAATCAGCTCTGGCGTATCTTCCATCGCTTGCTCGTACATATCGTCGTTCCGCTTTTGTTTTAAAATTCGTTCTATTTCTTTTTGCGCCTCAACGTCGAACGGGTCTCTTTCCAGTCTCGCGTACATCTCCGCTTCTTTCCTCTTCGATTCGCGTGTTCGCGTGTTCGCTTTCATCACGTATTCCGTAAACGCCTTCACGTCGTCCTCTCCGAGAATCGTTACCAGCTCTGGAGGTAACGACGAGTCCCCATATTCCATTTCTCGTTTCAAATCAGCCATCATTTCTCTCGACTGCTTTTCTAGCTCTTCTGGAGTTTGAGGAACGCCTCCTCGCGATGAAGGTTGTTGACCGACTCCACCACCCATACTCATCATCGGTTGTTGTTGTCTTTGCTGCTTCTCCGTGACTAAAATCATATCGTCGTTTTGTAACCCTTTAGATGCGATCGTGCTCGTCTCTGCGTTCGTCTCAACAATATCGTCGTCTCCAATTAACACTTTCCCGTTGTGCATCAATATTTGTTTCTCTTCGGAAATGTTCAACTCGATGGCAATCATGGCTTGCAAATTCACCAAAGGCGCGTTCGAATCTATCTCTATTTGCGCGATGTTGGATTCGTTCGTTTGATTGCACACGGTTAATCGCATCTTTTTTTCGGAAACGTTAGTGTTGTTGTTGCGTTCAAACTATTCTTATTCTTTTTAAGATTGTGTGTTTGTGTGTGTGTGTGTGTGTGTGTACTCTTCTTTTTGTTCTTCTCTTTCGAATGACGATTTGTGAAGTTGTCTTGTCGTGTTGAATGAAACGTAAAACGAGTGTCTCGGAACGGACAATCATCAATACACGCACACGATGAGAGGGTGGTTAAAAATTAAACTCTACAATAGAAACGACTAGAAACCTATGTACGTGTATTTATGCGCGAAGACAAAACGAGGATTCAAAAGAAATCGACGCCGGTTAACTCGGCGCTTCTTTGCCACAACCACTTGGCGTCTTCTTCGTTTCTCGCGGCGTTTGTCGAGACTTTCTCTTTGCAGTTATCGAAATATTTGCCGCGATATTGTTTCGCGGTCGGATCGGAGGCGAGATAGACCGAGGTTTCCGCACCTTGAGCGGGCGTTTTCATCGTTTGGCGTATGATGTTGAAGATGATTTCTTCGTACCATTGCGGCTTTTTATCCATGTCGTAGAGGTATCTTCCCAATTCCGTATCCACCGCCCCCGGATGCAAAGAATTAACCGAGACGTAATCACAGTCCTTCTCTCGTTCTAATTTCCTCTGTAACTCGTTCGCGAATAAAATGTTCGCTAATTTCGACTGCCCGTACGATTTCCAGTTGTTGTAACTCCCCGCTTTCTCGTAAAACAGATCGTTCTTCTCCAGCTTGCCAAATCTGTGCGCTTCGCTCGACACGTTGACTATTCTCGCGTCTCGCTGACTCTCCAACAGTTTCGGCAACACCATGTTCGTGAGTTTAAAATGCCCGAGATGATTTACGCCGATTTGATATTCAAAGCCATCTTTGGTCTTCATCTCTGGCGTGGCCATAACGCCCGCGTTGTTGATTAAAACGTCCAAGCCGTTTTCTGAATCCATAAACTTCTTCGCGAACGCTTCGATGGAGTTCTGGTCGTTCAAATCCAACGCTTCGATTTCTATATCTACTAATCCACTATTAACACCGAGCGTTTGTGCTAAACTCTCTCTCGCTTTTTCCATTTTCTCTTTATTGCGAACCGCGCAGATGACTTTGTAGTCTTTTTGTAACATCGCCAGCGTCGTTTCGTACCCGATGCCGGTATTCGCGCCGGTTATTACGCACGTTTTTTGCTTCCTTGCATTCTGAACACTTTCGACGTCACCCCCCTCGTTTGCTGATTTTGAGGACGACGACGATGAAGACGCTCTGGTGTTGGTAAAAACAACCCCGACTGCTCTTCTGCGCCTCCTCTTAAAAGTCGCGCGACGAGTCGTCTTTTCAGGAGTCGTCGCAGCAGCGGCGGTGTTCTTCGACGAGTAACTTTTGGTGAGAGTAGGAGTAAACATATCTCTCCTTTGTTGCTTGTGTGTTGCGTAAAGAGAAAAGTGTGGATTTCCCCAAAAGCAGAAAAACTTCTTTTCGTGCGCGCACACACAAAACAGGCGAGAGGAATACTCGTTTTTATCA